>Ga0163159_1002077_pt1 | contig 17346 bp, 12 predicted proteins | sample BioMet9_FD_108702 | JGI IMG/M metagenome (GOLD analysis project Ga0163159, IMG submission 108702) | Microbial communities from bioreactor (seeded with sewage sludge) at Lawrence Berkeley National Lab, California, USA - Biofuel... | ecosystem: Engineered > Bioreactor > Anaerobic > Unclassified ... | reverse complement strand
CCAAGGGCAATCAGATATTCCGCTGTTTCCACTCCGACGATACCGCCGCCGATGATGAGAACTTTGCCTTTTGGTTCGGTTTCCTTGTTTAATACGGCATGGGCATCGGTTACCTGTTCCTGATCACGGCCTGGTATCGGTATAATCAGCGGACCGGCGCCGGTCGCAATGACGACTTCATCCGGTTTCATATATTTTATCACGGAAGGTGTTACGGGAGTATTCAGAATGACTTTAATATCCGCTCTTCGGACGAGTTCGGCTTCATCTTTCACAGCCTGGAAGAATTCTTCTTTGCCCGGAGCGGCTGCTGCTGTCGTCAACTGTCCGCCCAGATGGTCACTTTTTTCCATCAGGATCGGTTCATGTCCGCGTTCCTTCAGATGAAGAGCACATTCCATGCCGGCTATGCCGCCGCCCGCGATCAGGATGGTTTTCGGAACGGGGGCCGGTTCGGTCAGAAGTTCCTTTTCCCTGCCGACCAGAGGATTTCTAAGACATGTTATATGCGGCAGACTTACAAAACCATCCGAGCATCCCTGATTACATCCGATGCAGTAACGGATATCGCGCAGCCTCCCGTCACGGCATTTATTGCAGAATTCAGAATCCGCGATCTGCGCTCTGCCCATACAGATAAGATCAGCCTGTGCTTTTTCCAGAATCTGCTCGGCAAGCTCAGGACGGTTGATACGTCCGACCGCCATAGTGGGCATGCCGGCTTCCCTGCGTATCCTTGCTGCACTTTCAATGTTAAACCCTCTTGGAAGGTTCAGGGGCGGAACCTCGTATACATTTCCATTGCCCGTAAAATTGCCGCGCGATACATTAATGAGGTCAACGCCCGCTTTTTTGGCTTCCCGGCAGAAAATGATGTTATCCTCTAATGAGTTGCCGCCTTTTCCACCGTCAAGATCCTGCTCATCAAAAGCAGATATCCGCATGAAAAGCGGCATGGATTCAGGCATGCTGCTGCGGATTGCCTGAATGCATTCGAGCGGAAACCGCATCCGGTTTTCCAGCGTTCCGCCATATTCATCGGTACGATGGTTAAAAGCCTTTGACAGCATGGTATGCGGAAGATAATTATGGCCGCAGTGGAACTCCAGAATATCGTATCCCGCTTCTACGGCCCGTGCCGCAGCTCTGCCGAAATCTGCGGCGATCTCCTTCAGTTCTTCTTTTGTAACAGCGGGAACGGTGCCGTCAGCTTCATGCTTCCCCCAGGGAGGAATAAAAATACTGCTGTGCTGACCATCGAAAAAGTCCGGAATGAACATTCGGCATTCCGGGTCCATGCCGACACCTGCGCCGCCCTGCCACAGCTGGATCGCACATTTGCCGCCGGCATCATGAATCGTTCTGGTCAGACTTTTATGCCCTTCAATGTATTTGTCGTCTGCGATAGAAGGCTGCCTGGATGGACTGGAAGCAGCATTGACCGAACAGCATTCCAGAAAATTGAGGCCGCTTCCGCCAAGAGCTCTGGCTTCCTGGTAGTGGACAAGCTGGGGAGTTACATAACATTCTTCATCGGCAAAATGAGTTCCCATAGCGGGAAATACGATACGGTTCCGAAGAGTAACGGATCGAAGTGTATAGGGTGAAAATAGCAGATCGAACATTTTTTTTCCTCCTTGCATCAGATATGGGATGTACTGCTATTGATGTTACTTATATAGTATTCCTTCAGGTGAAAAGACTCAAACGTATCAACTGGACAATAATTGACCACGTTTGAAAGCGGAAAATTCATAAGGAGTCAAAACACAATTGAAAACTTTGATATAATGGGATAAACTTGTGTAAAGACTTTATCAATATGAGGAGATGTTCAGACTATGGGCAAAACGGATCAGGACAGTAATGTACATTTTGGTAATCTACTGCAGATTTTCCTTGAGGGGATGGGTGTTAAAAGGGGAAAACTTGCAGATTCCCTGGGCTATGATATTTCCTATATCAGCAGGTGGGTCAATGGACAGAAGCTGCCTGCCATACATAACAACTATCACTTTTTCCGTAAGATTGCAGTATGTCTGCAGGAAGAAGGCGGTTCAAACGGCAGAGAGAACATTGCGCACATTTTTTCAATAGATCCGGATATGCCGGAGGATGAGTTTACCGACTGGATTGCAAATCAGCTTTCGGTTGCCTACAATGCCGATGTGGAAAACAAGGAGCAGGCGCCACGGCAGACGGACAGTACGTCAAACTGTATCCTGTTTTCTCCGTCCTGGTCATATGAAGAAAACTGGAAATCGATATTTAAAACGCTTCATGACGAGGTATATGATCAGGGCAGTAAAGAGCTTTCGATATTCATCCATACATCCAATGATGATTTTATTGATCATGCCTGCCAGTCATTCTGGCATTCAATCCTGAGGGCACTTCCGGAAGGCACGCGTCTGAAGGTGCAGATGGCAGTCAGCTTTAAAAATAAGGATACCATTTCAGATATCTGCCGGGATATTTGTATCTTTTATACACTGATGATGGATTCTATATCGCTGCAGCTTTACAATAACGATATAGAAGATGCGGATTTCAGTCTTTGGCTGTGCCGGGAAAAACTGGCAGTGATCACATTTTACGATAAGGTTCTCCATATAAATCAGACTATTATTTCGAATGAAGGCCGTCTGCTGGATGGCTATGAGAAAGAAATCGGTATGTATCTGCGCGGACGGCAGCAGCTTATGCAGCCTATAGACTTCCCAACACTGGTCCGTAAGGATGTTTTAAGCGGTCTTGTTTTTAAGGAGGGAATTCTGGGTATTTCATCGGTCATGCCGCTTTCTTTCCTGGATGAACAGCTGTTCAAAGATGCAGTCTGCAGAACAGGCGCACTTGTTGAGAATGCCATATGGATGCGCATTATGAATTTTTCGGATGAAAAACAGCGTATTCTGCTTTATTCATCAGCACTGTTGCAGTTCTTTCAAAACAGGATGGTATCCTACTGGAGATATACCATTCAGCTGACTGTAACGGAGAGTGTATCACTTCTCAAAAGAATGAAAGAGAATCTGCTGGGCCATTCCGGGAATCTGAAAATACTGAATGATTCCAATCCTCTTCTGGATCGTGAGAATTTTGAAGGTGCTGTTCTTATCGGAAAAAGCGATATGATTCTGAACAGCTGCGCTGTGTCAGAATCTGACAACGCATCCGCCATCGAGTATTCCAGTGATAAAATTTTGATTGAAGCTTTTCGGAGCTTTCATGAGGCCATATGGAATTTACAGGAACCGTTTATTATGCCGGCAGAAGATGCAGCTGCTCTGCTTGAACAGGGCATACAGCTGCTGCTGAAATCATAATTGTGCAATTTCATGCAATTGCCCTTCATGGTGTTCCCACTTATACTGAAACCGTAACAGATAATGGTTTCAGGAGGACACATAAATGAATGGAAAACTTGAAGGTAAAGCAGCAGTCGTTACCGGCGGCGCAGGCGGTGCCGGTATGGAAATCTCACGTCTTTTCGTTAAGGAAGGCGCAAAAGTTGTCATAGCAGATATGAATGAAGACGGCGGTAATAAACTGGCGGAAGAACTGGGAGAGAACTGCATGTTTGTCAAAACGAACGTTACCAGTGAAAAATCAGTTGAAGACTGCCTTGCCAGCTGCGCGTCCCGATTCGGCAGTGTTGACATTCTTGTCAATATTGCGTGCATCATGGGTGTTGATACAGGTTTTCTGGAAGATGTTACAGAGGAAATGTTTGATAAGGATATCGCGATTAATCTGAAAGGAACCTTTTTCTTTATTAAGCACGCACTGAAATACTTCCAGAAAGAAGGCAAAGGAACGATTGTCAACTTCAGTTCAGTGGGCGGCATCCGCGGTACAATCGGCCATGTGATTTACGGCTGCGCGAAGTCGGGTGTTGAATCCCTGACAAGATCCGTTGTTGCTGAATATGGAAAGTGCAATATCCGCGCCAACTGTATCTGCCCGGGTATCATGATGAATCCGGTAACACTACAGAATCCGGGCGCGAAGGAATACGCGGACTGGCTTCTTTCCCACACGCCGGCCACAAGAATCGGCATGGGCAGCGACGCGGCTCCGGTTGCGCTGTTCCTTGCAAGTGATGATTCCTATTATATCAACGGACAGGTTATTACAATGGATGGCGGACTTACATCACATGAGCCTCAGTGGAAAGAGGATCTGGCCCTTGGAAAAGATGCCTTACGCTGAAAAATAGAGTCCATTATTATGAAAAGCAGGTCGAAACGGCCTGCTTTTTTGATTGTGATTATGAATACAGGAAATTCAAATGCAATCCAATACAGGCAAATGCAGTCCAATTCGTTCGCTTGTTTTCTGATAACCGCACGTTTAGCATGAATAGCAGAGGAACGTATTATTCTGGCAGATGATTCAGAAAGGAAGCGGCAAATGAATTATTTACAATGGTTAACTAAAGAAACGCCCACACAGTTCTGGAATGATTCGGCTATTCCGTCGGAAATAGACGAGGCAATTGAAAATGGAGCCGTCGGTGTCACGACGAATCCGGTGCTTGCGTATAAGGCACTGCAGGCAGACCCGGAATTCTGGCAGGACAAGGTGGACAGGATTTCTCAGGATCTCCGTCCGGAAGAACGGGCAGAAGCACTTTTAAAAATGGTCGTGACATATGATGCAAAAAAATTCGAATCAGTGTACATAAAGAGCAAAGGCGCGAACGGATATGCGCTGGCACAGCTGAATCCGTCTATCTGCATGGACACGGACCGTATGATCGAGCAAGGCCTGCGGTATGCTTCCTGGGCAGAAAATGTATCGGTGAAGACGCCGTCGGTCATGAGTGCGCTTCCGCTCGTGGAAGAGCTGGCAGGCAGGGGCATCGCAGTCTGCACTACGCTGAATTTTTCAGTATCCCAGGCGATGGCGGTTGCGGAAGCGTACAACAAAGGAAGAACTAAGGCACTGGTTGACGGAACACCTGTTAAGCCGCTGTTTCTCGTACAGCAGGGCGGACGCCTGGATGAATATCTGTATGAATGCGCAAAAGACAATCATATGAATTTTGATCCGGAAGATATCAAAAATGCCGGGAATGCGGTATGCAGAAAGGTCTACCGCCTTTTGCAGGAAAAGAACATTCCGGCGATCGTTATGCCGGCCGGCCTTCGAAGAGTGGATCATCTCACTTCTATGGCAGGTGCGAAGATGACTTTTTCCCTGCAGCCGAGAGTGCAGAAAATGGTTATCGAAGCCGATCCGGAAAGAGTCAGCAATATAGACGAAGCGATTAATCCGGCGATTATACGCAGGCTGTATAAAATTCCTGAATTTGTCCGCGCTTATGAGGAAGGCGGGTTAAAACCGGAAGAATTTGTTACTTTTGGAATTACCCAGAAAACAGCGTCTCAGTTTTTATGGACAGGCTGGGTGCCGCTTGAAAATTATCAGAACCATAATACATCGGCAAGGTGGTTTTAAAACCGCTTAAATGCCGTTTTACGAAGGAGGAAAAGGAATGGACAGGGAACGTGCACTGAAGATTTATCAAACGATGTGTAAAATTCGTGCATTTGAGGAAAAAGCATATCAGCTTTTTGAGGAAGACAAGCTGCGAGGTTCGGTTCACCTTTATACAGGTGAAGAAGCGTGCGCGGCTACCGTTTGCTCGACACTGACGGACCAGGATTACATTACAAGCACACACCGCGGCCACGGGCATTGTATTGCAAAGGGCGCGCAGCTTGACCGGGCACTCGCGGAGCTGATGGGAAAAGCGACAGGCTACTGCAAAGGCCGCGGCGGCTCGATGCATATCGCGGATCTGACAAAGGGAAATCTTGGTGCGAACGCGATTGTCGGCGGTGGTATTCCGATCGCCACCGGGGCAGGTCTGGCCATTAAATTTCAGAAAAGAAAGAATGTAGCGGTTTCTTTCTTTGGTGATGGCGCATCGAATCAGGGAACATTCCACGAAGGCATCAATTTCGCGGCCGTTCACAAGCTGCCGGTTATTTATGTATGCGAAAACAACGGGTTCGCGATTTCAGTTCCGCTTCGTGAATCCTGCGCCGATCCAGATATTGCAGATCGTGCTGCCAGCTACAGGATCCCGGGACTCTGCGCTGACGGGTATGATGTGCTGGATATCGATGAGAAGTTTATGAAGTGCAAGGAAAGAGCCCTTGCGGGTGAAGGACCTTCCCTTCTGGAGGTAAAGACGTATCGTTACAGAGGTCACTGGACCGGAGATCCGGAGCCGTACCGTACCCGTGAAGAAGTCGAAGCATGGAAGAAGCGGGATGCGATTCAGGCGTTTGCAAAGGTCATCGTGGAACGTCAGTGGGGTACACAGGGAGAAATCGATGCCATCGCCGAGGCAGCTTTGGACGAAATGGAAGCAGCGGCAGATTTCGCGCTGAACAGTCCGCTGCCGGATCCGGACCACGTAATGGATGATGTATTTTATGAGCCGAAAGCCTGAGAGGAGGACAGAACAATGAGCAGAAAAACATATGCCATGGCACTTCGCGATACTCTGGCGACAGAGATGGCAAGAGATGAGCGTGTTTTTGTCATGGGCGAAGATGTAGAGGTTTTAGGAGGTATTTTTGGAGTAACGAGGGGACTGGCGGAACAGTTCGGAGCGGAGCGCTGCTTTAATACGCCGATATCCGAGTCGGCACTTGTAGGATCCGGACTTGGCGCGGCCTGTGTCGGTATGCGTCCGGTCGTGGAATTGATGTATATGGATTTTACGTATGTCTGCATGGACCAGATTCTGAATCAGGTAGCCAAAACACGTTTTATCTTCGGCGGCAAGGCTAAAATCCCCCTGGTCATCCGCGGGCAGGAAGGAATCGGACGAGGCAACGCTGCGACGCACAGCCAGTCTGTAGAGACAATTTTTATGCACATTCCCGGCATCAAGGTGGCATGCCCGTCCTGCGGCGAGGACGCAGCGGGACTTCTCCGCACGGCGATCCGGGATGACAATCCTGTAATGTTTTTTGAACATAAAGCATTATACTCCAAGAAGTTTGAAGTGCCGGATGATCCGGAATTTATGATTCCTTTCGGTAAAGCAAAGGTTGTGAAAGCAGGAACGGATGTTACGATCGTTGCCAATCTCCTTTATGTCAGCAAAGCACTGGAAGCAGCGGAAGAGCTGGAAAAGCAAGGTATTTCAGCAGAAGTTATCGATCCGAGGACACTTGTTCCGTTCGATTACGATACAATTGTTGAAAGTGTAAAGAAGACAGGTGCTCTTGTAGTTGTTCATGAGGCTCACAGAACAGCCGGATGGGGAGCTGAAGCAGCGGCTGAGGTTTCGGAAAGGGCATTCCCGTATCTGGATCATGCGCCGATCCGCCTTGGTACAAAATCCTGCCCGCTTCCTTTTGCATTGAATCTGGAAAACGCAGCTGTTCCGCAGGTATCTGAAATCGTACAGGCAGCGCGTGCAGCAAAGTACAGATAAAAAAGGGGGAAGGCAGATCATGGCAACAAAAGTAATCATGCCGAAACAGGGCCTTCAGATGACAGAAGGAACGATTACGAAATGGCTGATTGAAGAAGGCGGAGTCTGTAAAAAAGGCGAACCGCTGTTTGAAATGGAAACAGATAAGCTGTCGATTACAATGGATGCTCCTGCAGACGGAACGCTGCTTAAAATCATCCACGGTGAATTCGATGTTGTTCCGATCACGAAGATGATCGCTGTTATCGGCGATCCTGGAGAAGATATTGCCGATATTCTGAAGGAAGCGTCGGAGGAAGCGAATGAAAACAAGGCGGAGCCTGAGCCGGAACCGCAGATCGGGTATAAGCAGCCGGAGACATCTGCCGATGCGGCAGCTGTGCGGAGAATAATCAGTCCGGACGGCAGAAAATTCAGCACGCCCAGGGCACGTATGCGCGCTGAGGAACGAAACATATCAATCGCGGATATTCCTGCGGGTGGCCCGGATAATCTTGTGACCGAAAGAGATGTCCTTTCCTTCAATCCGGCGCTGCAGCAGAAAGCATCACATCTGGCAAAGGCCGTCGCGGCTCAGGAAAATGTGGCACTGGCTGATGTCAGAGGCACGGGTGCCCACGGAAGAATCATGAAAAGCGATGTTCAGGACGACAAAACGAGGAGATAGTGAAGATGGCGACAAAAGTAATCATGCCGAAACAGGGTCTTCAGATGACCGAGGGAACCATTACGAAATGGCTGGTGGAAGAAGGCGGAACGTGTGAGGAGAATCAGCCTCTGTTTGAAATGGAAACAGACAAGCTGTCGATCACGATGGATGCTCCGGCAGGCGGAACGCTGCTGAAGATCATCCATGGAAATTTCGATGTTGTACCGATCACAAAGATCATTGCCGTTATCGGTGAACCGGGTGAAAACATCTCGGATATCCTGAAAGAAGCAGCGGCCGAATCCGCAGCCTCAGCAGCACAGACGAAGGAAACAGCTGATATATCCGCTGAAAAAATGGATTATGACGTGGCAGTGATCGGCGGCGGTCCGGGCGGCTATGTCGCGGCAATCCGCTGTGCACAGTATGGACTTAAGACCATTCTGGCAGAAAAACAGGAGCTTGGCGGGACATGCCTCAACAGAGGCTGTATCCCGACAAAAGCGCTGCTTCATTCAGCGGAATTATATGAAGAAATGAATGAAAACGCGGCAATGCTCGGTATTCTTGCAGAAGGTCTGCATGTTGATTATAAAAAAACAGCAGCCTATAAAAGGAAAGTCGTAAGTCAGATGCGGAATGGTGTTGAGCTTCTGGTTAAGAAACGGGAGATCTCCGTAATTCCGTCAGAAGCAGTAATGACGGGTCCGCACTCCTTTCAGGCAGACGGAAAAGAATATACAGCAGCCAATATTATTCTGGCAATGGGATCAGAACCTGCACGTCTTCCGATTCCAGGAATCGACCGGGATGGTGTTGTCAATTCGGACGGCGTCCTGAATCTGGAGAAGCTTCCTGAATCGGTCGTCATTATCGGCGGCGGCGTGATCGGAATCGAGTTTGCTTCCCTGTTCAGCTATTACCATAAAAAAGTCACGATTGTGGAAATGCTTCCCCGCATTCTGAACAATCTGGATGAAGACGCGGCGAATATCATGAAAGCGACACTGGAGAAAAAGGGTGTTGAAATTCATGCAGGTGCGAAAGTACTTGAAGTGACGGCAGATCTGACTGTTGTATACGAAGAAAATGGCGCTCATAAGGAAGCCTCCGGTGAGCTCGTCGTGGCAGCAGTCGGCAGAAAGCCGTGTACAGCGAATGCCGGTCTTGACGCGGCTGGCGTAAATGTATCAAAAGCAGGTTTTGTAGAAGTGGACGATCATCTGCGTACAAACGTATCAGGCATTTACGCAATCGGCGATATTACCGGGAAAGCGCAGCTTGCGCATGTGGCAAGTGCACAGGGAGTGACGGCTGCGGCCAATATCCACGGCGAAAATAAAAGCATCTCCTACAGCATCATTCCATCCTGTGTTTACTCCAGTCCGGAGATCGCTTCGGTCGGCCTGACAGAAGAGGAAGCCAAGGCAAAAGGAATCAACGTCAGGACCGGAAGTTTTGCACTGACCGGCAACGGACGCAGTGTAATTCTGGGTCAGACAGACGGCTTCGCGAAACTCGTTACAGAAGCCGGCACCGGTGAAATTCTGGGTGCGACAATCGTGGCACCGCGGGCGACGGAAATGATCTCCGAAATTTCTGTGGCAATGAAATCAGAAGCAGTGCTCGAAGATATCCGGGATACGATCCATCCGCATCCGACTGTCAGTGAGATCATCATGGAAGCAGCAAATGATGTTGACCACATGAGCGTAAACAAGCTGTAAAAGCAGCAGAGGTGATAAAAAATGGACGAAAAACAAAAAATAAACGTCACACTGCTGGCCAATGAAGGCATCCTGCTCCAGTTTCAAGACGTGAAAATAATGATTGACGGCATAAGCAAGGATGAATCCGGCGCCTGGTCCAGTATCTCCGATCATGTGTACGCGGATCTGCTGGCAGGAGAAAAGCCTTTATTCCAGAAGATCGATTATGTTTTCTATACGCACTGTCATTCGGATCACTTTTCAGCGGAATTAACAGAGAAGTTCCTTCAGAAGCATCGTGTAAAGGGGCTCATTATGCCGGATCTGGAAACGCGCGGATACGGATCACTTCGAAGGACTGCCGCTCGGCAGGCCGATGAAGTATGGCTCCTGTCGCTTGAATTTGGACAGAAAAAAGAAATCCGGCTGACGGACGAAATCTCTTTAACCGTTTTCCGTTCGATCCACGAAGGCGGAGCAAAAAATATCAGCATAGAGAACTATTGCTACATTCTGAATCTGAACGGAAGAAAGGTCTTTATCATTGCCGACGGGGAATATAACAGCGAGTATTTTACACGGATGCTGGCAGATGAATCCATTGAGACTGCTTTTATCAATCCTATGTTTTTAAACGGAGCAGATGGAAGAAAAGTAGTCCTGGACTCGATTAAAGCAGACCGGCTGATTGTATATCATATTCCTTTTGCAGAGAAGGATCAGATGGGCTTCCGCAATATCGTTTCCCATGATGTAAAAAAATACCGAGATATTCTTCCGCCGACGGATGTTCTGTGGGATGAGCTGCAGGAACTGACAATTTAATAAACCTTGTATGATTAGCTGAAAATTCTCAATCTTATATTCTAATATCTCCAAAGAGTATTTTGCTTTTAGTAAAGGAGGCTGTCCATGTTTAATACATTACGAAACGGTGAGGTTAAAAAGGTCGGCAATAGAACGATCATAAATCTTAATGGCTCATGGCAAATCGGAGAGAGTGTCGGTGCCGATGAAATGGCAGCAGCGTTTGATCACGTGGCTCCGGTACCCGGCATTTTAACCTGTGCGGAACCTGCTTTTAAGGATATTGGTGCCTTTGAATCAAGGGCTCTGCAGTATGGAAAGATGAATTGGGCACAGTGTACAGCAGGTGTCGTAGATCTGCCTATCGATGAAGATGCACTGAACAGCAATTATGGGCGCTCTCTCCAGGAACGTAATTACTTCTGGTGCAAGAGAACCTTCACAGCACCGAATACGCACAGTTATGCGGAATTGGTTGTACTAAAGGCTCGCTTCGGTTCAAAAGTCTGGCTGAATGATTCTGAAGTTGGTTCGAATGACAGCAGTTTTGTTTCTGCTCATTATGATGTGACGGATAAAATTAAATGGGGCAAAGAAAATGAGCTGGTCATCCGAATCGGTGCTCATCCTGGTGTCACTCCGGATGGACTCCTTTACATGGAGGACTTTGAACATGAGAAATGGTATCCCGGTATTTGGGATGATGTAGAATTATATTGCTATAATAATGCAGTTATCCGTTCCGTGCAGTTTGCTCCAAAGATCGATCCGAAGGAAGTTCTGATTGAAACGGAAGTAGAAAACTTAACGAATAAAGAAGCAGAAGTAACTGTGTCTCAGGTGATCAAGACACAGGATATGACTTCTGTAGTTGCGGAGGCGTCTGAGAAGTATACTCTTTCACCTAAAGAGGCCAGGACCGTACGGTGCATAGTGGATATGCCGGCTGATGCAAAGCTTTGGAGTCCTGAGAACCCAAATCTGTACGTAGTTGAAACATCCACAGAAGGCGATACGGAGCTGAACCGTTTTGGCTTGCGTGAGGTATGTTTCCGTTCCGATACCAAGAGATTCTACCTGAACAGAAAAGTGTACTTTCTCCGCGGCGGCATGATTATGCTGGGCCGGTTCATGGAGGATCCACTGTGCAGGCAGCTGCCCTGGACAGAAGAATGGATACGTAAATTCATTCACAGCGGTACGGATGGAATGAAGTGGAATGCAACGAAGTACAGTATTGCAGATGTTCCCAGAAAGTGGCTTGAGATAGCAGATGAAGAAGGGCTGCTGGGTTATCCGGAGCTTCCCATCTGGGTGTTTAACCCTGAGCGGCCTGAATTCTTTTATGGATATGTCAGGACTTTTAATATGGAATGGATGAAGAGGGACGTTGCCCAATGGGTACGGGATCAGAGAAATCATACATCTCTCTTCTGCTGGTGCGCTGCACTTGAGTCTTGTGTCAGCTATATTGATACAGATATTATTCCGCTGGGAAGAAGCCTCGACCTTGAAAAGAGAGCATGGATCAGCAGCTATGATACTCCGGCCGGGGAAGATGACCCGCTGGAGGATCATCCCTATAGATTCCATTGCAATGGCCTTCCGGAAAAGTGGGGAGTGCCTCAGTTTGATATGCTTCAGCTTGAGAACGAAGTCGGTCATCTGCGCCATTCTGCAATCGGCACACCGAGTGTGCCTACAGGTCATGCATTAATGATTTCAGAATATGAATGGCTGTGGCTGACAAGAGGCGGCGAAGTAAGCCGTTACCTGGCCAATACATATCATAAGCTTCCTTATCCCACAGATACTCCGATGGAACGTCAGGAAACATGCAACTACATTCTTGCTGGTATGACGGAGTATTGGCGGGCCCATAGAAATGTGTGCTCTCTCTTATTCCATTGCTGGCTTGCCGGCGATACAGGGCCGGGACATTGTGCAGTGTGCGATTATTACAAAGATCCTGTTACACTGGAATTCCAGCCTGCATTTAATAAATATGTTAAAGAATCCTTTAAGCCGCTTGGAGTTTATCTTGAGTTCTGGAAACGTGAAGTTCAGGCAGGAGAAAATCGTATCTTCTATGTAATGACAATTAATGATTACTATGAAGCAAAGAAAGGTGAAATCATCCTTACCATGGAATATGAGGATGGCGAGGCTGCAGAACTTGGCAGACGTGCATTCAGAATGGGATCCAACGGTTCTTATACGGTTAAGTATAATATTACTATACCTGAAAAAACCGGCAAAGCGACGATGAAGGCCACTGCTGTAACGGAAGATGGCCTGACAACAACAAGCAGCCGCTGGGTGGAAGTAAAATCTGAACTTCCCCCCAGAACATATGGTCAGTGGTGAAATAAAGAATGACCGATGATTATCTGATTCAGAAGAAGCCATTCAATGCACTCCTGATTTTTTCACTGCCGATTATCATAGGGAACCTGTTCCAGCAGACATATACGATGGCGGATTCCGCAATTGCAGGACGCTTTGTCGGGGAACGTGCGCTTGCGGCAATCGGTGCTTCCTACTCTTTGACCAATATTTTTATCTGTATCGCAATCGGAGGCGGAATCGGAGCCTCTGTCATGATCAGTCAGTATTTTGGCGCAAAGGATTTCGTAAAGATGAAAGAAGCAATCTATACAGCCCTGATTACCTTTCTTATAATCAGTATTCTGCTGGGTGCTGTCGGGTTCGTCTTCAGCCGGAGTATTATGACCGTGCTGAACACACCGGATGATACTTTGGATTTGGCTGTTGTATACCTGAATATTTATTTTATCGGTCTTCCTTTTCTTTTTATGTATAATGTGCTGTCATCCATATTCAATGCGCTTGGAAAATCAAGAATACCTCTTGCCTTTTTGATTTTTTCATCCTTGTTTAATATCCTTCTGGACTGGATTTCCGTAACGACATTTCAGATGGGAATTGCCGGCGTGGCATGGGCAACACTGATTGCACAGGGAATATCAGCTCTATTATCTTTTCTTGTTCTGGAGGCACAGCTCAGGAAATTTGATACGGGCAGTACCGCTGTCTTTGCAGGAAAAGAATTGCTTCCTATGTCAAAGATAGCACTTCCCTCCATTCTGCAGCAATCTACGGTTTCGATCGGTATGATGCTGGTACAGTCTGTTGTAAATGGATTCGGTTCGGAAACTCTGGCCGGTTTTTCAGCTGCCATGCGGATTGAATCCATGTGTGTTGTCCCGATGATCGGTATCGGCAATGCCCTGTCTTCCTATACCGCACAGAATATCGGTGCCGGCAGGAAAGAGCGCGTTGCCCAGGGTTACCATGCCGCAACCGGAATGATAATCGGATGTGCCATTATCATCTGCGCTGTGCTTGAGTCTTTCCACGGACCGATTATTGAACTGTTCCTCGGTAAAAACGGCACGGCAGCTGCACTGGAAACCGGAAACAGTTACCTTATGTTCATGGGATGGTTTTTCTGTTTGATCGGTTTCAAGATGGCAGTCGATGGTCTGCTGCGCGGTGCAGGTGATATGAAAATGTTCACTGTTGCAAACCTTGTGAACCTGACGATCCGTGTGGTACTTGCAATGGCTTTCGCACCAGGTTTTGGAATAGCATTTGTCTGGTATGCGGTTCCGGTCGGGTGGTTTGTAAACTGGGCAATTTCTTTTTCACGGTACAGAACGGGTAAATGGCAGATGAAGACTATTATCGGCGGATAATTACCATCCGTCTATGCATAATGGATAAGAAGAACCGGCCGTTTTCAGGTGGTTACAAAGTGGTTACAAAACGAGACCGCAGCGATCTCCTTTCCATTGATTTTAAGGGATGCCTTGTGGGTTCGATTCCCACATGCTCCCGCCAGAATCCTTTGCCGGAACCATGCCGATTTTATTGTAAAAGTCGGTGGGCTCCGGCTTTTTTAATTCTCTTATGATCTCATATAAATGAGCTTTGAATACTCCAATTGAATATTTCTTTTAATGAGTAAATACATGGAATCATTCGAGCGGGACAAGTGGTCGATCGAAGCAATAGCGTCTCATAAGAGAGCCGGCGGCTACGTGCTTGACAGGCCGGGGATCATGATCTATAACAGCATACTCTCCACCGACTCAATATTCTGTTTTAATTATCGTTTCAAATCTCCGTATTTTTCTTTTGGAAGCACGCTGCTTAGATAAGATTTTACGGTATGATATATTTCCTCAAACGGTGGTTTGTTCACATCACCCTCAAAACGGAATTTTTCATAAGAGTGCCTTAATTCCTTGGTTCTGTGAAGAAATCCATTAAAGGTATCTAAGCTCCTGCCGCTGTCGTTCAGGGCTTGCATAACCTCTGCATTATCAAAATCAAACACCTTTGAAATATAATACAGATCAACGACATCTTTTACTCTGCGGAATACCTTATCAGTAGATACTGCCGAAATTTTTCTGCTATCATCTGTAATGGGGAAATTCCACGAAATCGCAGCCCCTCAACCTCATAAATTTTTGTCGGAGCAGTAGGACGGTTCACATCAATGTCCATAGTAAACAGTATTTCACCTGTATCTTTTTCAGTTAATTCAAAACCGGCAGAACGACCTTCTCCATACATTCTGTAAATGCTTACATCTAAATCAGGACCGTTCTTGTTAAGAGCACTTTGCAAAGATTCTATCATTTGTTCACTTGACAGCGAGTTATCTGAATTCCAGTTAGCGTCAATATCGACGGTATGGCGTGTATCTTCAGAATAACCTGCTTCCATTAAACAGGCTTTCAGCACCATAGACCCTTTAAAACTAATAGGAATGCCGCTATCGTAAATTGCTTTCATTACTTCATACATCATTTTTTCTTCTGCTGTAATTTTCATATGAAAAACCACCGTTAATTTTCATAATATTCAATTGCTTCCTTTGCCAGCGTTTCAAATCTTCTCTGATCTTCCGGAGCAACAGAAATTCCTTCATAGCTTTCTTTATTGCGGTAATAGTAGCGACTGATCGCTTCTGTAATGCCCTGCATATCCAATATGGATTCATTGGCAATGGCATCGGCAATGGTTCTGTTAAAATCGGTAAACCGCAGCCCATTCTTTTCTTTTACGCTGTAGGAACTTATCTGATTTCCAAGTACAGCAACTCCATTAAAACGGGAGACAGTATCATCACCATAAACCCACACAATATACTCATCGTTTCGTCCTTCGAAATTTCCCTGACACATCAGAGCCTCATCCAAAGCAAAAACAATGGGTTCCCCGATACAATCACGAACTGCCTTAAGCCAGGCAATAGCTCCAACATAATCACTCCTCTTCGGGAGATTGCTCTTTTTAGCATTATACTTTGGAAAGGCGGCTGTCTTTCTGTTTATAAGGTCCGTCTGTGTACGGACTTCCAACAGACTCTTAATATATTCAGGCGGCTTGCGTACACCCGTTTCCCAATTCTGAATTGTACGAAACGGAATACCATATCGCATCGCGAATTCGCTTTGTGTATCACCCAGTTGTGTTCTCATTTCACGAATATTCATATTAATCACCTCACTATAATAATACACCCAATGGGTGCACTAGTCAATATCTGCGTCTGAAGCTGACTTGAATAAGCAAATTCCGGTCTCTGAAGATGCAGGATCATCAAATTCAGCTCCCTGTCTGTCAGCAGATATCCAAACAGGCGAATAAATCGTATGCTCCAAGGCGTTTTTCAAGATGGTCAAAAACAAGACGTACAGCACCCTTGGTACAGTGGTTTATTAAGAACGCCAGAAAGAGTTTCTCTTTTTAATTGGCAGTCTGCTTCATTTAGATATTATAATCATCAGGACGAATGATTAGAATATTGTTAGAAAATGATTAGAATATAGTTAGAATACGGAGGCGGTACGTATGTTCAGGATGAATTGAAAGCCGAGAGTCCCGTTTGTAAAACGAAAAGCCACATTTTGTAAGCGAGATGCATATTTGTAAAACGAGAATCCCGTTTTGTAAGCGAGATGCATATTTGTAAAATGAAAATCCTGTTTTGTAAGCTTTTATTGTTTAGGGATTTGCGATAAATCAAAGATCGGGCTGATAAATGTAAAATATCCATAAAAGATCGTGCCTTAAAATGTAAATTCATATTATATGTTCAGATAAAAAAGTGTAAGATGTACGGATGAAAAGATTAGCGTATGCCAAATTGAAACAGTGGAAGAATAAACAGAATAGAAATCCCCTCGTTGTAAAGGGCGCGAGAGCGAAGGAGTATGAAACAGGCGCTTGATTATTCCGGTGGAAGTAAAAGCGGAAGTATCCATGTCAATGTATCGAAGACAGGGTTGGATGACCAGTCTTCCGCTTGTTTAAAGTCCTACGGCATGAACGCTTTTAAGTAGTGTTTGACATCGTCGACGGCTTGTTCGTACAGGCAGTAGGGGCCGTTTCGTGTCGCCCAGTCGAAGATCGTGCCGCGGCTGACGCGAAGAACGGTGTCCGCGATCTCCTCGGCCGTTTCGTCGCTGGAGATGAGTTCTCCGTCCGCGAGCGCCAGACCTACAAGTTCACGCACGTAGACGTTCATCGGTCTGTTCGGCTCAATCACGCCGCTGCCTCCGTTTCGCAGAAGGATACGAAGCACCTGCTTCCAGAGCAGCAGCTCACCCGCGAGGTAGTGCTGTTCGATCGCGAACGAGAGAGAATCGCCGTCGTCGAACAGGCCTTGATAGTGGCCGCAT
>Ga0163159_1002050_pt1 | contig 17516 bp, 20 predicted proteins | sample BioMet9_FD_108702 | JGI IMG/M metagenome (GOLD analysis project Ga0163159, IMG submission 108702) | Microbial communities from bioreactor (seeded with sewage sludge) at Lawrence Berkeley National Lab, California, USA - Biofuel... | ecosystem: Engineered > Bioreactor > Anaerobic > Unclassified ... | reverse complement strand
GTCCGATCTCATCCGCCGGCCGCAGCTGGGCTACGACGATCTCGCGCCCTTCGACCCGGAGCGCCCGCCGCTGCCCAAGGCCGTGCGCGAGTCGGTCGAGATCGAGCTCAAGTATGCGGGCTACATCGCGCGTCAGCTCAAGCAGGTCGAGGAGTTCCAGCGCGAGGAGAGCCGCCTGCTGCCGCCGGACATCGACTATCTCTCGATCACGGGTCTGCGCGTCGAGGCGCGGCAGAAGCTGCAGGAGATCCGCCCCGTCTCGGTCGGACAGGCCGGGCGCATTTCGGGCGTCTCGCCGAGCGACCTCGCGGTGCTGCTCATCTGGCTGGGCCAGCACGGGAAATAAGCGTTTGTGCATAAAAAAAGGTCCTGCCCCCACGGCTGCGGGGACGGGACCTTTTTTGGCGATTTTAACGAGCCGCTCTGACCCGAACGGGTTTGTCGGGCAGGGACTCCAGGATGGCGAAGAGCGCCGCCATGAGAAATTCGTTCGGCAGCGGACAGAACTCGCCGGGATTTGTCATCGAGACAAGCACCATGCCGCACGCGGAAAACGCCGCGATGGTCATTTCGGCGCTGCGTTTCGTGAAAAGCAGGCGGCCGCGCTCGTAATAGAGGTATCCGTAGGCGGCCGCGCCGACCAGGCCCATGCTGCCGAGGATCTGCGCGAACAGGTTGTGATACCAGACGATGCTGCCGGAGACGCCGATGAAAATGGCGCTGTTGTTCAGGTTGCCAAGACCCTTGCCGAAGATGGGGCTGGAGAAGAAGTCGCGCATGGCCTGGATGAAGAAGGTCACGCGGCTGTCCTGTGCGGAGATGAGCGCGCCGTCCTCCATGCGGGAGGCGAAGAGCACCGGGACGAATTCCCAGAGCAAAACAGCCGCGGGAACGCCGATCAGCAGAGCGGCCAGACGATAGCGGCGACGGCTGGCGGGATTTTTCCGGTAGAGATATACAAGGCAGGCCGCCAGCATCAGGGAACCGAAGAGCAGGGCGCTGCGGGAGCCCGTGATCAGCAGGGAAAAATAGAAAAACGCGAGCCCGCCCCAGCGGATCCGGCCCTCCTCAGAGGGCAGACAGGCTGTCGGCAGCGCCATGAGCAGGATGGTCGCGCAGAAGTTGCGATAGGAGAAATAAAGCACGGAAAAGGTGCGCAGAAACGCCGTCATGTGCACAAGATAGGTCTCGAGCACAACGAGGCCCGTGAAGATGCCGCCGTAGTACAGCACGTTCAAAAACCGGGCCAGCACATGATAGCCGCGGCTGCGTGCGAGCTGCGTCCGGACGAGCAGGTATACGCCCACCATGCCGGGGCCGAGGGCGAGCACATAGTAGAGAGAAACAACGGAAAAATACTGGCTGGCCGGAATGGAGCCGAGGCCGCCCAGGAGCGTCGCCGCGGAAACAGCAAGCAGCGGCCGGAGAAGCGGACCGGATTTGCGGCGGACGGGATAGAGATAATAGTGCAGCACCACCGCCATGATCGCGGCCACGAACATCGGCCAGTTGGAGAGCAATTCGCTGTAATCCTCATAGAAATGCGTCGTGAGCAGGCAGAACAGCAGAGCCGGCAGCAGAAGCGACATCATGTCGCCGCAGCAGACCGCCATGAAGCAGAAAAAGCCCGCCAGGAAAATACAGCCCTGCAGCTGAGAGCCGGTAAAGAGAAAGAACGACGAGACAGCCACCAGGCAGGGAAAATAGAGAGAACTCGCCCACATGATCTCCGCGGCTTCGTGCAGGCGGAGGTAAACGCTTTGCAGTTGTTCGTCCCGGCTGGCTGCGCCGCGCGGTTTGACCGGCAGGGGCAGCCTTTTTCCGGTGGGGGTGATGGATGTGTCTTGCAGCATTTTGTTTGCCTTATTTAATAGTTTTGAAATATGTTTTGTAAAATTTCTACAATTTATTATTAAAAATATTGACGTATCTGTCAAGCCAACTGAATATAGCACGTTTCCCTAAAAAAGTCAAGACTGCGGAAACAGGACATAAAAAAAGTTGCCGGACAAGACATCGCGTGATACGATAGCCCTGGGAGGCGGTTTTATGAATTTATACGAAACCCTGACGGCCTATGTGCCGTACAACGAGCAGGAGGAGAGCGACCGGCGTCTGATGCTCCTGTATCTGGACACCTTCGACAATCTTCTGACGCGGGAAAATGAAATGGCGCACTTCACCGCCTCGGCCTGGGTCGTCAACCGCAGCCGGACGCGGGCGCTCATGGCGTACCACAACCTTTACCAGTCCTGGGCCTGGCTCGGCGGACATGCCGACGGCGAGAGCGATCTTCGGGCCGTTGCCGCCCGCGAGGTAAGCGAGGAATCGGGGCTCACGCAGCTGACGCCTCTGACGGAGGGAATCTTTTCCCTGGAAATTCTCGGTGTGGACGCCCATCGGAAACATGGCCGCCATGTTTCCGCGCATCTGCATCTGAATGTCACGTACCTCTTTGAAGCCGACGAGACGAGCGCCGTCCGCCCCAAGATCGATGAAAACCGCGCGGTGCGGTGGTTCGACAACGACAGACTGCTCGAAGCGTCCTCCGAACCGGAGATGCGCGTCGTGTATGCGAAGCTTCTGGAAAAGACCGGGAAGCTCGCCGGAAGGGATTGACAATTTATATTTTGTCAAATATAATAGGAATAAAGATATTATGCCGCGCAGCCGCGCGGAGGAATGGGAGGGACAGCCATGGAGCGTTATGACATTGCCATCCTCGGGACCGGTCCGGCGGGAGTTTCCGCCGCGATCACCGCGAAAATCCGGAATAAAAACATCTTGCTGCTGGGCAGCCGGAATTTAAGCGACAAGCTGGAAAAAGCGCATGTCATCCAGAACTATCCCGGTCTGCCGGACATCCCCGGCGCGGAACTGGCGGATGCGTTCCGCCGCCATCTGGACCGGATGGGCATTGAGATCACGGAGGAAAAGGTCAGCGCCGTCTACAACATGGGCGATTATTTTGCCCTTCAGACGACGGCCAATCAGATGTACGAAGCCGCGGCGGTGATTCTGGCCACGGGTGTCACGGCCGGCCGGCCGCTGCCCGGTGAGTCTGAGCTTCTGGGCCGGGGCGTCAGCTACTGCGCGACCTGCGACGCGCCACTCTACCGGGGCAAGACGGCCGCGGTGATCGGCTTCAGCCCGAGGGAGGAAGCCGAGGCGGATTTCCTCTCCGAGATTGCCTCGCGCGTGCTCTATTTCCCCCAGTACAAGGCAGAGACACATCTGCGCGGGGCTGTCGAAGTCATCCGTGAAACGCCGGTGTCCATCTCCGGCAGCGAGAACGGCAAGCTTCTGACGACGAATGCCGGAAGCTACGAGGTGAACGGTGTGTTTATCCTGCGCGAGAGCGTGTTCCCGGGCCAGCTTGTGCCCGGTCTTGCCTCGGAGGCCAACCGCGTGACGGTCGACCGCACCATGGCCACAAACATCCCCGGCTGCTTTGCCTGCGGCGATCTGGTCGGTCAGCCGTACCAGTATGTAAAGGCGGCCGGCGAGGGCAACGTGGCGGCACTCTCCGCGGTCGCCTGGATCGACGCGAAAACGCGCGCCCGGAACGGCTGATGGCGGCCGGAATCCGACGCCCCGCGGAAGGGGACGACTGTCTGCGGCTCGACCGGCAGCTGTGTTTTCCGCTTTACGCAGCGGCGAGAAGAGCCATGGGCCGGTATACGCCGTATCTGCGCCCGCTTGGCATCACCTATACGCAGTATCTGGTCTTTCTGGCGCTCTGGGAGCAGGATGAGCTGCCGGTGGGCGAGCTGTGCAAAAAGCTTTATCTCGACAACGGCACGCTGACACCGCTTTTGAAAAGAATGGAGGACGACGGCTATGTGACGCGGGAGCGCCGCCGCGACGATGAGCGCGTCGTAACGGTGCGCCTGACCGAACGGGGACGCGGCCTGCAGAACCGGGCGAAACACATCCCGGCGAACGTCGGCCAGTGCCTGCCGCTGTCCAGCGAGGAGGCCGACACGCTCTATTCGCTTCTCTACCGGGTCCTGGATGGGCTTTCGGAGGGCGAAGAGAGATGAATATTCTGGTGAGTGCGTGTCTGCTTGGGATCAACTGCCGCTACAACGGCGTGCCGGTCGTCTCTGAGGACGTACTGGCGCTGCTGAAGCGCCATACGCTCATTCCGGTCTGTCCGGAGCAGCTGGGCGGACTGGCAACGCCGCGCGAGCCCTCGGAACACCGGGAGGGGCGCGTGGTCACCGGGAGCGGCCGCGACGTGACGGAGGAGTACAGCCGCGGAGCGGCAGAGACACTCCGGCTGGCGCAGCTGTACGGCTGCCGGTATGCGATCCTGAAGGAGCGGAGCCCGTCCTGCGGCCATGGCCGCATCTATGACGGCAGCTTTTCCGGCGTGCTGGTGCCGGGCAGCGGCTCGGCCGCCGCGCTTCTGGAGGCGAACGGCATCACGGTTTTGGGCGAAAGCGAGCTTGGCCGGCTGCCGGAGCGAGAGTAAATCAAACGGTCCGGAACGGTCCATAAAATAGACCCTGCCGCACGGGGCGTCTGAGAAACCGGTTTTGCCTGAAGACGCGGTTTGCGGGCAGCCGCCTGGGCAGGGCGGGAGAAACGGCGAGGAGCCATATGAGACGGGACGGTCTCATATGGCTCCTCGTTTGGCCTGGGGAATGCCGGGCCCTTCACCATTTCGGACCGTACGACGGTCTGCGAAGAGGCCCTCAGGAACGGTATGCAGAATAGCGGCATTGCGATCTGCACGCCGTTTTCTTCGAAACGAAACCGTCCCCCGCGGACGGATGGCGATCCCTGCTCCGAAGAGCGCTTGACCAAAGAAAAACCGCCTCCGCCGAATCGTCCGGCGGGGGCGTTTTTTCTTTTTATGCGGTATTGCGCCGGAAACGCTGCAAAACTGCGGCCAGCTGCGCGCGCGTGGCCTTGCTGCGCGGACGGAGACGGTCCCCGCTGCCCCAGATGAGTCCCGCGCCGACTGCCCAGCTCATGGCCGGCGCGGCGCTGCCGGAGATACTGGCGTAGTCCCTGTACTGGAGGACCGCCGCGCTGTTGGGAGCGGTGTCGTAGCCGCAGAGACGGGCATAGCGGTAAACGGCCAGAACAAGCTGCTCGCGTGTGACGGGCGCATCCGGATAGAGCCGCCCGCCGGGACAGGAGGGCAGAAAGCCCTGTCCGTCGGCCCAGCGGAGCGCGGCGGAAGACCGTGCGGCCGCCGGTCTGTCGGGCTGGTGTTCGCCCGCCGGACAGCGCGGTTCTCCCGCCAGCCGCCAAAGGCAGAAGGCGAGCATGGCGCGCGTGACATGACGGCGGGGAGAGAATTTCTGCGGTTCGGTGCTGCCCAAAAGGCCCGACGCGGTCGCGTAGCCGACGGCGTCCTCAAACCAGTCGCCGTCCCGCACGTCTTTATAGCGCATATGGCGCCTGGGCATGCTCTTCAGTCTCAATGTCCGTTCATTCTGTTCCATCGGTTCCATGGCCGGAGGAAAAGGGATCGCCGCTGAGAGCAAGCCCCAGTTCCCTGTTCATGTCCAGAATCAGCTCCATGACGGAGCGGAAGGACACGTCCCGCCCGTCTGCTGTGTGAAGGCTGCCCTGCCATTCTCCGTGTTCGGTGCCGGAGACCGTCAGCAGAAACTGCCCGTTTGCCAGTTGATGTTCCATTATACCTCCAGAAAATCGTTGAAATCAAGAATAAATCTGGCCAAAAGAAGGGCGGACTCCGTCTCGTCCGGCACCGGAGAGAGCGAATCGCGCAGCAGAGCGGTCAGTCGCCAGACCGGCTGCCGCCCCTCCAGCAGAGAACGGAGCAAAACAGTCTGCGCGCGGTCTCCGGCGAACCGGCTTCGACTGCCCAAAAGCAGACCGGGCTGCCCGTTCTGTTCGGTCGGGAGGGCGGCGGGATTCAGGACAAGAATGTCGTTTTCCATGGCTGCACTTCCTCAATTGATCAGGCGGAGCCGGTCTGCGGCTTCGCGGGCCTCTGCCCTGCGGCTGACCCCCAGCTTCTGCAGGATGTGACTGACATGCGTCTTAACGGTCGGAAGCTTGATGTTGAGAATTTCTCCGATCTCCTGATTGGAGAGGTTTTCGCACATGAGCTTCAGCACCTGCAGCTCCTGCGCGGACAGGGGAGCGGCGGCGGGCATCTGCCTTTTGAGGAAGCGCGGATAATTCACCGCCTGGACACGCGCGGCGCCGGTGACGCGCTCGAGATATTCCGCGCTGCCGGACCAGCCGCAGCTTCCAAGCAGCGGGAGGATCGCCGCGCCGTACTGCGCGACCGGCCAGACGAAGGCGTATTCCCGGCAGGTGTCGAGTGCCCGGGACAGCGTATCCTTCCAGTCTCCGCTGCCGATCCGCTCCTGGCAGAGCGCGGTCAGGAGCAGAAGATGGATTCCGTCCATGACGCGGCCGCAGCGCTCGCAGTAGGGGATCAGGCGGGCCAGCAGCAGCAGCGCGTCCTCGCAGTCGCCGTCGGTCAGCTGAACCATGGCCCGGGTGAGATATTGATAGCGCCACATGGCCCACAGACGGACGTCGTTCTGCGGGGCGCTGTCGTGCAGCCAGGCGTGCGCGCTTTCAATGCCGCTCACGCGGAGCCGGATGCGGCAGAGCATGGCGTCAAGGTTGCCGAGGAACCGTGTCTCGCCGGCTGCGAGAAATTTGGCCCGCAGACTTTCAAGCGATTCGATCGCGGCGTAGGCCTTGCCCTGCGAGACCTGCACGCGCGCGAGCAGACCCACGACCGCAAATTCGATGTCGGGCGTGCCGCGCGCCTGGATCTCTCCCAGACGGGACATGAGCGTGAGCAGGCGTTTGGAGACATCTTCACCCTTCTCAAACTTGCTTTCGCAGATCGCGCAGTCGGCCAGGCCCACGCCGTCGCGGCCGAGAACCGTTTCAACGGGTCTGCGCATCGTGGCATAGAGCAGATCGTCCTTTTTTGACCAGTCGCAGAAATCTTTTCCGCCGTTCATAATGCTGGGAAGCGTGCTCGTGACGGAGAAAGACGGTACGGACAGCTGCTTGTCGGTCATGACCCGGAACACACTGGCGATCAGCTCGGTAAGACCCCGGCTGCCGCGCTGCGGGAGCGCAATGTCAAGATAGAGCAGCTTGGACTGCGCCGTTTTATATTCGGTGTCTGTTTTCCGCAGATGGGACAGATAATCCTGCAGCGTGCGGTACCAGTTTTCGGAGCTCTCATAATCCAGACACATCGCGCTGAGCATGCTCATGCCGCACATCAGAGTGGGCGAGCGGAGCACCTCCTCGCGCGGAAGGGCGAAATAATAGTCCTGCAGCTCACGGTAGTGGCCGACACCGGGATGCTGCTCGGCGTTTTTGACGAGCAGCGCCGAGATCTTGCTCTGTTCGCCCGCAAGCGAGTAGAAGTGAAGCGATTCGTGGAGCTCGCCCTGCAGCTCATAGTAGAGTGCGGCGCGGCTGTACAGGATGCGCTGCTCGGAGCCGATCAGGTGCTGCTGCATTTCCCAGAGCAGGAATACCCGGAAGATGGGCCAGAAGTGGTAGATGTCCAGCCCGTCCGCAAGGAGCATGGTGGTGTCTCGCTGCACCTGCCCGAGCCGTTCGCCCGCGCGCGGGTCGCCGCTGACCATGCGGGCCAGCTCGATGGTAAAGGTTTCAAACGGGGCCATGCAGATGAGCAGCTCCCGCAGCGATTCATCGAAGCGGCGGTAGACGGCCTCGTCGTAATAAATAAACAGATCGTGCCGGCAGAGATCAAACAGCTCGCGGGAATAGGACAGACCCTCCGTCATGCGGCTGCAGAGAATGTTGAGACTCAGCGGATAGCCCTTGAAATCCTGATGGATGGCGCTCATATCGTCGGGGCTGACGTTCAGCCCGACCGCATCGAGCATCTTCCGGGCGGTAGCCCGGTCGAGCAGGAGCGCGTCCGCATCCAGAACGGTCATGATCCCCGATACCTGAAACGGCATGAGCCAGCCGGGAACGCGGCAGCGGCCCAGCAGCACGAAGTGCAGATCGGACCGGCTGCGGATCAGCTCGCCCAGCGCCTGCTGACGCTCCGGCTCGAGCAGATACTGCAGATCATCGACCAGCACGGCCTCGCAGCCGTGCGGAATGACGGGCGCGGAGAAATCGGCGTCGGCAGCGTTCAAACTGACGCAGCGCCGCCCGCGCAGCAGCGCACCGGCGGTGGTCGTTTTTCCGCAGCCGCAGGGAGCCGAGAAGAGGATTACCCGGTACCGCTCCCAGTCAGCGCTGAAGAGATTCTCAAGGGATGGCTTGACCACGATCGGCGGGACCACGTTCATAACATGCCTCCATCATACCTTATGTTTCCAGTATAGCGGATGAACCGCGGTTTGTAATCCTCCCAAAGTATGATTTTAAAGAGATAAGGATGAAAAAATAAATGGGAGGGGCGAAAACCCCTCCCATTTGGAAAACAGGGATGACAGACACGGCCGGCGCTCTATTCCCGGCAGAAGATGGCCAGCGCGTCGCGGAAAAATTCCGCGCAGCCGGGGTCCAGCTTCTCATAATAGGCGCGGAAGCGCTCGTCCGAGACGTAGCCCTCTCCCAGAGCGGCCTGGGCGGCTTTGGAATAGCTGCCCTCCCGCCAGAACAGCTGCAGCCACTGCCCGTGCAGCCGGCAGGCCTCCTGCGCGTCGGACGAGCCCGGATTGCCCGCGGCCAGCGCTCTCTGCAAGAGGCCCTCGTACGCGGCGCGGAGCGACTCGGCCTTCGCCCAGTCCGCTTCGCGCATGTTCAGAAATTTTGCGTTCGAGGCGTCGACCGCCTCGTCCCCGAACCGCCCGCGCAGCTCGCGGCCGTAGGCCGCCTCGTTCTCCGCCAGCGTCTTTTTCTGAAACCCTTCAAATTTTTCTCTGTCCTGCATGATGCTCTCTCCTTTCATGCTGGAGAGCGTCTTTGCCACGTTGGCGATCAGCGCCTCCAGCTGCTGTTTTTCGGCCTGAAGAGAGGAAAGATGCGCGCGGAGCGAGACCGCGCGGTCGTAGCCGGGATCGTCCAGGATGCGCCCGATCTCCGCCAGCGGCACGCCCAGCGCCCGGTAGAACAGGATCTCCTGCAGCCGGTCGACCTCGCGCGGACCGTAGACGCGGCAGCCGCCGCCTCCGGTGCGGAGCGGCCGCAGCAGGCCGATCGCGTCGTAGTAGCGCAGCGTCCTCGTGCTGACGCCCGAGAGCTTCGCCAGCTCGTGCACCGGATAATCCATCGTTCCTCACCTCAAAAAGAGCATACACGCTGACGCCGCGTCCATGTCAAGGGCTTTTTTAAAGCTCCGACTTATGCGCCTCGTAAAATTCGCGGTAGTCCTGCAGCATATACTTGAGCACGTTCGGCGTGTCGAGCTGGTACGGGCACTTTTCCGCGCACTGGCGGCAGCCGATGCAGGTTTCGATATTCGCCATCTTTGCCTGCCACTCGGGCGTGAAGTACTGCTGCCAGGGGCTGCGGCGCAGCAGCATGTTCATGCGGGCGCAGTTGCGGATCTCGATGTTCTGCGGGCAGGGCATGCAGTAGCCGCAGCCGCGGCAGAACGCGCCCTGCAGGTTTCTGCGGTCGGCCTCGATGACGGCGCGCAGCTCGTCCGTGAGGCGCGGCTCGGTCCGCGCGGTTTCGAGCCACTGGCCGAGCTCCTCCATCGTCTGGATGCCCCAGATCGGCACGACGTTGTCGTACTCGTTCATAAAGGCGGCGCAGGCCTCGGGATTGGTGAGCAGACCGCCCGCGAGGCCCTTCATGGCGATAAAGCCCATGCCGGCCCGGCGGCACTTTTCCGCGAGCGCGAGGTCGCGTTCGGAGGACAGGTAGCTGAACGGAAACTGCAGGGTCTCGAAACGGCCGGAGGCGATGGCCGCCTCGGCCACCGCGATGCGGTGCGTCGTGATGCCGATGTGGCGGATCTTGCCGGCGTCTCTGGCCTCGAGCGCGGCGGCGAAGGCGTCGTTCGGGTCATCGGGGTCCGGCAGCACCTCGCAGCAGTGGAACTGGAAGAGGTCGAGACAGTCGGTTTTTAAAAGCCGCAGACTGTTTTCAATGTGCGCGGCGCAGGTTTTTTTGTCGCGGCCCTCGCTCTTGGTCGCGAGGATCACGTGCTCGCGCACGTCCCCCAGCGCGAGGCCGACCTTCTCCTCGCTGTCGGTGTAGGCGTTGGCGGTGTCGAAAAAGTTGATGCCGCCGTCATAGGCGGCGCGGATGAGCCGCACGGCGTCCTGCGTGGAGCAGCGCTGCACGGGCAGGCAGCCCATGGCGGTTTTGGTGACGATGAGACCGGTTTTGCCGAGCTTGACTGTTTTCATGGCGTCTCCTCCGTTTGTCCCGCGTGCGCGGGCTTGTTTGTACCATTGTATCATACGGCCGCAGGCGTGGAAAGCGTCCCGGTTGTTTTTCACGGGAAAAGCTGTTAGAATATGGTCAAATTCCTGTACGGAGGATGTTCCATGACGGATTACCGACTGCTGCTGGAGCAGCTTGAAAGCTTCTGCCGGGCGGAGCCCTTCTATGTGCCGCTGTTCGCCAACGCCTCGGCGCTCTTGTGGCAGGCGCTGCCGGAGATCAACTGGGCGGGATTCTATATTCTGCGGGACGACACGCTCGTGCTGGGTCCGTTCCAGGGAAAACCCGCCTGCATCCGCATCGGGCCGGGCCGCGGCGTCTGCGGCGCGGCGGTGCGGGAAAACCGCGTGCAGCGCGTGGCGGACGTGCACGCGTTCCCGGGCCACATCGCCTGCGATTCGGCCTCGAACGCCGAGATCGTGCTGCCGCTCTGCCATGGCGGTGCGCCGAAGGCCGTGCTGGATCTTGACAGTCCCGTCATGAACCGGTTTGACGAGGCGGACGAGGCGGGACTGCGCGCGTTCGCCGCGATGCTGGAACAATACGCCGTGTATGAATGAGGACAGGCATATGAAAAAAACCTTTACCACCGTCATGCCCGACAAGGTCGGGGCATTTCTGGCCGCGAGCCGCATCCTCTCGGGGCTCGGGCTCAACATCACGCGCGTGAGCTACAACAAGGCGGTCGACACGCACATGCTGTTCATCGATGTGGAAGGCGGAGCCGATGCCATCGGGCAGGCCGAGCGCCGGCTGGGCGAGATCGGCTATCTGCCGAACAAGGGTCTCGGGAACGTCATTCTGATCGAATTCCATCTGCGCGACGTGCCCGGCACGGTACAGCCGATTCTGGAGCTCATCGGACAGTATCAGTTCAATATCTCCTATATCAGTTCGCAGGGCGACGGCTCGCCGTATCAGGACTTCCGCATGGGCCTGTTCGTGGAGAGCGGGGAGAACATCGCGAGTTTTCTGAAAAGCGCGTCGCAGCTCTGCGAGATCAAGATCCTCAACTACAATCCGACGGGCAGCGCGCTCGACAATACGGTGTTCTACATGTCCTTCGCCAACCGGATCGCGGCCCAGAACGGGCTTGACGAGCGGGACAAGAGCAGCCTCATCGTGGACGCGAATCTCATCATGGAGATGCTGACGCAGCAGAACAGCCCGCCCTACAAGACCTTCGACTACATCGGCAAGTTCGCCGAGGGACTGGTGCAGTACCGGGGCGAGCGGTTCCAGATGCGCGTCACCGAGCACGATTTGCCGGACGGCCGCAGCCTCACGCTGCTCGAGCCGCCCTGCGGCAGCAATCTCTGCGTGATGCTGCTTAAGGACCGCATCCTCTGCGTGGACAGCGGCTTTCCCTGCTACCGCGAGGAAAACCTGGCCTGGCTGCGCAAGACGGTGCCGGATTTCGACCTGCGTGAAAAAGAACTGCTGCTCACGCACGCGGACGTCGATCACGTCGGCCTCGCCGATCGCTTCGACCATGTGTATCTGAGCCGCAAGGCCTATGACAACTTTGTCCTCGAACGGGAGGGCCGGCCCAACCTGCGCGAGCAGAATCCCGCCCATGCGCCGTATCTGCGCATCAGCAAGCTGCTCTCGCACTACAAGACGCTCTCCACCAGGAACATGCGCGTCATCGGCGGGAAAAGCACCTGGGACGGCGGGCTGCTGGAGCGGATCGGTGCGCTGGACTTTGACGAACTGCACTTTGAGGTGTACGAGGCCGCGGGCGGTCATGTGCCGGGCGAGGCGGTCTATGTCGAGCGCCGGCTGCGGCTGGTGTTCACGGGGGACATCTTTGTGAACATCAAGGGCTTCACGCCGCAGCAGGCCAGGTTCAACAAGTACGCGCCCTACCTCATGACCTCGGTCGACACGGACCCGAAGCTGGCCGCGGCCGAGCGGAAGGAGATCTTCCGCATGCTGGGGCCGGGGGAGTGGCTGCTCATCGGCGGCCACGGCGCCGCGATGAAGGTCACAACCGAATAAAAGAAGCCGGGGCTGCAGAAGCAGCCCCGGCTTTTTCATTTATGGACGCGCAGCGTGCGGAGATAAGTTTTTTGTTCCTCCGGGATACGGCGGCTCTCGACCGCCTTCTGGATCGTCTTGTTGTGCGTCCAGACCGGCAGGCGGCGCTCCTCCAGATAACCGATCACGGCGTCGTACTGCTTGGCGAGGGCGGTGGCAAAATACCACGCGGCCATCATGTTCACATAGTAGTCCCCGCTCCGCACCGCCGCCACGAGCGCGGGATATTCCGGGTCGAAAGCATCGTCCAGGTAGTGCGCCATCAGCATCCCGACGGCAAAGCGCACCGTATAGGGATGACTGGAAGCCAGCCAGACGCGGATGTGCGGCAGCAGCTCCGCCCGATGGGCGCGAAACACCCGGGGCGAGAGCTGGTCACAGGTCGCCCAGTTGTCCACATGGGGCAAAAATGCTTCCACATTTTCGAGGACGGCGGAAAAATCGCGTCCGACGAAGATGAGGAAGGCGTGGAGCTGGTTTTCGTCGAAATATGGATGCGGCAGGGCCTCCAGAAACGCCGCGGCCTCTCCGCTGCCGGAGAGCTCCTTCGCCAGAGCCCGCAGCGCGGGCGTGCGGACGCCGATCACAGAGTCGGGAGCCTGATTGGGAATCAGTTTCGCCTGAAAAGCCCGATAGGCCGGGTCCTGAAGCGCGAACAGGCGCTCGCGCACGGCCCGGACGGCGAGCCGTCTGCGCAGATCGAGGATCTTTTCCCGGATGGATTCGATTGTCCGCTCGAAGTCGTCATCACTTTGCCCGGTCGGGTCCTCGAGCCCCCAGTCCTCCCGTGAGCGGCAGGGGAGCATGGGACACTGCACGCCGCAGCCCATCGTCACGACAACGTCCGCGGGCGGGAGCGCGGATAAAAGCTTCGGGCGCTGCGTTTCGGTCATATCGACGCCGCAGAGGCGGCGAAAAACGCGCACGGCGTCGGGATTGATGGCGTCTTTCGGCGCGGTGCCCGCCGAGCAGCTCTCAAAAACGTCCGCAGCCAGCAGCCGTCCGAGTGCCTCGGCGAGCTGGCTGCGGCAGGAATTGTGCGTGCAGACGAACGCGACGACGGGGCGGCTCATCCGCGCAGCTTCTGCAGGATGGTCTTGACCTCGTCCTTTTTGAGCACCTTGCCGAACGAGACGACCTTTCCGTCGACGACAAGTGCCGGCGTCGTCATGACGCCCCAGGCCGCGATCTCGGAGAAGTCGGTGACGTGGTCGATCGAGGTGTCCATCCCAAGTTCCGCGAGGGCTTCCTTCGCCGCTGCTTCCAGGGCGTTGCACTTGGCGCAGCCGGAGCCCAGCACCTTCACGGACGCGCCGGAGGCTTTGGCAGCCTCGGCCTTTTCCATGGTTTCACCGTTGCAGGCGCCGCCGCAGCAGCACTCGCTCTTTTTGGGTTCTTCCTGTTTCTTGCCGAATAAAGACATGGTGATTACTCCTTTCCAGTCTGGCAGCAGCAGCACGGGGCCTCCTGCTGCGCGGGTTTTCCGTGGGGCGGCATCCAGCCGGTGTCGTCGCCCACATAGGTGATCGCGCCGACGGGGCACTGACTGCCGCAGCCGTGACAGTGGTCGACGCAGCCGACAGGGTACACGACCACCGGGGCGGGCGCCTTGCTCTTGTCGTAGACGCCGTGCGCACAGAAGCTGGAACAGGTGCCGCACTCGACGCACAGGGTGTAGTCAATGACGGGATACCATTTCTGAGCCATAATACAATCTCCTTATCAACTAAAAATCAGCGGCTGGAGCAGATTGAACGCATATCCGACGAGGATGATGCCCACCGTGCAGATCGCGATGAACAGCGCCAGCAGCTTCGGCTTCACGGCCTTGCGCAGCATGATCATGGACGGCAGGGATAGCGTCGTGACGCCCATCATGAAGGAGAGCACGGTGCCGAGCTGCGCGCCCTTGTACAAAAGCGCCTCCGCGATGGGGATGGTACCGAAGATGTCCGCATACATCGGCACGCCGATGACGGTGGCCAGCACGACGCCGAAGGGGTTCTTCCCGCCGAGGATTCGCTCGACCCACGCCTCGGGAATCCAGTTGTGGATGACCGCGCCGATGCCGACGCCGATGAGGATATAGGGGAATACTTTTTTAAAGGTCGAGACGACCTGGTCCTTCGCGTAGACGAGGCGGTCGCGCTGTGTGAGCGAGGGAGAGTCAATGGACGCGCCGCTCGCGTTTTTGATGAAATCCTCGACATAGCGCTCCATGTGCAGCTTTTCGATGATCGTGCCGCCGACGACCGCGACGATAAGGCCAAAGACCACGTAGATGACCGCGACCTTCGCGCCGAAGATGCTCATCAGCAGCACGAGGCTGCCGAGATCGACCATCGGCGAGGAGATGAGAAACGAGAACGTCACGCCGACGGGCAGGCCCGCGCTCGTGAAGCCGATGAAGAGCGGGATCGACGAGCAGGAGCAGAACGGCGTCACGGTGCCGAGCAGCGCCGCGATGGAGTTGGCCCCGATGCCGTGAAAGCGGCCGAGGATCTTTTTGCTCCGCTCCGGGGGAAAATAGCTCTGGATGTAGCTGATGAGGAAAATCAGCAGACACAGCAGAATGGTGATCTTGAGGACATCGTACAGGAAAAACTGCAGGCTTCCGCCCCAGCGGTTCGAGACGTCCACGCCGAAAAGCCCCAGAAACGAGCCGATCAGCGCGTTCAGCCATTTCATGCCGAGAATCTGATTCTGGATAAAGTCCCAGACCATGAGAGCACCTCTGTCTTAAAATTTATTTGCAGCAGTCGCAGCTCTGCCCGCAGCCGGGCGTGGTGAGCTTCTGCAGCAGCGCGACCGCGCGCTCCCGCCCCTCGGGCGACAGGCGGTAGTGCGTCCACTTGCCGTCCTGCCGGCTCGCGACGAGGCCGGATTCGCACAGAATCTTCATGTGATAGGAGAGCCCGGACTGCCCGATGTCCAGTTTCTCCAGCAGCACGCAGGCGCACTTTTCCCCGCCGCGCAGCTGCTCGAGCACGGCCAGCCGCCTGGGGTCGCACAGGGCTTTAAAGACCTTTGCGTCCTGTTCATAACGTTCGTCCATCTGCCCGCCTCCCATTAAGATTTGTTGATGTGACAAACATACACCTCATATCAAGAAATGTCAATATGAAAAAGGAATTTTTTTGCGCCCCGGCCGGTTTCGGTGGCGCTCCGGGGCGCGGACTGTTATAATGGGACTGCTGAAAAACGCACGCGGCCCCGCTGGGGCGCGAAAGGAGAGCCGCCATGCCGAATGTCCGCGAGATCACCGATTTTTCCGCGCCGGAGCTGGATGTATTCGCCCGGCTGACCGAGGCGCAGCTGCGCTGCCGACTGGAGCCGGAAAAGGGCGTTTTTATTGCCGAGAGCCCGAAGGTCATCGCGCGGGCGCTCGACGCGGGCTGTGAGCCCGTGTCGCTGCTCATGGAGCGGCGCCATGTGGAGGGCGACGCGGCGGAGATCCTCGCGCGCTGCGGGGCGGCGCCCGTCTACACGGGCGAGCGGGCGCTGCTGGAGCGGCTCACGGGCTACGAGCTGACGCGCGGCGTGCTCTGCGCGATGAGGCGGCCCGCCCTGCCGGATGCCGCCGCGCTCTGCGCGAAGGCCAGGCGTGTGGCGGTGCTCGAGAACATCGTGGACGCCACGAACGTCGGCGCGATCTTCCGCTCGGCCGCCGCGCTGGGCATCGACGCGGTGCTCGTCACGCCGTCCTGCTGCGACCCCCTCTGCCGCCGCGCCGTGCGCGTCAGCATGGGCACGGTCTTTCAGGTGCCGTGGACGCAGCTGGGCCGCGAGCCGGCCGACTGGCCCGGGCGGGGTATGGCGCAGCTACGCGCGCTCGGCTTCAAAACGGCCGCGATGGCCCTCTGCGACACCTCCGTGCCGATCGACGACCCCCGGCTCATGGCCGAGGAGAAGCTCGCCATCGTGCTCGGCACCGAGGGCACGGGCCTCGCGCAGAGCACCATCGCCGCCTGCGACTACACCGCGCGCATTCCGATGCAGCGCGGCGTGGACTCGCTGAACGTCGCCGCCGCGAGCGCTGTCGCGTTCTGGCAGCTGCGCGCGAAATAAGACGAAAAATTGAAATATATGGGATTGATTGCCGGATCGTCCTGTGCTATGATGACCGCAGTTACGGGCGAAAAAATCCGCAGGACAGAGGGGAAACGGTATGGGAGAACTGGGTGAATTTCTGGGCTGGCTGACCGGCGTGTGCTTCATCGTGTCGGTGTGCAACTACGTGGTCAAGCGCGTCAACAAGTGGTGGATTGTGAAGCTGCCGAAGACGTCGCCCGTCCGCAAGGTTTATCAGACGCTGATGAAGCTGGTCGTGCGCTATCACCGGTATTTCGGCATCGGCGCGGCCGCCGCCGTGGCGACGCACCTGTTCGTGCAGCTTCGGTGGGAGTTCCCGTCCGTGACCGGCATCACCGCCGCGTCGCTGCTGGCGCTCACCGCCGTGCTCGGCATCGCGATGATCGCGGGCGTCCGGAGCAAGACGCTTCTGAACGTGCACCGCGTCACGGCCGCCGCCGGCTTCGCGGCGTTCCTGGTCCATCTGATTTTCAAGGTATAGAGCGTCCCCCCGGCCTTCGGCCGCGGGAGGACAGAGAGAGCCTGCTGCAGGGCAAAGCGGTCAGAACCGCGCCCCGCAGCAGGCTTTTTTTATCCGATCAGCTTCTGCAGCGCGCGCTCGTCCTCGTCCGGCAGCAGGGCTTTCAGATGCGCGAGCAGCCATTCGCGCGATTCCTCCGGCGAATGCGCGTAGACTTGATCCGTGAAGGCCGCGCCGAAGCGGCGCTCGGGCGTCTCATAGCGCGCCAGACCCCAGCCGTAGGGTTCGCCGCGCCTGTTGGTCTCGTACTCGAAGTCGCTGATGACGACGTAGCCCAGCATCTGCAGGCGCGTCATCACGGTGTCGAAGTCCTTCCGCTTCTCTCCGCCGCTGCACAGGGCCTTGAGCTCCTTCGACAGAAGCGACCCGTGTTCCCAGAGCACGTCGAACACCTGCTTGTCGCGCAGCCGGGCCAGTCCGTCGTCCCAGCGGGCGTCGAAGTCGTAGCCGTCCCGCCGCCAGTTGGCGAGCTCGCGGTACCAGTCGGGCGTCAGAAACGCGGCGCGGCCGCCGAGCAGCT
>Ga0163159_1002047_pt1 | contig 17542 bp, 17 predicted proteins | sample BioMet9_FD_108702 | JGI IMG/M metagenome (GOLD analysis project Ga0163159, IMG submission 108702) | Microbial communities from bioreactor (seeded with sewage sludge) at Lawrence Berkeley National Lab, California, USA - Biofuel... | ecosystem: Engineered > Bioreactor > Anaerobic > Unclassified ... | reverse complement strand
TTGGTTAGATTTTGTATGGTAACTTAATTGTACCAAATGGGCAGGGCTTATGCTATTTTTATTGGGCAAATGCCTTGATTTTATTAGGATTGACAGGTCTTAATGGCCTGCGAAGTTTGAGTATATAAGTATTAGATGGTGCAATTCTTTGACACCACTTAAAACGTCAGAAACAGCAGCAAAAAAGAGCCGGCAATAATCACCAGCTCTTTTTGCTCAATTAATCAGAAAAATATCGATATTCTTACCTTGTCATTCTCTGAAAATTAATTTTTTGCAGCATACATTTTAAGAGCGAAATAAATCAATGCGGCACCTACTAATCCGTTGAGGCCCAAAATTATATGAGGCGGAAGGAATTGTCCCGCAAAAATTCCCAGAAAATTTACAGCCGTCAAAAACATGAATGTAGACAAGACGCAGCCACTGCCAAACAAAACCATATCATGACTCTGTAAGTGATGTTCTGTTACTTGTGCGGCAAAAACGCCTCCCCAAAACAAGATAGTCAATGGATTGGAAGCCGTCAAAATGACACCTTCCAAGAAAAAATCCATACTGCTGCTGCCAAACAGCGTGACCTGTGGCAGCGAGTCGCAAGAAACCTGCCAAATCATATACGCGCCAAATGCCGCCAAAATCAAAGCTCCCCCAGCTTTGATGCGCTGCTGTACCACAACATTTTTCATCAATTTGACGACACTGCCGACTGATACCCCGATATAAACAGCATCAACCAGCGTCGCTGCAGCCGCAATGGCTTCCCCCGCAGCAACACCAAATGAAGATGAAGCTATAAATGTGAGCAAGCAGACCGGACCGACGGCAAACTGCAGCATCATGCCAAAACGAAACCCTCGCCAAAGCATAGGTCATCCCCGCTTCCAGAAGAGCTGATTATTTTCAAAACAGGTGTCAATTCTACCATTATCCTTCAACCACGAGAGGTACGAACTGTGATCCGCATTGGCATGAGTGTTGTAAATGGCCGTCAAGTGCCAGCCGTTGGCGTCCAATAGCTTCCGAATCTTCCGCCCGGCATCCTTGTCATTGCCGCTGTCAATCAAGCAAACATCAGTTTCATTCAACTTTACGAGACCTATTTTTGCCGGACTTTGGATATAGTAACTGTTCTCGGCAATCTGAACCAATTCAAACATAAGAATCCCTCCTGGTCACATCACAAATTATTCCCCATAAAATAGCGTCAAAAGCCAACCACACTGGCCGGATTACGTCTCTATCCACAGGTACCTGCATGATGTTGCTACTATTCTAGCACCTGCATTCTTTTTTCACTAGTATCTACTATGAAGATGCAAAAAAAGAAAAGCCACTACTCCTTATGGATGGGGCATAAGAAATAGTGGTCTTCACGGAAACATACTAAAACCTTTGGAGCAATCTCTGGAATAGTCCTTTTTTTCTAAAAGCTTCTTGAGGTGACACCGCCTTATATATGCCACTCCCGTTCTCCACCACTGGCAGCAGGTCAGTCTTCATTGTTATTTCCTTGGCATATTGGATGCCATGTCCACCATGAGCGAAAAGCGTATTTCTTCCCTTCATCTGCCCCCGCCCCAAGCAGGCGACAGCACCGGTCTGGCCATTGACCATAATATATGCCTTGGCACCTTTTTTGACCTTATCCAGAAAATACACGGGAAGCATTACCGTCCTTCTCGACCGTATTTCTTTTCGCAACCAATTAATGCGATGCCTTTTCCCGGGGTATAACCGTTTGATCTGTAAAAATATTTCCGGTCGCAATGTATTCGCCTGAACAAATGCTGCGGGCCGACTATCAGGAGACCAAGGTTTATCGAACCACACATCGCCTTCGGCAAATTTGGCTGAAAATGGCACGATCTTCGAAAAATCCCACGGCGCAATATCACTCAGCAAGTATAAATTATGATCAGCCGTAGTAGGCGTACACCAGTTTACATAATCCTGGAACAAAAGCGCTTTTCCCACTTCATTCTCTACTTCCATAAGGATACTGGCATCGCATACTTGATGGGGCACAAAATAGGACCACAACTCATTTACTCTTTTTTTCAGGTTCTGGTCGGCAAACGCTTTGGGCCGCAGGGCTGCAAAGGCCAGGATTCTCTGCTGTGCCTCAATCCTTGAAATAGAAAAAGGAATTGCAAAGTGCGGCAAATCTTCTTCCCCTGTATCGACAATGTCAACTGTAGAATACAATTCGGAAGCCATGACTTTTTCTTTAATGAACGTATTGCCGCAGTACTTACAGTTCCAGATAGTTTGTGTTGCAAAGGCATGGACATCACCGCCGCAATGGGGACATACATGGAAAATCATCTTTCTCGTACTGTAATTCTGACGCTTTTCATGATCGAAAAACTTTTGATTGATGATATAACTCCATTCCCTATCCGGCTTCCATTCACCAAAAGCCATATCCCGAATTTCGTCAAGCCCGCTCAAATCAAACATGCCATCGACGATGTGTATGGGCATGTGACGCAGTGAAAACGAAGTTTCCTCGACCTGATCATCTCCGGAATAGGGAATGACATGCCCACAACTAAGACAATGGAACCCATCCACAGCAGCATCATAATGGACAGGCGCTCCGCAGCTCGGACACTGCAGCACCATATAAGTTTGTTTATCTAAAATTTTACCCATAATATCCCTACCCTCATTCCATCAGACAACCCAAACGCCGTAACCTGCCAATAGCCTGCTTACTGTCAACTTTACCCACAACACACCCCATCCTACCGACAACATTTCAATTATATTATAGTTGTTTTGCATAAAAGCCGTCCTGATATTTATCTCAGGTAAAATGAACAAAAAAAAATTCAAAGCATTATTTCCTGGATTCACTACAAAAACTCCGTTGCGATGTACAACATCACAACGGAGCCCCTATTACAAATCTACTCTGTCTATGGGTAGGATAGCTGATTCTACGAATTAATCAGTCTTCCCACACTGCATTATATTTGGCCACCATCATAGCCGGTTTATAGGACAACTTAGCTTTACGCAAATTTTCCAATCCCATATCTTCTTCTCTATTGATGAACTGCAAATCTTCGTATTTTCCAACCAGATAACGGACAAATTCACGATTGATCATGGGATAGGCCCCATCAAAGGCCGTGTCGGCTTTTTCAAACCGTACATCGAAGCCATGGCCGCCTACCCGTTCCCCCAAGGTAAACGCAACGGGCTGTTCCCCGACGAACAAGATGCCGCCATCGAGACCGAGCTCATCATACGCCGCAAACGCTTTGGCGATAGCCTTAGGTTCAGCCGTTTGTTCTTCTGTTTCCACGACATCTTTGGAAGCTTCCCATTGATCCAGCAAAGATAGACAAGCTGGGAAATGTTCCTTGGTCAATACTTCAAATCTCCAATCAGGATACGTTTTTTGGAAGCGGTTACAGTGATTCTTCTTGCTGTGCAGCTTATTTCCTGATAACGTCGCCAGTTTATTGGCTTCGTAGACATAATCAGCCTCATCCCTATTTTCCGTAAAGACAAATTGTCCAGGAAATGCTTTTTCCAGATTAGCCTTCTGTACCTCTGTCACACCGCGCAATTTCAGAGGAACACCTGCTTCAGCAGCAGCCTGGCGCATGGCCAGGACAGGGACCTGGATATCGCCGCTGCCCATGGGGTAGCCAAAGCTCATTTCTTCGCCAGTACCATATCGGGAGATGAGCCGATTTACGAGTTTGGCGACGCGCAGACCATAAGATTCACCCCACAAATACAATGTGCCAAAACAGCCAGTGGAAGATAATGTATCTTCCGCTTTAAGCAATGCATTGAGCCACGATTTATCAAATAATTGTATCGACCGGAAAGGAAGACGCAATTTGGGATCACTTACGAATTCCTGTCCTCGTTCAGGTACTGTATGTTGACGTAATGCTGTAGAAATCATATATATCTCCTCCAATGAGTATAAAACATGTCATTCATCTCTTGATTGACTTTCTGTTTGACTTACATTATTATTGTATCTAGAATAGTAAATAATGCAAGTACGCACATTTAGGTGCAATACTTACATTCACGTATAATACTTACCTGGAGGAAAGTGTCAATGAACAAAAACTGCATTGCCCAAAAAAACTTAGAAGACACTGGATTTTGCTATACGCTCTCGTTGATCAACGGCAAATATAAGATGACCATCTTATATACACTGGCTGAATTCGGCGTAGTCCGTTTCAATGAAATGAAAAAATACATCGGTTCCATTTCATACAAAACATTGAGCTCGGCCCTAAAAGAATTGGAAGCCGATAAGCTGGTCCTGCGAAAAGAATATCCCCAAATTCCGCCAAAAGTAGAATATTCGCTGACGACGCGCGGAGAAACACTGATTCCCATTTTAGATTCACTATGCCAATGGGGTACGCAAAACAGACTGCCAAAATAATTTTTAACCCTCACTTCTGTCACCACTACGAAGAAGTGAGGGCTTTTATTTTAAGATAAATCAGATAACTATAGTCTATCTAATTTGTTGATCCAATCACGATAAAGGAGGGCCACATCGAATGTATAATTCTGGTAGTACGCTTCGAAATCCTCAAACTGCAGACAGTTTTCCAATTGAAAATACATTTGGTCCCAAAATTCTTCTGTCAGCTTCTTCGCAGCATACAGACTCGTCTTTTCCGTGATAGTCAGACGCCCCATAATGGTCACATCGCTCTTGCTGCGGATTTTCAATACATTGCGTATAATCTTCCCATAATATCCCTGCGCCAGGCCATGATGGGTTATCTTTTCATAATTGAACGAAAGAATAATCAAATCCAAATCGGCAAGGATATCATCAGGCAAATCCCCCAACAGCAGGCCATTCGTATGCAAGGTCAACCGCAATTTGCTGCCAAACCGCGGCTTCATAGCATGAATATACTGGCGGATTGCGTCGTATTCCATACTAGGTTCACCACAAAAAAAAGCACCCTTGTCTCTTCGTCGGGATGTTCCGCCTGCGTTCGTTCCATAAACGCCATCAAATCCGCCAGCGCATAAGTGGGCCGCAAAGGAATGTTATTCTTTTTACAATCAAATAAAACCGAACAGTAATCACAATTCAAATTACAATCATTCGTCATATAAATATAATATTCCAAAGTCATCTTCCCCTTCTTCGCGAATAAACTTGAAGTAAAGATTTATTTTTATGTGATACTTTGAGATTTTCTCCTTGACAACGCCCGGAAAGTCTTTCTAACCATGGGAAGTTTTCTACAAAAATGACAAAAAAAAGCCATCACTTCTTATTCAGAAGTAATGGCGCTGATAGTACCGTCCAGAAATTTCACTTTAACGGTTCCATTTTCATTAACATTTATATAATCCCAAACCTTGATGAACAGAAAATCTATCAATGATAGACGCCTTAACAAGCATCAATTAAGCTTAGTGGCATCTTTTCCCAACACTACGTCTTGAACATCTTTCAATTCCGCATGCCCTTGTAAGTCTTCATAAATGTAAACTAATCCCCAATGTGTTTCTGCATTGGGTACAACAGGTGTCAGACGGCACAACAAACAATAATTTGTTCCAGCCACAACTTGCTTTCCCAACAGCGCTACAGGTTCATACGTACATCCAACTAATCCTTCAAGTGCCTTAGAAAACACTTTGCGGGTATGCCGATCGATTTTTGTATTGCCCTTCGTCACAGACCAACCACCAACAACAACTTCCTGTTCCATTGCAGTCGTATCGACCTGCTGTCCACTTGCAGCCTCAACAGCTGATAGGTTCGTTCCCATACTCATCATTCCAGCCATCAAAAAGCCTACTACTAACTTATGTGAAATTTTCATTATACATAATCTCCTTTGACCAACGGTTTTTTATCAACAATTGCAGTATACAAAAAGTATCTACCTTCGTCAACCCATTAAGTCATCCTGTCCTCAGGAACCTGCTTAGGGATGACCAAAGTTAAAACCGTACGTCGCCGGGCGTACCATAGGCAAAAGGCCACAAACGCAGCCAGGGCGGATACAACTGATTCTAGAGACATGACTCTTTGGTACTATTTTTTCATTGTCCCAGTTTCTAAATAACGTTGATGCCATGAAAGTGCTTCTCCCATGATATGCGGTGTATGGGCATGATGAGTAGCTTCGATGGCCCGTTCTAAATAATCTGTCAACATTTCCCGATAGCTCGGATGGGCACAGTTCTTGATAATGACACGCGCCCGTTCTACAGGATCCAAACCACGCAAATCAGCCAAACCTTGTTCCGTCACCAGAATATGGACATCATGTTCTGTATGATCCACATGTGAACACATAGGAACAATTGAACTGATATTTCCGTCCTTGGCAATCGAATTCGTACAGAAAATCGTGAGATAGCCATTGCGGGCATAATCGCCGGAACCACCAATGCCATTCATGATTTTCGTGCCACTAATATGAGTTGAATTGACATTGCCATAAATATCAAATTCTATAGCCGTGTTCATAGCGATGACACCAAGACGACGGATGCATTCCGGATGATTGGAAATCTCCTGCGGCCGCAACACGATAAGCCTACGGTACGTGTCGATATTATCGTAAAACCGTTTCAAGCCTTCCGGTGACGCAGAAATAGCCGCACTGGAAATCGCATCGACCTTTCCGGCATCGACGAGATCCAGCATACCATCTTGAAATACTTCTGTAAAAATAGACAAGTGTTCGAAAGGACCGTCTTTTAATCCGCCTATAACCGCATTAGAAACGGATCCAACACCAGACTGCAATGGTAACAGATTTTTCGGCATACGGCCAATTTTGACTTCATGGTTGAAGAAATCGATGATGTGCTTACTCATCGCTTTTGCATCATCATCAATAGGCTTGAAGGAGCGCGGCGAATCGGGAATGTCACAAGGTACGATAGCTGCAATTTTATCCCAACCACAGGGAATATACGTCGTCCCGATACGGTCGCCTACGTGTGTAATAGCAATAGGCTGCCGTTCCGGTGGGTCCAATGGCTCGTAAATATCATGCATGCCTTCTAAAGATAAAGGCTGGGTCACATTGACTTCGACGATAACCCTATCCGTCATATCGATAAGAGCTGGTGTAATACCGACCGATGTAGACGGAATCAAATTGCCATCTTCCGTAATCGCCGTCACTTCCACGATGACTGCATCCATCTTACCATAAAAACCTTCGCGGATTTGTTGGGCAGGAATACTGACATGTAAATCAGAGTAAGCAATTTCGCCCCTATTAATCGCCTTCCGTAAATCACTGTTCGTCTGATAGGAAAGGCGGCGGCGAATACCGTGTACCCGGGATAACGCTCCGTCTATTTCATCCCCTACAGAAGCACCGATCCACAAATCTATTTGGAAATGTTCTTGTTCGATTCGCTTGGCCAACGCCAGCGGTACAGCTTTAGGGTAGCCTGCCGGAGTAAATCCCGACATACCTATCTGTTCATTGGGATGGATCAAAGCGGCGGCTGCTTCAGCTGTCATGATTTTGTCATAATGTTTAGTACTGCGGACACGTTCAGAAATATCAATCATAATATTCAATCTCCTTATCTTGACTTGCTGAATTATAAAAAAAGCTAATTTCCCATCGTCAATTATAGGCCTATTCCGGTAAAATTGATACTTAGAGAAGGAAAGCCAGATGATATCCATCAACTCTACTGATACCGGTAAGTAAGAAATTGTGATTTTCTATTTCATCAATTTTTGTGCCGCGACTACGCCTGCGTCGAAAGCCTTATCATTGGCTGCGCGAAGTGCCGGTTTGAAATGTTCCAAAACCGTCTGTTTCACAAGAGCTAAATCGACGAACCGACCCAATGCTGCAATAGCGCCAATAGCGACAACATTAGCTGCCAGCGGTTTGCCCGTAACTTCGACAGCAATATCCGTCATAGGAATTGAATATACATGCTGGATATTTCCAGGAATCCTTTTTACAAATTTAGGTTCAATCAAAAGAATACCGTCAGAAGTCATATCGCTGTGATATTTATCACACGCTTCCTGACTCATGGCCAGAACAAAATTGGGGTTCCGCACGGCAGGATAATTGATTGGTTTATCATCCATAATTAATTCAGAACGACAAGCGCCTCCACGCGCTTCCGGACCATATGAACGAGTAAGTACTATTTCCTGATTGCCTAAGCCGCCTACAGCAGCTGCAAATATATCGCCCAAGAGCATCATGCCTTGGCCGCCAGAACCACCGAATCGGATTTCATAATGGTTAGCCATTGATTACACCCCCGCCCTTACTTGATCAATTAATGCTTTATACCGGTCTGAATATTCCTGCCGGTCATCACGATTGACGAAATTTCCAATAACGATTTTGTCGGCTAATGCGTCTACAGGCATTTTATCGGCTTGCGCTTTCATGACAGCCCGTTCCTTGAAATTCTCAAGCATTTTGGGAGCATCACCGATTTTGTTGATACGGCCGAATAAAGTCGGACAATCGGCGATAGCTTCGACGACAGAAAACCCTTTATGCTGAATAGCTTCATATATCTGATTGACGAGCAACGTTGTATGGTAAACCGTGGAACGAGCTACATAGGTCGCTCCTGAAACCGCAGCGAGGTTACAGATATCAAACGGCGTATCGATATTACCGTAAACGGTTGTCTTCGTCTTGCTGTTCGTCGGAGTTGTCGGTGAGAACTGGCCGCCAGTCATGCCATAGTTGTTATTATTGAATACGATAGTTGTAATATCGACGTTACGACGGCAGGCATGAATAAAATGATTGCCGCCAATAGAAGTACAGTCACCGTCACCAGTCACAACAATAACTTTCAGGTTTGGATTGGCCATTTTAACTCCTGTCGCATAAGGCAGTGCCCGGCCATGATTCGTATGCAGTCCGCAAAAATCAGTATACCCATTGGCACGGCTGGAACAGCCGATACCCGCCACTACAACTACATCATCCTGGTTCAAGCCGGCTTTTTCGATGGCACGGATCATGGCATTGACGACAATGCCGTTGCCGCAGCCAGGACACCACATATGGGGCAGTTTATCCTGCCTCAGATATTTATCAAAAACATGTTCATTCGACATTTATTTTGCCCCCTTTATAGCAGCTACAATCGTTTCAGCCGAAATAATCTGGCCATTGCTCTGTGTAATCTTTTCTACTGGTGTACTTTCAGCTGAAGCACGAACGACATAGTATAGCTGGCCTTCGTTCATTTCACAAGTCACAACTTTTTTAACACCTTTGCTCAATTCAGCCAGCCGCTTTTCCGGGAACGGCCACAAGGTAATAGGACGGAACAGACCGGCCTTAATCCCTTCGCTGCGTAGTTGCTGGATAGCATCTTTTACTGCACGGGCTACGAGTCCGATAGATACAAATAAAATGTCCGCATCTTCTGTCATGTATTCTTCATACGATTCAATGTCAGTAATATTGTTTTCTATTTTATTCATGAGATGTTTGATATCATCTTGGATCCGCTGTGGGCTATTGGCCACAGGAAAACCGGTTTCATCATGAGTGATACCGCTGACATACCAACGATAGCCATCTCCGAAAGTCGCCATCGGCGGGATGCCCGTACCATCATCTTCAAAGGGTTTGTAATCCTTGGGATTACAGCTCGGGCGCTTACGGTTCACGATTTCCAGTTCTGATGCTTCCGGAATTAAAACGCGTTCACTCATATGAGCCAGCATAGCATCTGTCAACAAAATTACCGGCGTACGATATTTTTCAGCTAAATTAAACGCCCGCACCGTTTCTGTATACACTTCGCTTACCGAATCAGGTGCCAGGGCAATGATAGGATGATCGCAATGGGTACCCCATCTAGCCTGCATGATATCACCTTGAGACGGAACAGTAGCAACACCTTGGCAAGGACCATTTCGCATAGCATCGACGAGAACCAGCGGAATTTCAGCAACAATGCCATAGCCCAGATTTTCCTGCATGAGCGAAAATCCCGGACCAGATGTAGCCGTCATTGACTTGACGCCAGTACACGATGCACCGATGATAGCTGCTATAGATGCTAATTCATCCTCCATCTGCATGTATGTACCGCCAACCTTTGGCAGTAATTCCGAAGACAATTCAGCAATTTCGGTTGCCGGTGTGATAGGATATCCAGCAAAAAACCGCATACCTGCAGCAATAGCTGCATGGGTACAAGCTTCATTGCCCGTCATGATTTCATATTTTTTAGCCATTAGGCATCCCTCCTGATTCGAATTGCATAGTCTGGACAACGTAATTCACACATGCCGCAAGCAATACATTTTTCTTTATGGGCGAATACGGGTTTGCCCTCTTCATCTCGTTCAAATACTGATTTTGGACAGAAAGCAGTGCATATGCCACATGCTTTGCAAAGTCTGGCGTCAAATGTAAATTCGACTACTCCTTGTTTTTCCACCATAGCTCTCTCCTTTTAACTATCTTGAAAACAACTTAATCAATCACTTTTAAAATTGTTTAGTGATTTTCTAATACCACTATACTTGTTTAAAAGACATAATAAAAATACATTAATTTCATCAGCGTTATAACGATTTAGTTATGACGGCAGGAAAATCCTTGTAATATGATTTCTCTACTAATTTGTAAAACTGAAAAAAATCATATCAAAATTACACCTATTCCATGCAGAATATAATAAAACTGTCATAGCTCACGTATTCATGCCGTATTTAAAAAAACGCTCCATATTCCCCACGCCAACCTCATTCTGCTGGACAAAAATCTCAATAATCGTGATAGATCACACAATCTTACATACCATAGAATCCAACGCATACAAAGCCGTCCCAAATAAGAAAGCCTTTCAAGCTCTTGTTTTTAGCAAATACCTAAAGTTTTGAAAGCCGTCCCTGGTAAGGGAAGGTGCCGAGCGTAACGAGGCGGAAGGGTTCTTCCTCAGTGTCTCCGACGCGGCAAAAATAAAAATTCTACGTTTTTTTGCCGCGGCGTAGCCGCTAGGAAGAACCCCTCCAGCTCTGGACAAAAACCATGTCCGGACCAACCTCTAGCTAAAACATAAGCGACTTACTCGATTTCATAAAAAAGGCATCATGAAATCGGTGCGCTGCTTACTTTACCAAGGGGCTTACAAACTCTGGATTTTTAAATTAAATATCTCATGACCATGGTATCAAAAAAGTCCTAAGAAACGCGTATTTACTGCGTTTCCTAGGACTTTTTCCTTTTTATCTGTTCACTAGTGCTGCCACGGTTTCACCGTATATCGCAACACAGCTACCTACATTAAATCTTCTACCGTACCTCACGATATAGACACTCCTATTAAATCTTCCACCGCGCCCCTACATTATACTGCAGGTTGTTCGTCAATTCTCCGGTGTATTTGCTGAATTCGCCGTAGATGTCGCAGTTGCTGCCGGCTTTGATGGTACCGCCCAGGGTGAAGATGCACCACTCCGCCTATGTTTTCATCTGTTCTGCCAATCCGCGAATTTCATCGATAGACAAATTTGTACATTTGGCAATTAAATCTACATCAATCCCATTCTTCAACATTTTTAAAGCCGTAGCTTTGACACCTTCTAATTTACCTTCCTCTTTCCCTTCCGCCCTACCTTCTGCTTTTCCTTCTGCTCTACCTTCTTCCCGGCAAGCTCTCATATCCGAACGATAGTCTCGCAGGGCATCTTCGCGGTGCTCGTATTCCCAACGTTTTATATCATCCTGTGTAAAAAACTTTTCTGTCTCCATAGCATCTCGGATTGATTTTTCTTCCATCGCCAGCACCTCCCGTTCTTCGTCATTTAATTTCTTCGATAAATATCCCAGCCACCGATCCAGCCGTTTCATTTCCTTGATACTTTTTACCTGCCACTTCGGCTCTTCCAGGAAATGGATTTATCTCAAAAACAATACCGCTATTGCTTTCTCTTACCAACCTTATTCTATCGATCGGACAGAAATCGTGTGAGATTGGTCCATATGCTAGGCACGCGCCAATTTTGAATCACGCACGTGTACTCGTGTACCTAAGTGGGTCAAAATTGGTGCGTAACGACGCAGATGGTCCAATATCGCGCGATTTCTGGATTTCCAGGTACTACCAAATTTATAACACGTTTTTTCTAATCACACAATAGTGAACCAAAACAGCTTTATATCTATTGTGCAGGAGAAAGATTATATACGCGTAAGAAAGTGATTAGAATATGATTAATGTTCGCACTGAAAGTGGTTCGGGTGCCAGCATAGCAGCTAATGCATAGCAACCGATCTACATTACTTGATTACGTCACACTCCACACAGCACCACCCTCAGCCTCGTTCCTCGGCAGCTCCCTCCAGAGGGCGCCAAGGGCCTGCTCATGGGCAATAAAAAGATTTATCACCAATCGTTTCATATACCAATGTTTGCCATACGCCATCCTTCGCCTACGCCTCGGCTCCCTTCGGAGGGAGCTGGCTGCGAACGTCTTTTTGTTCGCAGACTGAAGGTGGTCCGGGCATGAGTTCATTTATGCCAATGAACGCAGAAAAGCCGCCTGTCAGCCCATTGCTGACAACTCCACATCACCTGAACCACGTCACACCCCACACGGCAACCACCTTCAGTCTCGCTTCGCTCGACAGCTCCCTCCAGAGGGAGCCAAGGGCCTGCCCATGGGCTTTCAAATTAATATTCCCCCGGGCACACCACCTAAAAAAGTCCTAAGAAACGCGTATTCACTGCGTTTCTTAGGACTTTTCCCTTTTATCCGTTCATTAGCGTTGCCACATTTTTTACTGTGTATCACGACACGGAACCACATTAAATGCTTCACCGCATGTCGCAACACAGCTACCTATATTAAATCTTCTACCGTACCTCACGATATAGACACTCCTATTAAATCTTCCACCGTGCTCCCACATTATACTGTAAATTGTTCGTCAATTCCCCGGTATATTTGCTGAATTCGCCGTAGATATCGCAGTTGCTGCCAGCTTTGATGGTACCGCCCAGGGTGAATATGCACCAGTTCTTGGCGTTGTCTTCGCCGTAGTGGAACGGGTTTGTCATATCGTCGGAGGCTGTCAGGCTGATGCCACCGCCGAAGTCATGGAAGTAGCTGGCTTTGAAGTAGTAGCTGCCGCCGTTTTGCAGTTCCTTGCCTATGGCTACACCTAGGCGGGTGATGGCCGTGTTCTGGGCATCTACATCGACGTGCATTCCTGTGCTCGTCGTGTAGTCCGAGCTGTTAATCCGTCCCAGCGTCAGTTCTGCCTGCGGTTCCACATAGACGCCGTTGCCGTGGTAGATGCGTTTACCCAGTTCGCCACTGATAGCGTAGCCCCAGGTGTGATAATCGGCTGTCGACGGATTCGTCGTGTTCGTCAAATCATAGCTGTTCATAAGCTTGCCGCCCTTGAGGATGACGTCATAATAGCGGCCGTTCTTGCCTACCCAGGTCTGGTACAAAGACAGTGCCACTTCTTTCAAGTCGCCGTCACCGATTTCATAGTCGCCAGTTCCCTTGGCATAGCTCATGGCTGCGCCGCGGTACGTCGTGCCATTCGTACCGGCGAAATCCTTATCATAGCCTACTTGGAAGTAGTTGTACTTCAGCGTAGCGTTGTCGCCGTGTTCCAATTTATTGTGTTCGTACCGTGCCCAAATACCTGCTTCAGCCGGTTCCATGGCCCGCAGGTCGCCCATACGCTTGCTCATGTTGTTCAGCTCGCCGTTGACCCACAGGTTATGCAAAGCCATGCGGGAATGACGGGCATCACGCATGGGACGCGATGGCGTGGTAATAGTCTGTTTGCCCGGAGTCGGTGTCGGCGTCGGTGCTGGTGAAGCATTGGTAATGTCCAGCTTGTCCACATAATAATCGTTGCCTTCAGCGATAATATTCGGCGTATAGTCATACAGGTTGTACGAATCAGCTACACCTTTCACGACTGGCGTCGTACCTGCACCTACGGTCAGGACCTTCGCCTTGCCGCTGACGTCACTAGCCTTAGTCAGATTATTGGCTGCCAAAGCCGGATCATACTTGACGTCAATGCTGATTTTAGTGGCCGCATTATTCGTAATCGTGAATTCATCGGCGATATTCTTCGCCAGATTCGTGTTCACCATCAGTATACCGTCGTCGCCAGTCAGGCTGCCGATGGTCATCTTACGCTGTGTAACAGCGGGGTCACGGGTCGGGTCATCCCAGGTCAGGTCTATCTTGCCACCGTTAGATAAAGTCAGAGCTGCCGCGCTGTTGTCCGTAGTCGTATAAGCCGGATCTATATTTTCATACGTATACGTGTCCGTATCATCATTGTATGTACGCGTAATAAAACTGCCGTAGCGATTATCATACACCGGTCGCCAAGTAGCACCATTGGTCACGGTGATGTTATTGGTGCCCGTCCCCGATTTTTTTGCCTTGGTGCTCAAAATATTCCCTTGTAGGTACGAATCACTACCCGAAAGGATGAGGTTGACTGTGCCACCACCGACAGCCGCCACATCACCTGCAAGCTGGATGATTTTGCCATTAGCAGTGAGATTATCGGATGCCGTATCTACGCCCATATTAATCTCGCCATCTTCATTAGTAGCATACAAGCTATACACGACGGCTATATCAGAGCTGATATTGCCGCTTTCATCCTTTTTCGTACCCGCCGTGGCGCTCATGTTCTTCAGTTCCACATTGCCCGTCACGTTTAAGGTACCATCGTTGGCATACACGCCGTAAGCCCTAGCAGAAGCGTCCATATCAGGGTCATTCTGTTTAATAGTTGCAGTGCCGCCCTTAGCTGTAACAGTTACGCCCGACAAGTCGCCTACAGTCATGCTACCACCAGAAACGCTTAGCCCATAAGCCTCAGCATAGACATAGGCAGGAGCACTGATTTGACTCGCAGCCCCACCTGTGGCAGTCCCACCTATAGCAGTTCCACCCGTGGCAGTTACGGTCATATTCCTGATGTTTTCTATACTCATAGCTCCACTATTATTATATATTCCCCAGGCATTAGCTCCGACATCGGCACTAGCACCGACATCGGCATTACCACTAGTACTGACACTAGCAGTACCACCAACGCCGTTTCCCCCATTGGCCGTTACGGTCAGGTTACTGATATCCCCTGTGGTAAATTTACTTCCGTCGTTATATAACCCATAGGCCGTAGCAGAAGCAGAAGCATAAGCATAGGCATAGGCATAGGCATTGGAATTGTCAGTGGAAGAAGCCGTACCACCTGTAGCATCCCCCCCATTGGCCATTACGGTCACATTACTGATTTTTCCTGTATTCAGGGTACTTACATTTCTTACCCCATAGGCATCGGCATAATCTTGGATAAAGGAATCAGCCTCCTCGAGGCCAGTAGATGTGCCCCCTTTAGAAGTTCCACCTGCAGCTGTTACTGCCAGATTTTCTATTGCTCCTACGTTCAAGGTACTACCACTATTATCCAAGCCAACGGCATCAGCATATGTACTAGCAGATGTATTTGCAGCACTGGCCTCACTGTAATCAACATTGCCCCCCGTCGCTGCAACGGTGCCGCTAAGCGTACCGTCTATAGTCAATGTTTTACTTGCCACATTTTCCACACCATATGCATAAGAATTGCCACTCGTATTCTTTGCTGTAATAGTCAAAACATTATTGCTTGTCACATAGACCGTCATATCGGCTGTGGCATCTGAAAGCATTTTAATACCATATACGACATCGCTGGTCGTCCCACTCACTTGGATGGAATTATACGGAGAGTCTGATGTACTCATATTCGTACTAGATGTTACCGTACTGGTCGTCTGATGATTCGCTGCAAATACACTCCCGCCTGTCGTCAATAGAGCACACAAAATCGCTGCCGTCAAAACTTTTTTCTTAAGTTTTCTCTTCTTCATTGCCTGCGCCACCTCTCGTATTCATCATTTTCCACACGCATGTGATTTTCATCGAAAATGAATTCGATTTAAATATATCTGTATATTTAATAAATCACAATTTTTTATACTATAATTATATACTATTTAATGTTGTCTTTATAGTTTATCATAATATCGATTATATAAAATATGATTGCATAAAATCATATATTTAAAATGCATTCCAACATATATATTTTAAGATTCACAAGTGTCAATCATCAGTATTTAAGGTTATATGAGTATCCGCAGGAATTCACCTAACGTGAATTTCCGCAGGTAAAAATAAGCGGCAACCGTCCTAATACTATTAGCCTAATAAAAATGAGAATACAAAATATTAGCATCCATCCCGCTTTACCAGTAATAAAATGATGAACTATACAAAAGAACACCAATGACCATAACTCAAATTACAGATTCCACTTATAACATTTTTTGCTCTCCCATAGCACAAAAACTGCCCATTTTCAACCTGAATATTTCTTATCATCCCTCATCAGCGTAAGCACATTATTTAGTAATTTAATTATTTAATCCAGCCAAAGAGCGCATAATCAAATCTATATCCTTGTTTTCAAGTTCTTGGATAATATGAAGATATGTCTTTTGTGTCGTCGTCATACTCGAATGGCCTAAGCGCATTGCCACACTAGCAATGGAAACCCCAGCAAACAACAATAGTGATGCATGGGTATGGCGTAATCCATGAATCGAAATACTAGGAACTTCTATTTGTTTGCAATGCCTGGCTAAAACCGCATTGGCTGTAGAATTATATACTTTGATTCCCTTGTTAATAAATATAGGATAGTCCTCAGGTAAATTTTTAATCAGTTCCGAAAATTGGATAACCGTCTGCCAATCAAGTTGTACTTTTCTCATAGATGATTTATTTTTAGTTGGCAGGAATCCTCCGCTGTTCTTATAATCCCAGGTTTTACTGATGATTAACATTTGATGGGAAAAATCAAAATCACGAGGAGTTAAGGCCAAAGCTTCAGAAAAACGCATTCCTGTTTTCGCCACTAATAAAATAAACCAATCCCAATTAACCGTTTTCCCTAATTCAAGACTCTCTATGAGCTTCTGCAGCTCAAAATGATTCAAAAATTTTGTTTTCTTCTTGTGAGGAGTCTTTCCCTTAATAATTGCCTTGCGTGTCGGATCCCTTTCAATTAAATTTTCATCCACGGCATCCATAATGGCAGCTTTAAGCTGGTGATGAAAATCCATGGTAGTTTGTCGCTCATGTTTTTTTGCGTAATCATTCAGTAATTTCTGGTAATTTATGCGGTTTAGCTCTCGAATCTGAAGTGTTGGAATCAACCTATACAACCACCGTTCTGTCAAGTGATATTTATCCATTGTAACCTTCCGAATGGCTCCCTCCTTATAAATCGCAATCCACTGCGAATAATATTCGCAAAATAAATCAGTTCCATCGATTTTATCTAACATCTAAAACCCTCCATTTGTAATTGTGCTTACGCTGATGAAGAGTGATAAGGTAGTCGAGTTCTTTGAAATACTTTCCTATTTTAATCTGTTCCTCTTTAGTGATTGGAATATTAATATATTTATCCAATAATTCATTTTTCGTAATGCC
>Ga0163159_1002044_pt1 | contig 17551 bp, 22 predicted proteins | sample BioMet9_FD_108702 | JGI IMG/M metagenome (GOLD analysis project Ga0163159, IMG submission 108702) | Microbial communities from bioreactor (seeded with sewage sludge) at Lawrence Berkeley National Lab, California, USA - Biofuel... | ecosystem: Engineered > Bioreactor > Anaerobic > Unclassified ... | reverse complement strand
TGCGGTCAGAACCGCGCCCCGCAGCAGGCTTTTATTATCCGATCAGTTTCAGCAGCGCGCGCTCGTCCTCGTCCGGCAGCAGGGCTTTCAGATGCGCGAGCAGCCATTCGCGCGATTCCTCCGGCGAATGCGCGTAGACTTGATCCGTGAAGGCGGCGCCGAAGCGGTGCTCGGGCGTCTCATAGCGCGCCAGACCCCAGCCGTAGGGCTCGCCGCGCCTGCTGGTCTCATACTCGAAGTTGCTGATGACGACGTAGCCCAGCATCTGCAGATGTGTCATCACGGCGTCGAAGTCCTTCCGCTTCTCTCCGCCGCCGCACAGAGCCTTGAGCTCCTTTGAAAGCAGCGACCCGCGCTCCCAGAGCACGTCGAACACCTGCTTGTCGCGCAGCCGGGCCAGCCCGTCGTCCCAGCGGGCGTCGAAGTCGTAGCCGTCCCGCCGCCAGTTGGCGAGCTCGCGGTACCAGTCGGGCGTCAGAAACGCGGCGCGGCCGCCGAGCAGCTTGCCGTAGGCGCAGCCGCTTGTCCGGATGACCGGGCCCTTCCACTCCCAGAAGCCCTCGTTTTCCGTGAACCAGTATTCCGGCGCGACGCACTCCTCCGCCGAAAAGCCGGGCACCGCGCCCCGGAACGCGGGCAGAAACCCGACCTTCCGCACAAGCGCGGCCAGCTCGTCCATGCTTCGGACGACCGGCAGGGAATTTTCAGTACACAGACGCATGCGCAGCCCTCCGTCATTCCAGAATGTAGGCTTTTACAATCTGTCCGTAATAGGCGACGTGATAATCCCGGTTCTCCATGGGCTGGGAGCTGTCCACATCCTCCGGGTACATCCGGCTCCGGATGGACGCCGGGATTTCAGCCCGGTCCTGCAGCTGGCGGTAGAGCACTTTGCATTCCAGCGTCAGCGGCAGTTCCCGGATGGCCGGCGCGCCGACCAGCTCACCCGGCACGAGCGTGAGTCCCAGGGCTGCTGCCTTGTCCACGTCCCGGCCGCTGTGCGAGCCGCAGTATCCGAGAATTTTGCGGTCGAACGGCCCGCAGGGCACGTTGACGGTGAACTCACGGCTCGCGTCGAGCAGCTCCCGCGTATACCGGCCCTCGCGGATAAAGGCGATAAACACGGGCATCGACCAGTCGACGCCCAGCGTACCCCAGCCGATCGTCATGCTGTCGACCGTTTCGCCGCTTTTTGTGGTGAGCAGGACGCCCCTCGGTATCGCCGAGACGATCTCCTTCGCGTAGTCAAAGACCTGGATCTCCCGTTTCATGGATCTCATCCGTCCCTTCCTGTTTTCTTATAAAATAGCACAGTTCGTTCGGTTTTTCCAGAGCAGTCCGCAGAGAACCGCCTTTGAGGATCCCAGCCGTCCGGATGCGGTCAAAAAGCACAAAATAGATACGCGGTTTCTATCATTTTTTGGACATATCTGTTATAATAAAAAACAGGCAAATCTGTATTCCGACCGTCATTTGCATATCCTGACTGCCGTATCCGTATTTGAGGAGGGTTTCGAGAATGCTTGATCTATCGCAGGCAATGGTCATCAAACTGGATGAGGAGCTGCCGGAGTATCCCGCCATGGATCCGCGCTATCGCCGGGCGCCGCGGCGCGAGTCGCATCTCAGCGAGGCGGATCGGGCGCTGGCGGTAAAAAACGCGCTGCGCTACATCCATCCCCGGTATCACGAACAGATGGCGAGGGAATTCGCGCAGGAGCTGGAAGAGCACGGCCGCATTTACGGCTACCGCTTCCGTCCGGCGGGCGCCCTGCACGGAAAGCCCATCGACCAATATCGGGGAAACTGCATCGAAGGCCGCGCCATTCAGGTCATGATCGACAACAACCTGGACTTCGATGTTGCCCTGTATCCCTATGAGCTCGTCACATACGGCGAGACGGGGCAGGTCTGCCAGAACTGGATGCAGTACCGTCTGATCAAAAAGTATCTGGAGGCCCTGACCGATGAACAGACGCTGGTCGTCATGTCGGGTCATCCTCTGGGGCTGTTCCATTCCCACAGACTGGCGCCGCGCGTCATCATCACGAACGGGCTGATGATCGGCGCGTTTGACGACCAGGAGAACTTTAACCGCGCCGCCGCCCTGGGCGTTGCCAACTATGGACAGATGACGGCGGGCGGATGGATGTATATCGGCCCGCAGGGAATCGTTCACGGCACCTTCAACACGCTGCTGAACGCCGGGCGTCTGAAGCTGGGAATCCCCAACGACCAGAATCTGGCCGGCCGCCTGTTCGTCTCCGCGGGTCTCGGCGGCATGTCCGGCGCCCAGGGCAAGGCGGCGGAGATCGCCGGCGCGGCCGCCATTATCGCCGAAGTGGATGAGTCCAGAGTGGATACGCGCTATACGCAGGGCTGGGTCAGCCACCGCACGTCGGATCTGCGGGAGGCGCTGAAGATCGCTCTGGAACACCAGCGCGCGAAGCAGCCCTGCGCCGTCGCCTATCACGGGAACATCGTGGATCTGCTGGAATATCTCTATGCGCAGAATGTGCATGTGGATCTGATGTCCGACCAGACCTCCTGCCATGTTCCCTATGACGGCGGATACTGCCCGGAAGGACTGACCTTCGCCCAGCGGACCGAGATGCTGGACCATGATCCCGCCGGGTTCCGCAAGCTGGTCGACCGGACGCTTCAGCACCACTATGCCCTGATCTGTAAATTTTCCGCGCGCGGGACCTATTTCTTCGATTATGGCAACAGCTTCCTGAAAGCCGTCTATGACAGCGGGGTCAAAAGCGTCTGCAGAAATGGCGAAAACGATCTTGACGGCTTCGTTTTCCCCTCCTATGTGGAGGATATACTCGGCCCCTGCCTGTTCGACTACGGCTATGGTCCGTTCCGCTGGTGCTGTCTGAGCGGGAAGCCGGAAGATCTGGACAAGACAGATAAGGCGGCCGCAGACTATATCCGGGAACATAATCGCCGCTATCAGGACTACGACAACTATGTATGGGTCCGGGACGCCGGGAAGAACAAACTGGTTGTGGGGACTCAGTGCCGGATCCTGTATCAGGACGCCATGGGCCGCATGAACATCGCGCTGAAGTTCAATGAGATGGTGCGCAGCGGGGAGATCGGTCCGGTCATACTGGGACGGGACCACCACGATACCGGCGGCACGGACGCGCCCTTCCGGGAGACCTCCAACATCAGGGACGGGTCCAATATTATGGCGGAAATGGCGCCCCAGTGCTTCGCCGGAAACGCAGCGCGGGGAATGAGCTACATCGCTCTGCACAACGGCGGCGGGACGGGTGTCGGCCGCGCGATCAACGGCGGCTTCGGCATGGTCCTCGACGGCTCCGAGCGGGTGGATACGATTCTCCGCATGTCCATGCCCTGGGACACCATGGTCGGTGTTGCCCGCCGCAGCTGGGCCAGAAACGAACACGCCATGGTGACGGCGGCGGAATACAACAACCTTCACAGGGGAGAGGACCATATTACGCTGCCGTACATTGCGGATGACGACGTGGTGGCCGCGGCCCTGAAGGCGGTGAGGAAATGAGCCGTTTGCTGCTGACGGACATCGGCATGCTGGCCACGCCTGTCGGGCAGACCGAAAAGCGGGGGGAAGAACAGGGAAACATCGCGGTCCTCCGCAACGCCTGGCTGTGGGCGGAAAATGGGAAGATCGTCCAGACCGGCACCGGCGCCCCGGCATGCGGCGAAGCGTCAGGGGACACGATTCTTGTCTCGGCGCATGGCGGGCTGGTAACGCCTGGCCTGGTGGACGCGCATACGCATCTGGTGTTCGGCGGCTATCGACAGAACGAACTGTATCTCAAGCTCCACGGAGTCTCCTATCTGGATATTCTGGCAGGCGGAGGCGGGATCCTTTCGACCGTTACCGCCACGAGAAAAGCCTCCAGGCGGGCCCTGACGGACAAGGCGGCTGCGGCGCTGGCGGAGATGCTCCGTTTCGGCACGACCACCTGCGAGGCCAAGAGCGGATACGGGCTTGCCCCGGAAGCGGAGTACAAACAGCTCCGCGCTGTGCAGGATCTGCGGAAAAGGCAGCCGATCGAGCTGGTGTCCACCTTCATGGGCGCGCATGCGCTCCCCCCGGAATACCGGGAGCGCCGGGGAGACTATATACGCCTGCTGTGCGAGGAGATGATCCCCTATGTCGCCGGACACCATCTTGCGGAGTATTGCGATGTATTCTGCGAGACGGGCGTGTTCACCGCCGAGGAGGCGCGCGTCATTCTGGAGGCCGGACTGCGCTGGGGCCTGAAGCCCAAGATTCACGCGGACGAGATTGACCCGATCGGGGGCTCCCGGCTGGCGGGGATGCTGCCGGCTGTTTCCGCGGAACACCTGATTGTATGCCCGGAATCCGGCATCGAGAGCCTGGCGGCCGGCGGGACCATTGCCTGCCTGCTCCCCGCGACCAGCTTTTATCTGGGCGCGGCGTATGCGCCGGCCAGGCGGATGATCGAAGCCGGCGTCCCGGTGGCCATGGCCACCGACTACAATCCCGGCTCCTGCCCCTGCCTCAACATGCAGCTGGTGATCAATCTCGGCTGTCTGCGATACAAGATGACGCCGGAAGAGGTTTTGACGGCTGTTACGCTGAACGCGGCGGCCGCCGTCGGCCGCGCCGGACGGATCGGAAGCCTGGAGCCGGGCAAGGCGGCGGACCTCGTGATCTGGGATGCGCCGGATCTCAATTACCTCTGCTACCGGATGGGCAGCAACCTGGCACAGACCGTGGTCAAAAACGGACAGATCGTGCAGACCCCGGACAGCCCGGATTTCAAATAGAAACAGACTGGTCCGGGCCCCGTGCCGCCGTGAAGCCAGCTGTAAAAGGAGTATAAATCATGATTGAGATCGATGGAACGTCCTTGACCATTGAGCAGGTCATGGCTGTTGCCAGAGACTTTGAACCGGTGCAGATCACCGAAGATGCAAAGATGAAAATTCGCACCGCCAGGGCGTACGTGGATGAGAAGCTGGCGAAAAAGGCGGTCATCTATGGTCTGACCACCGGATTCGGAAAGTTTTGCGATACGTTTGTCCCGGAGGAGGAGACCGCGGCCCTGCAGCGGAATCTGATATTCAGCCATTCCTGCGGCATGGGAGCGCCCCTGTCCCGGGAAGTCGTGAGAGGCGCGATGCTGCTGCGCTGCAACGCGCTTTCCCGCGGGAATTCCGGCATCCGGCTCTCCACCCTGCAGACGCTTCTCGACATGCTGAACAAGGGCGTGCATCCCGTCATCCCGGAGAAGGGCTCCCTGGGCGCCAGCGGGGATCTTGCACCGCTCGCGCACATGGTGCTTGTGATGCTGGGCGAGGGAGAGGCCGAGTACCAGGGGACGGTCATGCCGGGAAAAGAAGCCATGGACCGGGCGGGAATCCACACGGTCGAGCTGGCCGGAAAAGAAGGGCTGGCGCTGATCAACGGAACGCAGATCATGACTTCCATCGCCTGCGGCGTGGTGTATGACGCGCTTCAGCTGGCAAAGACCGCCGACATCGCTGCGGCCATGACCTGCGAGGCGCAGCTTGGCATCCGAAAGGCGTTCGATCCCAAGGTGCAGGCGGTTCGCGGCCAGCAGGGACAGATCGTGACGGCACAGAATCTGATGCGGCTGCTGGACGGCAGCAGGCTTGCGTTTCCGCTGAATCCGGAAAAGGTACAGGATGCATATTCCATACGCTGCACGCCGCAGATCCACGGCGCCAGCCGGGACGCCATCCGGTATGTCTGGGATGTGGTGAGCCGCGAGATCAACGCCGTCACGGACAACCCCATTATCTTCCCGGAGGAGGATGAAGTCATCTCCGGCGGCAATTTCCACGGCCAGCCGATCGCGCTGGCGATGGATTTTCTGGGCATTGCCCTGTCCGAGTATGCCAGCGTGTCGGAACGCCGTCTGGAGCGCATGGTGAATCCGGCTCTTTCGAACGGCCTGCCGGCGTTTCTGACCAGACACGGCGGCGTCCACTCGGGCTTTATGATCACGCAGTACGCGGCGGCGTCGATGGTATCCGAGAACAAAATCTATGCGCATCCCGCCTCCGTGGATTCGATCCCCTCCTCGGCCAACCAGGAGGATCATGTCAGCATGGGAACCACGGCGGCCAGAAAAGCGCGCATGATCCTGGACAACAGCCAGAAGGTCGTCGCCATCGAGCTCCTTGCGGCGGCCCAGGCCCTGTGGCTGCGCGGAGAGGAAAAAATGGCGCCCGCCACCGGAGCCGTCTATCGGTATATCCGCCGGTTCATCAGACCCGTCGATACGGATGTCATCCTGTACAGGGACATGGCCGAAATGGACAGGCAGGTCAAGGCAAACGCGTTCCTCGCTCCTGCCGAGCAGGTCTGCGGCCGGCTTTCATAATGGTTTGGGAGGAAGATCGACATGAAGCTTGTGGAATGTATACCGAATTTCAGCGAGGGCCGGAATCAGGCCGTCATCGACGGCTTAATCCGCACCGCGCAGGAGATCCCCGGCTGCACGCTGCTGGATGTGCAGTCTGACGCGACGCACAATCGCAGCGTATTTACCATGGTGGGGTCTCCCGAGGGAATGGAGGAGGCGGCGGTCCGTCTGGCCCAAAAGGCGGCAGAGACGATCGACATGAGGAAGCACACGGGCGCGCATCCCAGGATGGGAGCGGTGGACGTGATCCCGTTCGTGCCGGCGATGGACATGACGATCGGGGAATGCGTCGCACTTTCAAAGCGCGCGGCGCAGAGAATCTGGGAGGAGGTCGGGATTCCCAGCTTCCTCTATGAGCAGTCCGCCGCGTCCCCGGAGCGGGCCCGGCTCGAAAGCATCCGAAAGGGCCAGTTCGAGGGCATGCCGGAAAAGCTCCTGCAGCCACAGTGGGCGCCCGATTATGGCGGGCGGGCGATCCATCCCACCGCGGGCATCACGGCGATCGGAGCCAGAATGCCGCTCATCGCCTTCAACGTCAACCTGGATACTGACCGCATAGAAGTTGCACAGTCCATCGCAAAGACCATCCGGGCCTCCTCCGGCGGGTTCCGCTACTGCAAGGCGATCGGCCTGAAGCTGGAGCAGAGGGCTATCACGCAGGTCTCCATGAACCTGGTCAATTACGAGGGTACGACGATCTACCAGGTGTTTGAAATGATACGGGCCCTGGCGGACCGCTGGGGCGCCAGGATTATCGGCTCCGAGCTGGTCGGCCTGGCTCCGGCGAAGGCGCTGCTGGACTGCGCGGAATACTATCTGAAGCTGGAGAACTTTGACTGCCGCAAACAGATCATGGAATACCATCTGATTGATATGGAGAAGGGGAAGGAAACATGAAACTGGCGGAGAATACGCTGACGGATTTCCTTGGACAGCTGAGCTCCGGCTCGCCGGCACCGGGAGGCGGTTCGGCGGCGGCGCTGGAAGGCAGTCTGGGCACGGCGCTGATCTCCATGGTCTGCGCGCTGACCCGGGACAACCAGAAGTACGCAGCCGATTCCGACTATGCTGCCAGGATCGGGCAGGAGGCGCAGCGGCTCCATAGCGAGCTGACGGAGCTGGCCGACCGGGACACGCTGGCGTTCCGGCAGGTCAGCGCGGCCTACGCCATGCCGAAGGGCACGCCGGCGGAGACGGCGCGCCGGAAAGAAGCCATCGCGGCGGCTCTCCGGGAATGCACCAGAGTTCCCTGCCGCGTGATGGAGCTCTGCGGAGAGGCGCTGGAGCTGGCGAGCGGAATGCTGGGACGATTCAACACGAGCGCCGCCAGCGATCTGGGCTGCGCCGTCCTCAGCCTGAAGGCGGGGATTCAGGGCGCGTGGCTCAACGTGCTCATCAATACGAACGGCATGGGGGATACGGCGTTTGCGGCAAAATACCGGAAAGACGGGGAGATGCTTTTGGCTCAGGCGCTGCCGATGGCGGACCGGGCCTACGCGGCGCTCCTGCGTTCCATGAAATAACGGCGAAACCAAAACAGGCGGGCTCAGCCCGCCTGTTTTCGGCTTCGCCGGCAAGAACAGCCTGAGAGCGTTCCGCCCCGAAACCGCCCCTCGCGGGCTTAACGGCTGCCCGCAAGGCGGCCGGCAGAAAGAAGAGTCTCGTACGACGGCGGGCATTGTGATAAAATGATCGTGAAGACAGCCGCTGTGCGGCGCCGGCGCAAAATAATTTTCGGCCCTCTGCAACAATTTGCCCTGCCCATCTGTATACAGGGCAGAACGGAAAAAATCCGCCATCATCACAATGCTGAAAGGACAAATCAAATGAACACGATGAAAAAACTCCTCGCCATACTTCTCTGCGTACTGACGGCCGCATCCCTTACGGCCTGCGGCAGCAAGAAAACAGCCGCTTCCTCATCCGCCGCCGGGTCTTCGGCCGCTGAACAGATCGCCAACCCCTTTGTGGAATGCGCGACCATGCAGGAGGCCGCGAAGATCGCCGGCTTTGAGATGACAGTCCCGGAGACGGTCGAGGGCTTTGCCGATCCCGCGATCGAGGCAGTAAAAGAGGATATGATCCAGGTTTCCTTTGCCAAGGGCGATGACGAGCTTCTTCTGCGCAAGGCGCTCGGTACGGACGATGTCAGCGGCGACTACAATACCTACGCCGAAACGAACACCCTGACGGTCGGCGATTTGACGGTCACGGCAAAAGGCAGCGACGGCGTGGTCCATGTCGCCACCTGGACGAGCGGAGACTATACCTTCGCCATTGACGCCTCCGGCGCCGGCATTTCCGAGGATCTCGTGAGCTCTCTGGTCCAGTCGGTCAACTGAGCGGACTCGCAGCCTTGCCGGGCCGGGAGAATCTTCGGCGGCCCCGCAATTTTCCAACAGGAGGATGGCATGGAGACAGTTATAACTGCAAACGCACCGGGATGGAGTCTTTGCCGGGAAATCTTCCGTTTCCTTCGGCTTCTGCGGGCTGCGGTGACCCGCGGGGCCGTCACTGCCGCGGAGCCGTTCACAGCGGATGCCGCGCAGCGCGCGGAGCTGAACCGACAGGCTGAGAAGATGCTGGACGATTACGGCAACAGCATCCTCCGTCTGGCCTATTCCTATCTCCACAACGAAAGCGACGCGGAAGAAGTGCTGCAGGACACGCTGCTGCAGTTTTTGAAAACCGCGCCGCAGCTGGAAAGCGAACAGCACCGGAAAGCCTGGCTGCTCCATGTGGCAGCCAATCTCAGCAAAAACCGCATCGACTACAACCGCATACGTGACACCGATGAGCTGAACGAGGAGCTTGCCGCTGAACAGCGCGACGATCTGTCGTTTGTCTGGGAAGCTGTCAAGGCACTGCCGGTCAAATACCGTGAGGTGATCCATCTGTTTTATCAGGAGGGGTATCAGACGGCGGAGATCGCAGCTGTCCTGCAGGAAAACGAGGCGACGGTGCGCGCGCGTCTGAGCCGGGGACGGGAAAAGCTCCGGGAGGTTTTGAAGGAGGCGTATGATTTTGGGTAATCAATATGGACAGATCATGGACCACATCACCGTGACGGAGGAAATGCGCAGCCGAATCCTCGGCAATCTTTACAGCGCAGAGGTGCGCCCGGCCGGGAAAGTCGTTCGTTTCCCGCATTGGCGGAGGGCCGCCGCCATCGCGGCCTGCTTTGCCATATTGCTGATCGGCGCGCTGACCATACCGGGCATGCTGCACCCGGGGCAGGAAAACCAACCGGACGCCATGCAGGGGAACGAGGGCATTGTGGAGTGCCGGTCCGCCGAGGAGCTGTCCCAAAAAATAGGTTTCCCGGTTTCGGATCTGACAGTCCTGCCGTTTGACGTAAAAAGCACGGCCTACTTTTCCTCCTGGGGATCGATCGGCGAGATCGACTACACGGGAACGGCCGGGCAGACGGCAAATTACCGGAAATCGGCGGGTACGGAGGACAACTCCGGCATCTACGACACCTTCCCCGAGACAAAACAGATCTCCGTCGGGACGATCAGCGCCACGCTCAAGGGAGACGGCTCAAAATATACGCTCGCCTGCTGGACCGATGGGACCTATGCCTACTCCATCGTCCTGTCCGAGGGTGTAGACGCTGAAAAGTGGGGCGCGATCCTCGGCGGCGCTTCCTGACGCGAAGCGGCCCGCCCCGCACGCTCCGCCGGATCAGCGCGGAGGATGCGCCGAGCGGAGTGGACGAGCAGGAACCGATTGACCGCGAAGCGCGCCGGACCCTTTCAACAGGGCCCGGCGCGCTTTTGCCTTGCGGGAGAAGCTCAACGGAACAATTCCCGGCTTCCCATGCCGCAGTCATTCGTCGGAAAGCATACAATCCAATTCCGCGGGAAAAGGAACGGCGGTGCAGAGCGGGCTCGGCGGGCTCCGGCCCAGGCTCCGACTGGCCGGTAAATCTGCTCCTGCGGCAGATGCGGGTCGGTGACGGAGCCGAAAAACAACGCCTTGCCGCGGCGTTTTTCAGGGCTCCTGATCTCCGGCCAGGATTTCACGTCCGGAAATTCGCCCCGGGACTCGGGGTGGCTTGCAAACCGCTTCATAAAACTCCATGGCTACCTTCTCCCTTCACAAGCTTCGTGAGATTTTTTGTGAACCGCCGGGACAGAGAGATGAGCTGCGCCTGCTCCTCGGGCGTGAACATGGACATGGCCGCGTCCTCCGCGTTTGTAATGTGCCGCACCGGCCCTTCCGCAAAGGCGCGTCCGGCGTCCGTCAGCCGGACGATCCTGTTTCGCCGGTCCTCCGCGCGGTCCGAGAGCGCGGCGCGGCCGTCCAGCAACAGGTTCCTGATGATCAGACTGACGGTCTGCTTCGACTGAAAGGTCCTGACGCAGATTTCCTTCTGCGTCAGCCCGTCTTTGGCATAGAACAGCGCGTTCAGCACGAGAAAGGTTTTCATCAGAATGCCGCAGCTTTTCGCGTATTCGTCGCAGAGCGCAAACTGCTCATCCCGGAATCTGCAGTAGAGAAAAGCATTCTGCCGGTCTTTTTCTGTCATGCGCTTTTCCTCCCGGACAAATTGGTCAATTCCTTGACTTTTATTCTACGCGGACTTTATGCCGCTGTCAAGCGCCCTTGCGGGACAGAGGGAAATGCCGCGCCGTTCCGGACAGAGGAACAGCCGGTTTCGGAAAGCTCCGAAACCGGCCGAAGCAGGCTGCGCGCCGTTATTTGACCATGGAAAACCGGTGCGCCTCGTCAATCCAGCCCAGCAGTTCGGCGTCCAGATCCTCCGGCCGCTCCACGAGCACATGATGCGTCCAGCGGCCGGGACAAGCCTCCGTCGATACGGCAATACGGGGCGACGGGTTCTGCGCCGGCAGGCCGAAAGAGACCATCAGGTACTCCCTCGGCCATCCCTTTTTGCGCCGGTACGGAAGGGACACCATGGCGAAGATCGACCGACTGCGAAAGGAAATCTGCGTTTTCGTGACCCTGACGGTCATCTCCGGATACCGCGCAGCAAGCGTCTCTTTCAGCGCTTCGTAGACCGGCAGAAAGCGCGGCAGCCGGTCGAAAAACAGAAGCTCGTCCATGGCCGGCATTGGTAATCCCTCCCGACTGCTCATTTTGCCTGCCGCCAGCTCTCCGCAATGAGGGCGAACAGCGTCTCGTCCGGCACGCTGCCGTCGAGGCAGACGGTAAACCAGTGAATCTTGTTCATGTGATAGGCTTTGAAAAAGCGCGGGTCGGCAAGGCGCGTCTCCACGTCCGCCGGAAACGCCTTCAGATCGATGATTTCCACATTCCCATGACCGTCCAGACAGAGTTTGCTCCGATCCACGGTCAGAATAATGGCGAACCACTTCTGATTGTCCGGGCGCCGGAACGCGGCGTAATCGGGATATTTTTCCCACAAAAACTCCGGTTCGGCGGAAAATTCAGCTTTTATGAAAGCAAGCGTCCGCTTTGTCTGTTCGGCCTTGAGAATCTCGGTGTCGAAGCATTTGGCCGCAATGTCCAGCAGTACCTTTTCGCAGGCCTTGCGCACGTCGCCCACAAAGCCGCCCCGGGCGCTGTCCACGTGGACGAGCACATATTCCTCACCGGTCGCCTTCTCCAGCACGCGGAAGCGAACGGATCCGTCCGGCGCGACGGCCACGTCCATATTAAACGCGCCCCGCAGAATGGGGATGGCTCTGGAGACGCCATCGCCGTCCGGCGAGAATCCGTACGCCGCGAGTTTTTCCGCGTTCGGCGTTTTGTATCGAAAGATTGGTTCCATGTCCATCATGCCGACCCGCCTTCTCCGTCTCAAACGATTGTATATCCCGCGCCGGCCAGCGCGGTCAGTGCGTTTTCAAAGTTCTCTGCTTTCACGAGGATGTAGTCCGTGTTGTAGGTGGAGACCGCAAAAATGCCAATCCTGTGCTCGGCCAAAATGGACGAGATTTTCGACAGGATGCCGATGAGCGAGAAATCCAGCACGCCCTGAAGACGCATCATCCGCCAGCCGTCATCCCGCGCCGACGTGTTGTCCGGAACGGATTCCGTACGGCACACAAGAGATCGCTCTTCGTCTGTCTGGCCGAGGAACACGAACGCGTCCTCGCGATTCACCCTGGAATAGTCCGTCACCTTGCACACGGACATGGGATATTCGAATGTTTTAATCTCCATGGCGTCCGGATCGGCCCCCTTAAATTAAAATCCCGTCGCAGTGATCGAGCTCGTGCTGGATGATCTGGGCCGGGAAGCCGGTGAAAGTCCTGATCCGCGTCTGGAATGCCCGGTTCTGATATTGGATCCTGACAGACTGCCAGCGCCTCGTTTTGCGGGTGCCGTCCAGGCAGAGACAGCCCTCCTCCGCCTCGTAGGCACCGGACTTCTTCAAAATCTCCGGGTTGAACATCACCATATATTGCCCGTCATTGTCGAAGGCGATGATGCGGCGGGCCGCGCCGATCATGTTCGCCGCCATGCCCACGCAGCCGTCCTTGTGGGCGATCAGCGTCTGAAGCAGATCGTCCGCCGTGGCGAGGTCCTCCGGCGTCGCCGGAGCGGAGGGCTGCGAAAGAAAGATGATGTCCCGCGTGATTTCACGAACCATAATCAGACCTCCGAAAAGCTTTTCTCCATCATACCATGAATTCAGGCGCAAGGACAGCACTTTTCCCGCGCTTGCAAAAACAGCCGGTTTATCCTATACTGGGTTCATGACAAAGCCGCGGGCTTTCTCAAATTCATCTCAGGGAGAACTGCTGTATGAAACACAACGCCTCGGAGCGTGTCGGCTGACCGGGAGGTTTGCCGCGATTCGCTCAAGCCTCCCAAAATAGATCCCCATTATATTTTAGGAGGAACACCATGAAAGACAATATCATCATCCGTATCGAAACTCCGGCCGACTATGCCGCCGCCGAAAATCTGACCCGCGAAGCGTTCTGGAACGTCTACTGCCCCGGCTGCACGGAGCACTACGTTCTGCACACCTTTCGGGGAAAAAAGGACTTCGTCCCCGAACTGAGCCTCGTGATGGAGCTGGATGGAGAGCTCGCCGGCCACATCATGTACGTCCGGTCGGAAATTTGCGCCGACGACGGCCGGCATGTCCCCGTTATGACCTTCGGCCCCATCAGCATTGCCCCGAAATACCAGCGGCAGGGTTATGGGACCGTTCTGCTGCGCGAATCCATGCACAGAGCGAAGCTGCTGGGGGCGGGTGCGCTCGCCATTGAGGGCAATATCGGTTTCTACGGGAAGTCCGGTTTCGCCGTGGCCAGCGCCAGAGGCATTCACTATGCAGCCGAGCCGCGGGACGCGGAGGTGCCGTATTTTCTGCTCTGCGAGCTGAAGCCCGGTTTTCTCACCGGGGTCTCCGGCACCTACCGGGATCCGGAGGGTTATTTCGTTCCAAAGGACGAGGCGGAGCGCTTTGACGCACAGTTCCCGCCCAAAGAAAAGCGAAAACTGCCCGGTCAATTGTTCTGACCCATCCGTAAAGGCACGGAAGCGGAGACAACACTCCATTTCCGTGCCTTTCATCTGCTGCGGGCCTCTGACGTGTGACGCAAGGTTCGGCGTGCCCGGCGGAACAGCGGCGCGGCGCGTCCGCGACGAGCTGTTGGATAAGACAGCCCCATGTCATCGCGGCTGAACCGATCCATGAACGGCCGCAGCGTTTCCCTGGGGCAAGAGGAGAAAAGCACGAATGCAGCTGAAATATGAAACCAGACAGATCGGCACAGACAACGGGATTCTGAAGATGACCGTCGTGCGGCCATGCAGGCAAACCCGCAGGCTGCCGGGACTTATGTGGATCCACGGCGGCGGATATTTTCTCGGCGGCTCCTATATGGTGAGGTTCAGCCGCGCAAAGGATATCGCCCGGCAGCTCGGAGCGGTTGTGGTTTCTCCCGACTACCGGCTTGCGGGGAATGCGCCGTATCCTGCAGCGCTTGAGGACTGCTATGCGGCGCTTGCCTATATGTTTGATCATGCAGACGGATTGGGCATGGACAAAAGCCATATTTCCGTCGGCGGCGAGAGCGCCGGGGGAGGGCTGACCGCGGCCCTGTGCATGCTGGCGCGGGACAAGGGAGCATATCGCATACGCAGCCAGCTGCCGCTGTATCCGATGATCGACTGCGAGGATACCGATTCGAGCCGCGATAATCACGCCCATGCCTGGAATACAAAGCGGAATCACTTCGGATGGAAAAAATACCTGGCCGGTCTGGATCCATCCCGGCCGATCCCTCCGTATGCCTCTCCCTCCAGACAGACCCTTTATCATGATCTGCCGCCTGCCTATACGTTCGTCTGCGACGGCGAACCGTTTTACTGCGAGACGCTGACCTATATCCGCAACTTGCAGAGCGCCGGAGTAGACGCTGCTGTGGATGTATACCACGCCAACACCCATTCCTTTGACATGCTTTGCCCCTGGCTGAAGGTCAGCAGGGAGGCAAAGCAGAACCTAATAAAACGCGCGGCCCAGCTTCTGTAAGACAGGACGCTGAACAAAGAGGGAAATGCCGGGCAAATACGGACCCCGTTTTATCCCTTCCGGTCCATAGGCGGTGACAGGAACGGCTGCCGTCTGGTTCAGATGCCGAGATCCGTGACATCCGTGCGTTCCGCATTTCCGCTGAGGTCCTGATGGATGGTTACCATGGAGAATACGGACTCGGCGTTGGGATATACCGGCGTGGTCCGGCAAAGAATGACGCAGTTGGTGCCGGACACGACCTGGCTGCCGATGTAGGCAACCGTCTCGTAATCACAGCCGGTCAGGCCGTCGAGCGCTTTATCGAACGCGGCCTTCACGTCGGCGTTCTGATCCAGAGAGAGCTTGCCCTGGTTGAATGCCCAACCGCCGTCGGTTTGCTTTCCGGTTTCGCTCTGCTCACTGAGACTGGAAGCTTTTTTCGTGTCTGCCGGGATTTTCGCGGTGTTCTTGCCGGCGCACGCCGCAAAAGAGACAGCCATTGCAACGCTGAGGAGCGCGGCCACTATTTTTTTCATTCTATTCATGTTGATTTTCCCTTCAAGATGATTGTTCGCGGTTTTTCCGTTCTGCCCTGTATACAGACGGGCACGGCCAAATGTTTCATGAAAGCGAAATGTTTTTACTGATAAAGAGAGCCGGGAGCCGTCCTCCTGACAGGGCATCGCCGCACCGACACTGGCGCTGACGGCCCCGGCGATCCGATATTGCCGGAAGCGGATTGTTCGGACGCGGCGGCGCGTCCGTCTGAAAATTTGACTGAAGCAGGAAAGAAAGGGATCGTATGGAACATCGAGTAAAGGTTACCGTATTGGACAAAAAGCTGTTTCCGGAGCTGCAGGCGGCATACTGCGCCGTCCCGGACAGCGGCAAGTGCCCCTGCTACAACGTGGGCGACGAATTCCTCTTTTACCGTAGCGGCGAGCGCGACGATTATTGGCACATGGGCGCGGGCACGCTGGTAAAGAGCGGCGAGCCCGACGGCGGCGTGCTGCTCTCCCCCGGCACAATGCACTGCGGGAGCGAGGGCGTCCCGTTCTGCTCGGAGGCGTGGGACGCCGTCAGCCGGTACATCTATGCCGCGCTGCAGGGCGGCGCGATCATGCACGGCTGGACAAAGGACGACAAGGTCATGATCGCCTGCTGCAGTGACGGAACCCGACCCGTCATCTTCAAAATCGAGCGGATCGACATCGGAGACTGACGCCGCGCGACAGAACGAACCCCTTCTGCTTGCGAACAAGCGGAAGGGGTTCGTTTTGTCATGAAATTGCAGCGCTTTTAGGCTTTGGCGTCTTCCCATTCGCGCAGAAAGGCCAGCTGTTCCGGGGTGTGGAACCAGTGTTCGCCGGTCTCCATCACGGTCAGCGCCGCGCCGTGGACGCAGGCGAACTGCTCTGCAGTCTCGCGGCTCGTCATATTATCCCGCCCGGCATAGAGGATCGCCGTAGGGCAGCGCCAGGCCTGGATGGGGTGCTGGCGCTCCCAGCTGAGATAGCGCCACGAGAGGGCCGGGCCAAAGCCGACGGCGATCTCGCTCCGCGCCTCCAGTTCCTGTTCGGTGACGCCTGCCCGGCGCATCCCGTCCGCGATCAGTCGTTCCATATCGAGGATGGGAGAGACGAACAGCGCCCGGCGAAGCGGCGCTCCCGCAAAGGCCAGCATGGAGAAATGCGCTCCGATGCTGTTGGCCCGCAGGCTGATTTCACTCCACCGCGGCTCCATGAATTCCAGCACGGCCTGCAGCTCCGGCACCGCCGTCCAGGGGTTGAAGCGGTCTGTTTCCCTTCTGCGCGCGCCATGCTCCGGCAGATCGGCGGCCAGCACCTGAAACCCCTTCCGGCAGACAACCTCGGCAAACGCCGCGCCCTCCTCCTTGCAGCCGCACTGACCGTGAACAAACAGATAAGCCCGGCTGGAGGGTTCGCCGTACAGCACGGCGGGGATCCGGCCGATTAAAAACGTTCCTTCTGTCATTTGCAGCCTCGCTTTTTGGGTTTGGGCAGCGGCGTGATCGGCTCCAGAATCCCGACGACCGTCTGCACCAGCTCCCGGTTGTCCATATCCAGAATATAATGGAGCTTCCCGCCCTCGTAGGGCAGTGCGGTCTGTGCGCCCGACAGTACTTCCGCGAGCTCCGGCAGGATCTTCACGAACACGATGTTGTCGCAGACCAGCAAAAGAGGCTTGCCGTTTACATACACCATATACTCCCCGAACATTTTGCGGCTGTGCACAGCGCCCGCGCCCGCGAGCTGCTCGCAGACGAATTCGATATAGTCCTCGCTCGTCGCCATGGCGTGTCCTCCTGCGCTTTGGGTTACGCCTTTTCCTTCACCGCGATCCAGATTTCGCAGGTGTAGACCGGGTTCTGGGTGTCTGCCGAGGGGTAGACCTCCAGCTCCACGCCCTGCCCGTACTCGTAACTGCTCTGCGGGAAAAACTCCGTGCAGATGCGCTTGTAGGTGGCCTTAAAGGCGTCGGGCATTTTGCCGCGGCAGGTGAACACCGCGTAGGTGCAGGCGGGGATCTCCACGAGATCAAGACCCGTGTCGGTCACGGGCACGCCGTTCCACTCCGCGCCGATGCCGTAGGGAAAGCCGGAGTCCGCCATCTCGCCTGAGAAGCAGACGCCCAGCACGCC
>Ga0163159_1002020_pt1 | contig 17709 bp, 3 predicted proteins | sample BioMet9_FD_108702 | JGI IMG/M metagenome (GOLD analysis project Ga0163159, IMG submission 108702) | Microbial communities from bioreactor (seeded with sewage sludge) at Lawrence Berkeley National Lab, California, USA - Biofuel... | ecosystem: Engineered > Bioreactor > Anaerobic > Unclassified ... | reverse complement strand
TAGCTGAAAACAACTGCTTTTTTATTTTCTAATTTTGCTAATAGAGCATTGATAAACAGATCATTATATATAATGAGTTGTTTTCAATGTTTCAAAGATACGGAAATGAAAGCTAATCACAACCCCAAGGAAGATGAGCCTTGCCAACCCTCGGTTGTTTTCAATGTTTCAAAGATACGGAAATGAAAGCTAATCACAACGCCATCCACACCCTTCAGCAGCGAAACGGCGTTGTTTTCAATGTTTCAAAGATACGGAAATGAAAGCTAATCACAACCGGTTGTTATGACGCCATTGTCGATTACCGGTTGTTTTCAATGTTTCAAAGATACGGAAATGAAAGCTAATCACAACCTATTGCATTCATTTTTTGTGACTTAACCGTTGTTTTCAATGTTTCAAAGATACGGAAATGAAAGCTAATCACAACCCAATCCGGCTAATCCTGCTTGTCCACCGCGTTGTTTTCAATGTTTCAAAGATACGGAAATGAAAGCTAATCACAACTACGTTTCCGTATCTCGTTCTCAACCTCGAGTTGTTTTCAATGTTTCAAAGATACGGAAATGAAAGCTAATCACAACTATGTAGGTATATGTCTTACTCATCTGCTGTTGTTTTCAATGTTTCAAAGATACGGAAATGAAAGCTAATCACAACTGATAAGAAGCGATTCCTTGTCTTCGATATGTTGTTTTCAATGTTTCAAAGATACGGAAATGAAAGCTAATCACAACAAATGCTGCTGTTGCTGTAGTAGCAGCGCGTTGTTTTCAATGTTTCAAAGATACGGAAATGAAAGCTAATCACAACTTGTTTGTCAAGTTCATTTAGCCTTTTAACGTTGTTTTCAATGTTTCAAAGATACGGAAATGAAAGCTAATCACAACCCTTATTGTTTTTCTATTTTAAAAACAAAAGTTGTTTTCAATGTTTCAAAGATACGGAAATGAAAGCTAATCACAACCATGCTGGTGATTGACGAACTGTCAAGTTTGTTGTTTTCAATGTTTCAAAGATACGGAAATGAAAGCTAATCACAACAATTCCAGCGGCAACGAAGCAACGCCGCTGGTTGTTTTCAATGTTTCAAAGATACGGAAATGAAAGCTAATCACAACAATTAATAGAGAGGTCGTTTATAATCGGAAGTTGTTTTCAATGTTTCAAAGATACGGAAATGAAAGCTAATCACAACTCCAGCATAGGCTTCATTTTAGCCGCAAAGTTGTTTTCAATGTTTCAAAGATACGGAAATGAAAGCTAATCACAACATCGTCGATGACAATAATCGTATCGGTGGTGTTGTTTTCAATGTTTCAAAGATACGGAAATGAAAGCTAATCACAACTATGTCTTCTAATTTCAGATTCATATAAAAGTTGTTTTCAATGTTTCAAAGATACGGAAATGAAAGCTAATCACAACATAGGTGTGCTGCCTTTTCAATGCTTGTCTGTTGTTTTCAATGTTTCAAAGATACGGAAATGAAAGCTAATCACAACAGACGCACCGACGGCAATAGTTAACATTATGTTGTTTTCAATGTTTCAAAGATACGGAAATGAAAGCTAATCACAACAATCAATTTCATATTCTTTTCCATCTTTATGTTGTTTTCAATGTTTCAAAGATACGGAAATGAAAGCTAATCACAACTAACTCTTGCGCATAAATTTTGCGCATAATGTTGTTTTCAATGTTTCAAAGATACGGAAATGAAAGCTAATCACAACTGCTGTTAATGCGTGATTGTTATACTGTAAGTTGTTTTCAATGTTTCAAAGATACGGAAATGAAAGCTAATCACAACTGTAACGGCAGCGTAGATTATGCTGGCAATGTTGTTTTCAATGTTTCAAAGATACGGAAATGAAAGCTAATCACAACGCTGAAGACGCAAAGGAGGACTTGACAAACGTTGTTTTCAATGTTTCAAAGATACGGAAATGAAAGCTAATCACAACTATTATCAAGTGATGATTTGCTGTCCTTGAGTTGTTTTCAATGTTTCAAAGATACGGAAATGAAAGCTAATCACAACCACGCGAATAGTTGCAGCCTGTTTTGTCGTGTTGTTTTCAATGTTTCAAAGATACGGAAATGAAAGCTAATCACAACAGGCTTCAACTACCTGCTGTTTTTCTTCCTGTTGTTTTCAATGTTTCAAAGATACGGAAATGAAAGCTAATCACAACACGCCATCTGCCGGGCAAATGCCTTCCATCGTTGTTTTCAATGTTTCAAAGATACGGAAATGAAAGCTAATCACAACGAGCTTTGGCAAAGTTGTTGTTCCGAGTTCGTTGTTTTCAATGTTTCAAAGATACGGAAATGAAAGCTAATCACAACTCCAAAACCTTGAATGCCGGATGAGGATCCAGTTGTTTTCAATGTTTCAAAGATACGGAAATGAAAGCTAATCACAACGTATGTTCTTCCTTTACGAGACAATAACGGGTTGTTTTCAATGTTTCAAAGATACGGAAATGAAAGCTAATCACAACTGATGGACGGCGATGAATATCTCACCGTCAGTTGTTTTCAATGTTTCAAAGATACGGAAATGAAAGCTAATCACAACGCCACTGCCAGGGATTGCAATTCGTATGTAGTTGTTTTCAATGTTTCAAAGATACGGAAATGAAAGCTAATCACAACAGTCTTGAATGTCATGTTTCGTTCTGTTCTGTTGTTTTCAATGTTTCAAAGATACGGAAATGAAAGCTAATCACAACAAGCTAAAGGTCTAGGCAACGAAGAAGGCAGTTGTTTTCAATGTTTCAAAGATACGGAAATGAAAGCTAATCACAACTAGGAGTTGTATTTGATATTCAAGGCAATAGTTGTTTTCAATGTTTCAAAGATACGGAAATGAAAGCTAATCACAACGGGCATTGCGGCGGTACAAATCGGAGCCGGGTTGTTTTCAATGTTTCAAAGATACGGAAATGAAAGCTAATCACAACCTTCGATGTAGTATTGCATCTCGTTGCAAAGTTGTTTTCAATGTTTCAAAGATACGGAAATGAAAGCTAATCACAACAGACCTACATACTTGCTGATGCGTGCCTTTGTTGTTTTCAATGTTTCAAAGATACGGAAATGAAAGCTAATCACAACGCCTTGTTATAGACTGTATATGTTACTGCGGTTGTTTTCAATGTTTCAAAGATACGGAAATGAAAGCTAATCACAACGCCTTCGAACTCTTGAAACTTGACAGTTCGGTTGTTTTCAATGTTTCAAAGATACGGAAATGAAAGCTAATCACAACAAATTCTTGATAATATAGTTAGTCCCGTAGTTGTTTTCAATGTTTCAAAGATACGGAAATGAAAGCTAATCACAACAGGTAAACCGGTTAATGTGTGTCTAAATGGTTGTTTTCAATGTTTCAAAGATACGGAAATGAAAGCTAATCACAACAGGTACCTCGGTCTTGTCTTTGCCAAGGTGTTGTTTTCAATGTTTCAAAGATACGGAAATGAAAGCTAATCACAACTTACTAGCTCATTAGCTATTTCTGTAAGCTGTTGTTTTCAATGTTTCAAAGATACGGAAATGAAAGCTAATCACAACCTTACGCCAAGGCATCCCGACAGTTCCTCGGTTGTTTTCAATGTTTCAAAGATACGGAAATGAAAGCTAATCACAACGCGGATGCTGCGAGTGTTGCTGCATCAGTTGTTGTTTTCAATGTTTCAAAGATACGGAAATGAAAGCTAATCACAACTCCAATTCAATACATCTACACCTATCGGTGGTTGTTTTCAATGTTTCAAAGATACGGAAATGAAAGCTAATCACAACAAATAACCATTGATGACGTCAAAAGCGACAGTTGTTTTCAATGTTTCAAAGATACGGAAATGAAAGCTAATCACAACCATTCTCTTTCAAGGCATTTCCTTGAAAATGTTGTTTTCAATGTTTCAAAGATACGGAAATGAAAGCTAATCACAACTGGATGATGCTACTGGAGAAGTCTACAAAGTTGTTTTCAATGTTTCAAAGATACGGAAATGAAAGCTAATCACAACCGTAATTCATGCCCTTGTACATTGTTTCAAGTTGTTTTCAATGTTTCAAAGATACGGAAATGAAAGCTAATCACAACAGCTTTGCGAGTAATGCTAAAGGCTCATCCGTTGTTTTCAATGTTTCAAAGATACGGAAATGAAAGCTAATCACAACATTCCAGCAGCAATAGCAGCAGCATCCGGAGTTGTTTTCAATGTTTCAAAGATACGGAAATGAAAGCTAATCACAACATATATCGCCATACGGTGACATAAAATAAAGTTGTTTTCAATGTTTCAAAGATACGGAAATGAAAGCTAATCACAACCTTTTAGCTTTCCTTCTGCTGTTGTGGGTTGTTGTTTTCAATGTTTCAAAGATACGGAAATGAAAGCTAATCACAACATATTCCGGCATGGAATTATATACATTCATCATTGTCGGTTCAAATTTATCTCCCAGAAGGCCTCTTAATCCTTTATGGGCAACAACCTCATGCATTACAGTAGCTTCTGCATCACCTATGTTTTCTGCATTAGGAAGAACAATGGTCACTTCTCCTGTTTTAACATCATAGAATCCCTTGGAACCTCTTTTTTCTAATTCTGTTTTTTTGTCTATATCTGTTATCTCATCAGTATTTTTTACTATTTTGATTGGCGTATTCAGCTTGTTTGATAAATCTTCCACAGCAGCAACAATTTTTCCTTCATCCAATGTTGGGTTCTGAAAATCATTTACTATATTTGCAGCAGAAGAAAGGCTATTATTTGGTATGGCATCGTCGGCGGAATTGGACCGCCGTATCCCCAGCCAATTGATAGCCTTATCTTTGTTTACCCATTCTAACAAATTTCCGCTGTTTATCCATTCTATTATTTTACTATTGTCTTTAGGATAAATACTTCTTATCTCGTTTATTTCCAAAATATTACGACCAGAAACAAATTTATTTTGTGCTTTAAGTACAATGACAAAATTATTATTCTTATCAGTTATTTCAACTAATATTACTTTTGAATTATTGTCTGTCTTGCTATTGAATACCATAATAGGATTTTGAACTAATTTTGGCAAGTCTTTCAGAAGGCTAAAATCAAATACATGATTTTCTTGATTTGATTTTTTTTCAAGTCTTGCTGATCTTAATTCTATTGGCCAATTGGGTATTCCGGAACTTTGAAGAGCTTCGCTGGGGTAGCCTAAATCATAAATATGAGATTCATGAAGTTCACCTTTTATCTGTTTGTTTAATTCATCATTGAACTTTTGATTTATTACTTCAAGTTCATCTGACTGTGTAGAAGTTCTGAATCTAACATCATTGAAATCGCTTGCATCCTTCAATGCTTGTGCTCTGGAATCTTCACTATTTCTATCATAAGTAAATACTTTTATTTTGCTTCTATTCAATGCATCGATTAGTTGTTCGCTGGCATCTTTAGGTACAACGGCGGAATGGAACTCGTTCAACTGAACAGGTCGATTAAACTTGGTTTCAAAATATTTGGTTGGTGCCTTCTTAATATTATCAATTAGACTGTTGAGTTTATTTCTAAATTCCTCTTCATTGGGGAACTTATATCCGTATTCGTTTTTTAAGTAGGCAACAGGATTTTTCTTTTCAATAGCTTCTTGAAGTCTTAATTCTGCATAATCGATATTTGAAAACTGATTATCTGATATCTTTTGCAAGTCTGATAATTCATTAATTAGGTTGAATAATTCATTACTCAATGTTTCTGTCTCTTCGGGCTTTCCAAGCATGCTCTTGTTTTTACGTATCTGATCCAGAGAAGTCATTCTTTGTAATAGTTTCGATTTGAAAGCTGAAATCCCAGTGTTGTCATAAGCATTTGTATTAGATAGACTGTTCATTACAATGCTTGCGTTCTGGGCATTGTTTGGCATATATTTTCTTGTGCCGTCACTCTTGTATCCGGCAAAAATAACTTCTTTTCCACCAAGAGAATTAATCTTATTCTTCAACCATGTTCTATATTCGTTGCCAAGATTATTTTCTCTGATATATTTTATGGCAGAACTTATCGTACTACTTACATCTGTTTTACCACTATCTCTATAGGCGCCTAATGACTGATTACATTCTGTATTAATGCTTGATAGAATAGCACCATATTTGCGTACCTGTTCGATTCTTCTTCTTATGTTTTTTGCAACTAATTCACTTTTCCCTTTAATGGATTGTTCCATCTCTTTTATTAAAACAGATTTTTCATTTTCATCTAAAGGCTTTTGTTGATGTTCTTCCAGATAGGCATCAACTAATTTTTGTTTATTATCCTCTGATAGTGAATCAAAGTTCCCCTCTGATGTTTCTTTATAAATCTCAGCAGCCTTCTTCTCAAAAACATTTCCGTCTTTTGTGATATTCTTATATTTCAATATAGGAGAATCAATTCCTTTCTCTCTTAAAAAGAACAAAGCCATACGTTCACTTTCGGAAGATGAATTTTCTGCATAGTCATAAATACTTCGAGCCAATTCTTTTGACACTTCTTCATCTCCAATTTCCTTTTCAAGTTGTTTATTCAGTTCTTCTCTATCTATTCCTTGTATTTCAGTATGAGGATAGGTAGGTGACCATGCATCTCCAGTAAATGTTCCTGCGTTACGTCCACTGTTACTATCCACAAGAGTTTTAGGAGCGACAAGAGAAATCTCGCCATATCCATTATGAGTTCCATTATTTATATCTATAACGGCCATACTTGGATTGGCTAATCCTCCTTGATTAATGGCTTTCAAAAGTTTTTCTTCCGATATGTTATGAACTCCAACTAATGATTTTTTATCTGATATTCTATATCTTATATCATCATTAGAAGATGAAAACTCTCCGTTATTATCAGTAGCAGATTTAATCTGGTTAGAATCTCCCACGATATACATCCAATCTGAATCTCCAGTATAGAATTTTTGAGGTTTTAGTATAACTCCATCGTATTCATTTTGTTTTACATTTCCAGAAACTGCTTTGTAATAAGGAGATCTAATATTTAGAAAGACTTTGTACATAGTTGCATCTTTTTGGGTTTTGTTCTTATATAATACTGCCCAAGATGAACTGCTTGCTAATCCGCTAAAATAAAATCCTTTTCCCCAGAATTGCCTACCTATTCCAGTTCTATCAAATGCATTACTAAAGATATTGATACCACTACTTCCTGCATGGTAGACAACTTTTGGTTCTCCATTTTCATCAACAACTTTAGAAGAATTTTCCGGATCGTTTTCCCAATCTCCAAACCATTGTTTAAAAGCCTTTGTTCTGACCTGTACCCACTGGCGTTCATCCAAATTTGTATCTTTACCATTTGGAGCCTTCATATATGTTCCATCGGAATTTGCCTTGTCTATAATAGATTGTTCTTCTGAACCTATATTTTTTTCAGATGCAATATTTGTTCCTTTAATCAAATCTGAAATAGGCATATTGATAAAATCCTTGATGCTAATCTTATCAGCTTCCTCTTTACTCCATGGCGTCATGGTATCTTTTATCCAGTTCCATACTTCACCAACCCAATCCTGCAAACGTTTTATGACTGAAACTTTCTTTGCAGTTTCAATTGCAGTTTCGGATTTTGCAGCATTATACAGTTCCGTAAACAGTTTCTCTCCATCTTTTCCGGCAAGACGTGAATGTACTTCACTTGCAACCAAATCTTCATTATCCTTTATATCTGCATAATGTTCGTCGTTTATCACTTCATTCCACACAGACGATTGTTTCATAAGGTCAACGCCTCGTTTCCACAATTCCGGGTTGTTGTTCTGCAATGTAATATCCCACAAGTGGGTATATTCGTGAATAGGGGTATTCGGATTAAGCATCGTTGGATCGATATAAATCTTTCCATCCTTGACGAAGCCATATACTTCACCACTGTTTGTTTTAAGAAATTGGGTATGGCTTGTTATCTTCATATCCTTGTCGTTGAAAATAACATAATTGGATTTTCCGAATGCTTTATCAGTTGAAAAATAACCTGCCGGATATCTAACTCCCGTATATCCAATCAAAGAAAGAAACTCACTTGTTTTCTTGTCTGATCCAAGATATGCAGATACATTGCCATACACAGTTTTGCCGGTCATTGTCTTGTTCGAAAAAGCATCTGTTATCTCGTTCTTGAGTTCTTCTTTTGCTTTATCATTGCCATACAGACCTTCTGTATCATTATCTATCAGATAGTTGTATAGTTTGTCTGCAATGAAGTTTGTCTGTGTTCCGCCATCTTCTCCCCAGTCTAAATAACTATGCTGAAATGCCCATTTCCCGTTCGACATCTTCACTTTCGTTGTCTTGTCTTCCGGTATATCCACGCTATAAATATGATGTGGTTCTACAAGTTTGAAATCACTTTTCTTTGAAGTATTCAAAACACCCATAACATCATTCCAGTAGCCTTTCATCTCTTCCGTTTCTGCTTGTGATGCTATGCTTTCGATAAATGTTTTAGCTTTTGCAACAGTTCCATTTTGCATAATCGCATTATAGGCAGCATAAACCGGGTGATCCTTTCCATTAACCATGGAAGTTATAACATTCTGACCTTTCCAAGTTATTTGCCTTTTCCCCATACGAGCATAGGATCTGCCTATTCCTTCTACTTCTGAAACATATCCTCCCCATGCTATTGCCTGATTGCCTTCTCCTTCTCCCATGTGAGAAAAATCAAACTTGTTGAATTCATAAGGAGAACCATGCCAAGTTATCATCTTTTGAATGATAGTTCTTATAGGAGATGAATTTTCGTCTTTTAAATTCAACGACTTGCGCATTTCATCCAAGTTCGTGGATACTTTTATTCCTGCCTTTTTGATTAAGTCGATAACAAATTGACCAATATTCTTCTGTTCTTCTGTTGGTTGTAATGAAGTATTTTTTTCTTCCTTTTGAAGTTTATCATCATTAGGCATTCTAAAGGAATCATTTTCATAAGGCTTTTGAAGAAGGTCTGTTCTTTCTTTCAAAAGTTCGTCTACCTTTTTCTTTACATCTTCGCTTGCTTTATTGTATATAGACTTAAGTATAGAGCCATCTTTTTCTATTCCTAAAAGGGTTCTTATCTTGTCCTTTATTTCGGAGTCTTTTTTATTTCTTTCTGCATCTTCATCTTCATGAACTTTTTGTGACGTCGTTTTTCCGTCCTTGTCTTTTACGTTCATGAATGCGTTGGCTACATTCCCGGAATTGCTGTTATCATCTCTTCTTTTTAAATCTTCTAACGATACTGGGCTTTTTTGAGAGGAAGAGAAGTCTGATTTCCATATTTTGTATATTTTGCCATCAATAATTTTAAATCTGAAAGATGGTTGATAACCGTTACTGTTCTTTCTGAAATGTGATAAGCCTTCTATTGTTTCTCCGTCTACCAATCTTCTCTGAATATCATCTGCTTCCTTCTTAGGCAATCCTAATTCATTTTGAAGAATTTCTGAAAGTTTATCTGGAATTATAGAATTATCATCAACAGGTTTTTCCTCTTTCGTATTTTGTTTTACAGAGGAATATTCGGAGAATGGTTTAGTCTTTCTTGTAGAAGAATCAATCCATTTTTTGAAGTCATCTTTACTTACTTCTGTTATATTCCCTAATCCTTTCCATCCTTTTGAATAATTAGAAAGATACGCCTTAGTAGCAGTTGTTTTCAATGTTTCAAAGATACGGAAATGAAAGCTAATCACAACGAAAGCGCGTTGAAGCGTCTACAGTACTCAGTTGTTTTCAATGTTTCAAAGATACGGAAATGAAAGCTAATCACAACGTAAATTTGTACTGTGACGAATTAACAGTGGTTGTTTTCAATGTTTCAAAGATACGGAAATGAAAGCTAATCACAACATAATTGTTCATATGATGTGACGTATTTTGGTTGTTTTCAATGTTTCAAAGATACGGAAATGAAAGCTAATCACAACTTAAACTTGTATTTTGACGATTTTACGGTTGTTGTTTTCAATGTTTCAAAGATACGGAAATGAAAGCTAATCACAACGAAAGCATTCGTTGTCTCGGCTATAGTTGGTTGTTTTCAATGTTTCAAAGATACGGAAATGAAAGCTAATCACAACGAGATCTATAACCTCAGAGATGCTTTTTTCGTTGTTTTCAATGTTTCAAAGATACGGAAATGAAAGCTAATCACAACGATAAACCAGATATAAGCGGTATGCTACAAGTTGTTTTCAATGTTTCAAAGATACGGAAATGAAAGCTAATCACAACCACGTGACTATTTCATCAACAATCTGCCTAGTTGTTTTCAATGTTTCAAAGATACGGAAATGAAAGCTAATCACAACACAAAATGGATGAAGGACTCAAAGAAAAAGGTTGTTTTCAATGTTTCAAAGATACGGAAATGAAAGCTAATCACAACTGTATTGAAATAATCTTCTTATCATAACAGTTGTTTTCAATGTTTCAAAGATACGGAAATGAAAGCTAATCACAACACCCTGATAGAATAGTCCATCATTGCATAAGTTGTTTTCAATGTTTCAAAGATACGGAAATGAAAGCTAATCACAACTGCTTAATGCCGCATTAAGTTTAACAAGGTTGTTTTCAATGTTTCAAAGATACGGAAATGAAAGCTAATCACAACTTTCAACGTCAGATGCAACCAAACCAATCTGTTGTTTTCAATGTTTCAAAGATACGGAAATGAAAGCTAATCACAACTAATGTTTGAAACCAAACTTTCGATCATCTGTTGTTTTCAATGTTTCAAAGATACGGAAATGAAAGCTAATCACAACCTTCAAAGGTTGGCATCCACAATGCCGTTGGTTGTTTTCAATGTTTCAAAGATACGGAAATGAAAGCTAATCACAACTATTTCTCCAGCGACAAGGAAGTCGAGATAGTTGTTTTCAATGTTTCAAAGATACGGAAATGAAAGCTAATCACAACTGAGACCAAGTGCTGTTAGCGGTGTCTAAGTTGTTTTCAATGTTTCAAAGATACGGAAATGAAAGCTAATCACAACATGTTACAACTATGATGCCAGCGGAAAATGGTTGTTTTCAATGTTTCAAAGATACGGAAATGAAAGCTAATCACAACACAAAGTTATCAGCCTGGAAACTGATAGAAGTTGTTTTCAATGTTTCAAAGATACGGAAATGAAAGCTAATCACAACTATTATATATATAGTGACATAACTTATTGTGTTGTTTCCAATGCCTCAAAGATACAAATTCAAACAATGGTCAGCAACAAATTCTCTCAAAATAATTCTAACTGCTGACCGGGTGCATTGACGGCATGAAGTTTTTTACCATAAAACAGTTCGATGCTGCCAAACTGTTTGTCGGTAATGCACAGAATGCCAACCTGTCCATAATCCGGAAGAAAGGATCTGACCCGCTTCACATGGACATCGGCGTTCTCACAACTCGCACAGTGACGCACGTAAATGGAGAACTGAAACATCGTGAATCCATCTCTTTGCAGATTCTTACGAAAATCAATGTATGCCTTCTTGTCCTTTTTCGTTTCAGTCGGCAAATCGAATAATACCAAAACCCACATGATCCGATATTCGCTATATCTGTCCATTTCATTTTTCAGGATAAGAAATACGGCGAAGTTCGCCGGAAAAACATTTGTAAAGCGAAGCTGTAGTCTCTGAAACAGCCACCATAAGAGGACTCCGCTTATTATCAATCTTTACTTCGATAGTCGGAATTGACAACAGCTTTGCTTTGATTTCTTTAGTAAGCTCTTCATATTGAGGCTCACTATGCATAATATCAACCACCAGTTTATCTACATATGGACGATAAGGCTCCATAATATCGTCAGCCAGACAATACGCATTATATCGGTTATGATGATGGATGCCTAATGTGGGCAATAATCCACTGGAGACCAAGGCTCTAGCAACAACTGCCCGAAGAATAGCATAACCGTAATTCAAAAGATTATTCGGAGGTACGCCTTCTCTATTCCTGGCAAAGCCCTCAATGTCAGGAAATAGTGTTTTCCAATAGAATGCCGCAGCTCGTGCCTCGAGATTCTCGGGATCGCCGCTTTTCACGTTCTCTGCCCAAACATGCATGCAATCGATAGTCTCTGAAGTATATTCACACAACACGGCCGCCTGGTTTTCAATCTTATATCGGATGGTCTGCTGCCAAAGCTGCTTTCGCAAAGGCAAGGAAGAATCAAGTTGTTCGCGAAACCGCTCATTCTGCGTAGTGTTGCCATAAAGCGGAAGCATCAGTCCGACCGGCATGCTTTTGCTGTCGCAGGTAATGATGGCGCAATTATTTTCAAGGAGCGCTTCAAGAACACCTGACGTAATCGTGATCTGTTTACAATCTAAAACGACAATACCAATATCTTCAATCGCTTTAGTAACAACAGACTGCTGCTTAAAAGCCTCCGGAAGCGAATCATTGTTTGCCACTTCCGGGAGTTTTATCACCAGCTGACTATTCCGCAAGGATAGATAGACCGGATTGCCAAAATAGAGAGTTTTTTTGATCATGAATGACTTTTCAATCGGATTTCACCAAGTCTATTAATTTCCACAGGAATACATACATCCTTAATCATCTCATTTGTCCATGCTCTTTGTGCTTTGTTATTACTACCCAACTCTATTGTTTGCAAAATTGGATTTGCAACAGACACCGGAATGAAATGGCCCTCAGATTCTGTACAACTAACCATCTTGTAAATCCTACTCTTATCCATATTCTCCGACAGTTTTCCATTCGCAATCTCATCATCGGTTGGAACATAAACCAGATCGTTTGGCGACAGCCAGAACAGCAGATTGTCGCCACTCTCATTCTTTTCCGGAACCGGAGGCAAGCCTTGCTTCTGCAACTCAATGGCAATGTTCAAAGGAACAGAATCGTACGAACGTTTTCCATCCTCGCCTTGATAAACAGCGAAGAACAGATTCGTGCCTTTAGCGGCTTCCACATATTTTGATTTCTTATTCCCCGTCACGCCCACAACGAACTTATTTCCCTGAGGCTCATAAACGCGAACTTTAAGAATAGGCTGATGCGCTTTTCCGTCATTCAAAGCCTTGAGGTTCCGGTTCATTTCGTCAATTCCATCAGGCGAAAAGGCTTCATCTGCTTTTCCATTATAGTTTGACAGATGATTGAGCAGAATCTTCTGGATGCCGGTGTCGGTAACCGATTCGGTTATTTTCTTTGCATTGAACGATGTATCCAAAGATTTTCGGGAGGCAACAAACCGTACGTTTGTCTCATTACTGAAATAGTAAACAGGCACCTTCGACAGTTCATGTTTTTTCCAATCGTTGGCATTATCCTTAAAATAACGATCAATCTTCTTCATGTCATACTTCATCGAAAGAAGATACAGTACTTTTTCTTTCAGTTCCTTATCGACTATACGATGAGGCATTGTGATGGCTTCCGATAACTTCACCGGTTTGATTTTACGCAGATTGACATTGCCGAAAACTGTTTCTTTATGCAATGGCTTGCGAACAGCCCAACTGTCGCCTTTTGTTTGTGAGGAAACTATTTTCCTGCCATTTTCATCGTAATGCTGATAATAATTTGTTGCCTTATTGATGATGCGTAGATTCTGTTTGAAACTGACGATAATATTCTCCAAAACCTCATGCACGTCTTGCGTAAATGTCTCCCACGGCTTTTTTAATTGCCATCGGTAATTGCCATTATTATCGGTATGCACTTTGTTACATAAAATTCGCTGCAAATCGAATCTTGATATTTTGGCATTCTTGCTTGCCGACTCATTATTCAGATAATTCACAATGTTTCGTGTGGCACAAGCAATAACAATCGCATCCATTGCATGATGGCGATGGTCAATGCGCTTCTTATTAAATCCTTTCTGAAATTCCAGTGGCATGACCGGCATAGGATGATTGTTCTCATTCAATGCCGTGAACTGATTCGATCCTGTCAGCCGGTTCATTCGTTCGAATCGGGGCAGAATAAGGTCGTTCCAAACATCCTTAATACCCCAATCACTCTTCAATCGGTCGGTTATTGCACCGGATGTGGCAATCAGATTCTTCGATATTTCTTCCTGTTCGCCCTCTTCGCGCACAACATTAGAAAGAAGTCCCTTGATTTCTCTACTGATGTAACGACTATCATTAAGTTGCCGTTGAATAAAAGCTTCAGGAATATCATCCAGCAACAGTTTTTTCATTTTCGGTTTGCTGTTGCGCGTGCTATAGTTTCGTTTGATAAATTCTTCGTATTCAGCAACCGACAGGACAGTCACTTTCTGACCGAAACCCAATGGGACAATCTCGCCATGATGTGTTTTGATAAATTCGTAAGCCAACTGGTTTCCCTTCAGCTTGTTTACTTCGGCTTCGCAGATTACCTTGTTACTAAATGAATCATCGAAATAACGCGATTGCGGGATAATATGTTCTATCTCGTATGACGGAGTGAACAGTTTTCCCAACGGAATAATTGCGCCAGTATAAGGTGAACAATATTTCTGTTCGAGCCATAATTTATAGCGCATAAACTCATTTTTGCTAGGCTGTTTCTTCGGATCGCTTTCGCTCAGTTTTTTCAAAATATCCGTAATATCATCCGGCAATTCTTCATTATTTAACGCATATTCCTCATAAATACGAAGAATATCCTGCTGTGAAGGCGAGAATGGATGCACATTTTCAACTTCGTATTCCGGATTAACCAGTTCGGCAAGCAATCGTTTGATGCGCAGATTGGTATTCTCATTCTCCAAAGTCTGCATCGTCAGTTGCAATCGCTTGTCGGCAGGATTTTTCATGTCACGACCCAATTCAACATGTATTTCATCAAGATGTCCCTCTTTCTCCCAAATGTCTTTCACTGTACGGAGTGTTTCCAGAACTATCTGTTCAACAATAGGATTTCGCAAAGAATACTGCCGGAAATCATTGATGAATTTAGTCATATCCTGCGGTGTTTCCCATTTGGTTATATTCGAAGATTCCGAATGGCGATTATAGATAACGTAAGAAACGAGCCACAATGGAAGGCCCTGATATTGACTTATATCATTCAATCCGCGCGCTGCTGCCTGCTCCCTTGCTCGTTGGCTTATCGAATCATCACATTCTCCGGTCATCAACTTGTCAATTCTTGGCATAACCTTCTCTTTATCTATCGCGTCGATGCTCCAATGATGACCTTGCCGCATAAGTGTAAGCAGATTCTTAATGGCTTTCTCCGAATACGAACCATATTCTTTTGGGAAACTCGGGAACTTCTTGAATGTTTCCACAAAAGATTCTCCAAAATTATTCTTTTCATTAAAGCTGGTCAAAGCCTTTACTATTTCGTATTTGTCTTCAACAGAATAGAGGATATGCCACAGTTCATATTCCTTCTCCTTCGTCAGCAATTCCATCGGGACAGAAGCTTTTTCCATAAATCCTAAAATCGAAGCACGGGTGTCGTTGCAAGGATAAGATTTGTCTTCAACATAGTTCCAGCGGAATGGCAGAACGTCCTGTCCTTTTATTTTCTTGATTTTAAAGTATGATTGCAGCAAAGTATCCTGCTTGATTTCCTTACGTTCGTTCAACCAGTCAAACAGGTTGGCATAATCCTCATGGTTCTGCAAGAATGCCGCAGTTACATCAACATCTATTGTCAGTTTTCCATTTACCTCCTTCTCCCGTTCATAAATGCGCAGATTATTGATGAATTGCCACAAGCGGAATTCCTGGAAAAACGGGTTCGAACGGGCAATGCACTTTATAGATCGCTGTTGCACTTCTTTCGTTGAAGCGTCAATATAAACATATTTCTCAAGAGGACAGTCGCCTATCAGAGATTTCTTGCTCTTCAATGGACGCTGATAAAAAATGATATCGTTGACCAAGAAATAGGTAAAATCTTTATTGATAAGACTCATATAATGCGCTTCGTTCTGCGGATACAGCAATCGGGCACATTTTTCAAGCCATTCTTTGCTTTGCAATTCCGGATGGAACGCTTTCTGCTTGTCGAGAATGGCAATCAGTTCATCTTTATAATATTTTCTTTCGATAGTTCTGACCAAACGGCCACGCACTTTCACCGACGGATCTTGAAGCATATAATCATAGATATATTCACCAACGGTCTCGTGGCTCCGGTTGATATCGGCTTCGGTTTTCTTCTTCACCAACATCCAATCATCAGCTGTAGGCGCTTTGAATGAGCGTTTCACGTTACCATCCTTATCCTTTTTCGGCGTTCCGTCTTCGTCTAAGTCCGTGGTAACAATAAATTCTTTTGTTTTTCCGACCCAATCCAATGGCATTTTGCTTGAACGGCGATAAATCCATCCGTTCTCGAGATGTACATTATACCAAACATCATTGCCTTTTCGCTGATCAGTAGCTTCAACAGATACCACTTTCAAGGCATAAAACTCGACAAGTTTGTTTTTCTCCTCAGCCTCGTCTTCACCTCTCAGTTGATAATAGCCTCTCTTCTGATTGAAATTGAGGATCAACCAAGCCAATTCTTCGTTGGAGATCTTTTCAGTCAATGCTTTTTTGCGAAGATAATAGATGGTCCAGTCACTAGGAATTTTCCTGCCATCCGCCACCAGTTGGGGCTGATGTTTGGCAAAATCGACCAACATTTCTTCAAACGACGACTGGAAAATAAATTCGTATTGTCCATCCGTTGTCTGCCGCCAAGGCAGTTTACATTCTGTATCAGTCAGAAATTTACCAGGATGATTTTCAAAGTCAATACATTTGGCATAATGTTCTGGAAGATAGCCAAGCAGTTGAAGCACTCTATGCAAACGTTCACGACGCAACAAATGCCTCTCACGCAAGCGGCGAACGCCCCTGAATGAAGTACGTTCCGACGTTTGTGATTTTGTAGTCCCCTTTGCAAAATCGCCTAACACTGCAGCATCCATCGGAATAATCCGGCTTCCGGCCATCCCTATATTCTCCAAATTCAAACCTCTTTCTGTTTCCTCTCCCTCTACGACGGCCCAACCGATACTATTAGTCCCTAAATCAAGACCTAAGATGTTTTTCATAACCAAATTTTTTATTAATCCACAAATATAAAAATATTTTTACATAAAAGCTTGCACATTGAAAATAATCTGTATATTTGCAGCACAAAGATACATTTAAAGCTAATCACAATAAGGATTATTCCGTTGTGAAAACATTTTGGGCGGGGCAACTCGCTCAAAGTGTTTTTATACCCCCCTTGTTCTTTAAAATCTGCACACGAGACATAGTAACGAGGGAACCTCCCTATTTAGAATATCTTGTCATATATTGAATCAAAGCTAATCACAACCAGGCTCAACAAAAGCATATTCGAGGATAAGTTATTTCCAATGTTTCAAAGATTCTGAAATGAAAGCTAATCACAATAAGGATTATTCCGTTATGAAAACGTTTTGAGCAGGACAATTCGCTCCTCAAAAAAACCGCCGTCTGATGAAGGCAACCTACGACATCATTGTGATTAGGAAATAATCGTCTGAAAGCAAAGTTCTAATCAAAATCCCCAATTTCATTCGGATGTTTTTCCAAATACATTCGGAACAAATTACCATTTCATTCGGAACAAATGTGCATTTCATTCGAATGAAATGACTTTTTCTTTCGGATGTTTTTGGGCGATGCTTCGGAAAGTTGGTGAAGTAATAAAAT
>Ga0163159_1002011_pt1 | contig 17747 bp, 21 predicted proteins | sample BioMet9_FD_108702 | JGI IMG/M metagenome (GOLD analysis project Ga0163159, IMG submission 108702) | Microbial communities from bioreactor (seeded with sewage sludge) at Lawrence Berkeley National Lab, California, USA - Biofuel... | ecosystem: Engineered > Bioreactor > Anaerobic > Unclassified ... | reverse complement strand
CGTCTTGATCCTGCACCGAGTCAGTTCCCTGGCCGTGGAGGTCTGGTACTGATACTGCGACAATAACAGTGAGCCGGCCTGTCCCGTGGTGGCCAGCCGCGCCACCACGTCATGTGCCGGCAAGATGAATCCGCTGAAATTTTGGACGGCTGTTTCATACGGATTGAACAGGGCCAACTGCTGCTCCGTTTCACCGGCCCAGGGGAAGCGCACGCCCATGTTCACCAGGGCATGGAACTCCGTATTGGTCTTGTCCGACTTTCCATACGTCAGCAGGGTGTCGGCGTCGTATTCCTCATACGTCGCCGGCAGACTGAGGGTCTGCCGGATCAGGGCGATTTCGGAGGCCAGCTGCACATACATGTCCGAGGAACCGAGCCGTTTCACCATGGCCGCCAGGTTGGCGATGTCGGAGGACAGGGAAGACAGCTTGGGCGTAGCCGCATCGATCCAGGACACGTTGCCCTTTACGGTCTGCCACACGTCGAACAGGCGCATGAGCTGGGCATTCTCGGCCAGCTCGATCGAGACGATGCCGGACGTGCCGAGGAGCACATAAGCGATGGTGAGATAGCCGGTCGGAGCATCCGGCTTTTGGGGACTGGCAGACTCCAACCCCTTGGTGACCTGGGTCGCCACCTCCCGTACCGTCGTCATGTAGACGCTTTTAGGCTCGGTCGTGTTGGCGCTCAGGTCGACCAGAAAGTCGCGGGGTTCCTGATCGGTGGACGTTTCCTGGCCGATGACGGAAATGTTGAGGTAGCGCTTATCCGAGACCGGCAGAAAGGAGAACAGGCTGACGTCCTCGGCTTCGGATTTGGCGTACCGTTTGCCGGTGGCGCCATCCCATAACCGGCCAGCGGCCACGGTGATTTCCGTGGCGGATTTCATGCTCACGCCCAAGCCGACGAACATCTTCTCCGTGGTAACGGCATCCATGACGATATGCGCCATGGCCGTGTCGACATACTCCTGGATGTTGTTGACATCGATGGCCTGCAATTCCTGCCGATCCCGGGCGATCATACGGGTTTCCATGGAATCTCCTAAAAGGCTTCGAGTTGATATGCACCACAGGCCAGCGAGCCGCACGTAAGCGACTCGCTGGCCTGAATGCAGTGACGGTTGGTGACGGCAACAAGGACGCGGTCGGAAAGCCTCATGGCCATGCGGCCGATGCGGCACATGCGATCGATCCAGGACTGGGCGTCCAGATCGCAGGTGTACCGGTTACCCAAATGTTGCCCGCAGAACATGGCTCGGGGCGGTGCGTCGCGCAGCATGTCGACTGCCGCCTCGGCGTAATGCGGGCGCAACGCCCCGAGCTTGAACGCACCGAGGAAGGTGGACGTCCCGCGCCGGTCGAATTGCGCCCGGCTGGCGTCATAGAGTTTGGTCTTGCGGTAGATCCGATCGCCGGCAGTGGACGGGACGAGGTAAGATCCTTCCAGGAAGCAGGCTGCCCGCTCGGGGTAGGCATCCGGCCAGCGGTGGCCCAGGAAAATCCGTTTGCCGCGCGAACCGGGGCTTGTCACAGCATCACTGCCGATTGTGACCGGCGTCAGCGACGGACGCACGGATAAGGCGGCCCGCCGTTCGACGGTGTCTTCGTAGCCTGCATGTATGTCCAGGACATACATGCGCTCCGATGCGCCCGTATCGCAGGTGTGACAGGCCCCGAGGAATCTCCCGCAAAACATGCTCCGGTGGCCGGCATCCCCGGGCAAACGGACGGTCACGCGCTCGGTGGCCGTCTTTGTGACCACGTCGCGGCTGGTGACGAGGCTATCCAGCTTGGTCTCGGTGCCGGCCACCGGATCATAGAGCGCGACCTGGTCACCGATGCGCAGGATGGCGTCCGAGGTCGCGGGGTACATAGCGCCAAGATGATCACCGAAAAACGCGCCCTGCCGCGTCCCGGCGTGCCGGTAGGGATAGACGCGGATCTCGGGCATCTTGGCCGACCAGGCGGTCCGCTCGGCATCGGTGAGCGAGGCCCCAAAATACGACTTGGTCGGCGGACTGGCGGCCAGGAGGTCGCGCTTCAAATAGGTGTTAAGGCACAGCTCCAGGCCGTGGCAGGTACCCTTATACCGGTGGTAATCAAAAAAGTTCCTGACGACGTGAAGCTTCTCCTCCCGCGTTTCCAGCAGGTCGTAACCTTCAATGTGGAAGCCCCAGGCGACCATGGCCAGAATGTCATCCGGCAGCGTACGCAGGGCCGCGTAGATGATGTCCACCGGAATCGTGGCCGTTCCGTCCCGATGGATGGGGTCCAATGCCTTGGCCAGGGTCCGAATGGTATCGTCCCATGAAATGGACGGCGGCAGAATATCGAGGAGAGATAACAACTGGAGGGTCTGTCCGCTCATTTATGCCCCCTCCATGCCGCCGAAAACCACCCCGACCGTACCGGGAATGGCTACCTGCCAGGCTTCCAGCTGCTTGTACTCCGGGCTGGTGACCACCACCCGCTTGACGCCGGCAGCCTTGATCCTGGCTGTCAGTTCGGACGGATCGATGTCGCGGCCGAGCTTTCCCCGCTGCCAAGCCAGATATTCCGACTTGGCCTTCTCCACGGCCGCTGCGACGACGGCCGCCTTGCCCGAGGCGGACTCGGCCAGATACCACGTCGCCTTGACGTCGTAGGGCACCGGCTCCGGCGATCGCACCTGGACGATGTCCGTCAAGGGACGCACCTTGCGGCCTCCCAGGGCGACGGCCACAGCGCCGATGAGCGTGGCCGTCGGCAACACGCCGCCGCAGCAGAGGGGATAGACCGTGACCACGCCCGGGTCATGAGAGACGGCCGCCACGTCGATGATCACGGGAGAGACGGACAGGGTCCGATACTGGTAGGCCCCTTCCGGCCCGCAGGTGGAGAAGGATTCCACGGCCAGCCGGATCCGTTCGCGGTAGCGAACGTCATCTTCTTCGTCCGCGCCGCCGTAGCTGGTGGTCGTATTCGTCACGGCCGTGACTCCGGAGATCACGTCCACCAGCTTGTTGATCTGACCGGCCACATAACCGGATCCCGTGGGTCCGATCGTCACACAGGTTGCGACCACGTCCACGGAAGTCTCCCCGGCGGCCAGGGTGGCCGTGGAATCGGTGGCGAAAATCAGGGAATTGTCCGGTGTGGCCCGCGTGCCTGTCGGAATGAGAATGGCGTAACTTTTTGTCTCGTCCGTGGAGAAGCGCAGCGTCACGGTCGCGGCCGTAGCGGCCAATCGGCCGCAGCCGTAAAACGCGCCCAGGTGTGCGAGATAATCCCCGGAGGCATAGGCCAACAGGTTTTGCTTGCCGGTCCAGTCTATGAGGTAGCGCTGTTGGGCCAAGATGACGGCCACGGCCTCGAGGAACAGCCGTTCGGGATTGCCGGCGGCCAGGGACACGCCGGCAACGGTTTCATAGCTCGATACTGCGTCTGTCTGCGCCGTGGAGGGATCAGTGTCGCAAAAGGCAATGTCCGACAGGTTATCCAGGCTCATAACTCCACCCCCTCACGCAAAGTGATTTGCAGGACCGGAGCCAGGACGCCATCCATGGCATCAGATATGGCCAACGCCTCGAACGTAATGCCCGTTACTTTCACGCGCGGCTCGTACTTTTCCACCTGTCCGACAATGGCGGCCATGCGGCTTTGAGCCGCATACGGTGACGGCGTATCGATGAAATTCCCTCCACCGGCGAATGCCCTGTCGAGCGGCACGGAATACGCCAACGTGGCCAGGATAATCCGGACATTCTGCAGAATCTCGTCGATCCCTGTGGCACCGATAACAATAGGGGGGCGTGTCGCAGCTGAGACGTCAAAGGTCGCCATCAGTTATATTCCTTGAGCTTGAGTTGCACGTAGGCCACCATGACACGTCCATCACCATCTGTTCGTTTTCTATTTTCCGTTTTCCCTTCAATGACGAAATTGCCGAATATCCGCCCACCCAGTATCAGTAAGTATGCTGCTCCAACCTGTTGCATGGCGTCGAGACGTTGCATCTCCCACTCCGGGGTACACCATGCACAATCGAGGGTGATGGCCAGACTGAACTCTTCCAGAGACAAACCGAGAAACTGCAAGTGCGCTTTGGTATCGATGACCTCATGCATGGCGTAATTGGCCTTTGTGTCTCGTACGCAATCATTCCAGGTCAGTATCCTCTCTGAACTGACTTCAAAGACCACTTCTCCCAGACTCCCGACCAGCCCCATCTATTTCACCGGATCCTTGAGTTCGATCGATTCATAGGCACGCATCTGTGTGCCCGGGGCCCAGAACTGGAGAGGACCACGGCTGCGGATCTCCACATGATCCTTGGAATCCACCTGAACCGGGCCGTCAGCTTTGACGACTGCCCCCTGTCTGGCTTCGATTTGGGCCGTTTGTGCGATCTGCAGGTGGACGGATCCGGACTCGATCACTCCGGACAAGACGTGGGCCTTACGATCGTACTGGAACCAGGTTCCGTCCTCGAACTCCACATGGCGCTTGTCCGGATCGGCAATGGGCGTGGCATCCGCCTTCGAAAACATGGCCCCCAGCACAAACCCCTGTTCAATGCCGAAGGGCAGAAACACGCACAACATCTGCTCCCCGATGTCAGGAATGGCGTAATCCTTGTTCTTGAGCGTCTGCCGTTGGAGTACGGGCAAGTCGTAGGAGACGAGCCGGTCGGCATCGGCAAGCTGCACACGCACAGTGCCTGCGTCCGGGGATCTGGAAACGACCGTGCCGACACGCACGACATGCCTGATCATCTCCTCCAGGTGTCGGATCCGTTCTTCCAGCTTTGCGAACATGCTCAGTACTCCAGGGTCTTCCGCAATTTGAGCTCTGTGGAATAGCCGGAACCGCGGTCATACGCATGGGTGGCCGTGTCGATGAAATACGTCCCGTCAAAATGTTTGAATCCCACGAGCCCGACAGTCATGGTGGCGCGCAGATCCGGGTCGCCCATAACCGTCAGACTCCCCTCGAATTCGTCTTCGTTCGCGTCGCGCGCCTCCGCCAGGACGATGTCATCACCATCTTCCAAGTCGTCGATCCGGCGGTTCACCTTCAGGCGATCGCCACCCTTCTTTTTGGGCGAACCTTTGACATACGTCTGGTCCTCTCCGCTGAGCGCTCCAACGAAGCGCTTGTCCGCCTTGCCCACCGGGTCATGATAGTTGATCTCGGCCCCATCGCCGTAAACACCATCGGTCTTGTCCTTGAATCGGAACGATTTGAGCGCGCTGTATCCTCGCGTAAACGTCTTGATCGGCGATTTTGCATCGTACTTTTTTGCATGCATCAGTATAATGGTGTCATCTGCAATCTTCAGGCACATACCACGTTGTTCAGCCATGCGTTTCAGAAAACCCAAATCAGAAGATTCCCGCTGATCCATGCGCTGGAACGGGAAGTCCGGGCCGTCATATTTGAGTTCCAACCCGTTGGCTTCGGCGATATCCTGGGCGACATGCTCCAGTGATGCATTTTCCCACGCCTTGGTTTTCTTCTGCTGCCGGAGGGAGGTCGTCACGGCAGCAGATACCGCCTTGATGGATACGGTATCGGGCGGGCCTGAAAACTCGATCTCGTCAATGGTGAACGAGCCACAGTGCATGATCTTTGGAGAGGCCTCCGGCGACTCCCAGTTCTCACAACGAATCGAGGTAATCAGCCGTGCCCCTTTCGAAGGATACCAGTCCCCTTTCCAAAGGCTGTCCCGATCCTCCAGGTGAACCTGGAGATCATCCGCCTTGCCGTGCGCGTTGTCGGTGTACGAAAAGGAAATGACATAGGGGGCAATTGCCGCCGAAATGTCCTTTCCTTCATAAAGCAGCGACAACAGCGCCTGCCTGGCTGGAATACTATATCTGTCTATTTCCATGGCGGATCCACGGCCTTGGTGGTCAATTCGGTGGACAATGACGGAATGGTCAGCGTTATGCCTGAAGGGAAAATCACCATATTGCGATATGATGGATTCGAAGCAAGAAGATGGTGGAAAAGCATCTCATTGCCCCACAAACGATAGGCAATGGTGTCCCACATATCGCCCTGGATCGTCGTATATGAGCTAACCGCCATAAGAAAGCCTCAGCTGCTGGGCGCGCATGGCTTCCAGTTTTGAATCCAAGTCCCTGGTAAATGCATCCAGCGCCGCTTTGACAATCTGCTGCACGGTCTCCAACCCGACGCCAGTAATGGAAACATTGTTTTCGATGGTCACGCCTCCGGCCGGTTGTACAACTTGCTTCCCAACCGCCGAGGGAGCCACCGGTTGGGAGATCGGTTCGGACGGGGGGGCGGCAGGCTGGGCTCCATACGCCGACACAGGCGCTACGGGCGTAACGGCCTGCCCGATGGATTGGGCCGAGGGGGGGATGGACTGGACTCCATGCGCCGACACAGGTGCGACGGGCGTAGCTGTATGACCAAACGGTTGGGCGGGAGGGGTGACGGGTTGGACTCCATGCGCTGGCACAGGCGCTGCGGGTGTAACGGCCGGCCCGATGGATTGGGCCGGGGTGGCGTCGGAATTCTGGTGTTGCGCATCATCCTTTTGCAACCACCATTGCACACCGGCCGTCACCGGTGCCGGCAATGCAAAGCCGAGGATTTTCGGCAAGGCCTTACCGATACGTTTGCCCCAACTTTCCGCTTCCTCTGAAGCTCCTTGATCCTGCGTCGAAAAAAATTTGCTGACGATATCCCACAAGGCTTTTACTTTTGTCAAAACTGGATCAATAGCAAGCCCTAACCCTTCAAGTTTACTTGTGAATGGCTGCAACCCTTCAGAGAGACCATCCCACAACCCTTTGAAGAAGCTCTTGATTGGCCCCCAATATTTCCAAATGAGAAACGCCCCCGCCGCGATCCCCACGGCAACAAGACCTATTGGATTCGCCAGCAACGCAACATTCAGAGTACGTGCACCGACTGCCGCGCCCAAAGAGGCAGCTTTTGACGCAAGGAGAGCTTTATTTGTCCGCAGTATGACCGGGCTAAAAAGGTTAAATGCACCTGTCAGCAGACCCAAGCCATCAAAGAGCAACGTCCCACCGAATTTTGCGGCCAAGACCGCCACCTTGAACCCGACCAGTCCCACTGTCGTGGCAATAATCGCCGCCGTCAGTTTCGGATGGGCCTGAGCCAACGTATTGACCGTTGAAAGAAACACCCCAAGCTTGTCCGCAACGAGCCCAACCACCGGCAACAGCGTTGTTCCCAGAGTGACACCCAATCGTTTGAGCTCGATGCCCGCGTGCTTGACCCGTTCGGTGCCGGTAGCCATCATGTTGGCGAAATCGCGGTCGACGACACCGGATGCCCCCAAAGATTTGGTTTTGATTTCCCGGTATTCCTCCATGTGCTGCATCATAGGGGCCAGGAAATTCTGGACCTGCATATCGCCGAACAGAGCACCGACCTTGAATTTATCCCCCTTGGTCACCTTCTGGATGAGATCGAGGAGATATTCGAGAGGATTTTTCCCTTTGGCCATGGCCTTCTTCAGGCTGGCTTCAAGATTGATTCCCAACTTTGCAAAATTTTTGACCGTGTCCGGAGCCGTCGCCTTTTGTAAAAAATTTCTGAGGTTGGTCGCAGCCTCCTCCGGGGCGCCGGCACCTTGCATAGCCACCTGCAGGGACGCACCCAACGTGGCCACGGCTTCGGTGCCCTTTAATCCCAGCGTGGCCGCCTGGGCCGTGAGCTGCGGAAAGTAGCGAGCCATATCCTTGAGCTCGAAACTGCCCTCCTTGCCGGCCTGGGCAAGCATATCCATGGCCTTCGGGATCTCGTTTTCCGAGAGCTTGAGGTTGTCGAGTAGAGAAAATGTGGTGGTAGACAGGTCTTCAACCGAAGCCTGAGAGGCCGTTGCTGTTTTGCCGATGGGCGCCAACACGGCCGTCGCCCGACCGGGATCCAGCCCCTTGCCCAACAACACGTTGTAGGCATCCAGCATGGCGTCAGACGTCTGGTTTACGTCAACGCCCGTATGCTGCACGGATTGTCCAAGCTCGAGCACCTGTTTCCCTGATAAATCGGCGATATTGCCGATGGCCCGCAGGTGATGCTCAAAATCCATGGAGGCCTTGACCGGAGCGGCCACGGACACGGCCATCCCGACCGTCCCGAGGATTTGCCCCTTGGCCTCGTCGCGCACGGCCTTGCGCTGTTCGGCCGCCCGAAGCCGCGACAAAGATGCGGTGGCCTGGTCGGCCGATGCAGCGAATTTGCGATGTTTGGATGCAGCGTTGTCCAGGGAAACGCCGTAGCGGCTGGCCGTGGCCGAGGCCTTCCCCAATTCCCGCTGTGTCTGCGCAACACGGGAGGCCAGCTTGGCATTGTCTGTGCCCAGAGTAGCCTGGGAGGTTTTCAGGCGATCCAGGCGCGCGCCAAGCCGGGCCACGTCGGCGGCGGCCGTCGAGCCCAACCGGGCGTTGGCCAAAGTGGTCTTGAGCCCTTGCGCCTGTTCCTTGGCGGTTCTGAAGACCGCTCCGAATCCCGGCGCGAGTTTGGCCCCCAGGACCACTCCCAACGTGATTGCCTTGCCCATACGCGCTACGCTCTCCCTACTGATGCCTCGGCTCAATATCCCTTGCCGCTTCCAGCCAGTCCGTCAGATCTTCGAGTGTCATGTCCAGGAGCTCTGTCCGACTCCATCCGGTGCGGGAGGCCAGGGCCACAATCCTGCGCCGGATGTCGCCCGGATCGGGGCCGCTCGTGCCAAGAGCAACGAAGGCGGCCCCGAAGGGCTGGCCTAATTGGTCAAAAAAGCGGCCCACTCCTTCTGCACGGCCAGATAGTCGGCCCCATCCATCTCCATGAGATCCTCGGGGATGACGCCGATAAGAGCGGCAATCCCGTGGAGCTCCTGCTCGGCAGCGGTGGCCGCGCCGACATGCTGGATAAGATCCCGGGCCTTGGGACGCCTGGAAAAGACAACCTTTGTGAGCGTCTTGTCTCCGGCCTTGAACGGGAGCTTAAGGGGGATGGGGTGGCCAGGAACGCCCGACGGCGGGGCCTCGGGCTCCGCGGCTTGCGGAGCGGCGGCCGAGGCCTGGGGCATGACCGCCGGTTGCCCGGCAACGGCTTGGGCAGGCGCCCCAGGGACGGAAGGGGGCGCGGGAACGGTTTCGGGTTTCTTTTCGAGATCGTTCATGGGGATACTCCTTATTGAAGCAGTTAGTTGCTCATACCGAGATGTTCGCGAACAGTAGCCAGGTAGTCGATGCCATTCACCACGAAAATGAAGTTGAGGATATCCACTTCAACGACAGCCAAACCGTCGACATACATCTTGAGATAGGTAATGGACATCTCCAACTCGTTATCCATCTTCTTGCCAGGCTCTACCTTTCCTGGGCCTTTTTTCAGTGGCATTGCCTGCATTACAACGCGAAAAGGATAGGCCACATATGCACTACTTGCGGCATCCACGGCCTGGATTGATGCCCGAAGATCAAACACCCGGGGTGTTGGTGCGATCATCGCCAAATCCGATCCGTAGATAGCCCGGAATTTGAACTTGGCCTTCATACCCTTGACATGGCCTATGGTCGGTGAATCGAATTCACCAGCAATGCCGCTGCCGGACAAGGTTTCAGACAGATATTCAATGTCGGGAAGATCCACGTCAGCCATGGCAACAAGGGTATTGCCGTCGCTATCGTAGACCTTTGCGTTTATGAGTTTCTCAGGGATGAGATTGACAGCCATACGTGCCTCCGGTTTATGATTCGCCGAACAGTGTCGACAGGTAGTCCGGATCGTATTCAATCAGGAAATTGATTTCCCTGGCCGGGCTGGGCGGCGTTGCCCAAAGATGGAAGTAGGAAATACCATCCATCAGATCCGTAGTAGCGTTCTCGCTTGAATTGAACTCCAGGCGTCCACCCAGGATGTATTGTTTGGCGGCCAACCCGTTCAGCCAGATATTGCAGGAGTCGATAACAGTTTCCGCCCAGCGCCGGGTCATGGGCTTGTCGACCTTGCTCCAGAAGGTGAGAATCACTTTATTGTTCAGCCAATCGAACATCCGGTTGACGCAGTCGTAGGCGTAGATGACATCAGTGTTATCGGGGTACGCAGCCGTACGGCCGCCCCAGCAACGCCAGCCGCCGATGAAGTTGAGCGCGGTCACGATGCCTTGCCCGTTGAGGTAGTTGGCCTCCTCGGGCGTGAGCCACACGTCAGTGCCGTTGATGATGGCGCCCTCAACCAGGAACCGTTTGTTCGACGGCGTCTCATAAGGGATGTCGCCGTTGTCGGCGTCCGTGGCGGCGTAGAGCGCAGCCAGATGCGAGGACATCCAGTGCGTTTCCGCCCCGTATTTGAGGCGAGGCCAGCACACGACCATGTTTTCATCGGTCAGGTTCTTGTCGTTTTTCCAGCCGGGACAATCGCTGTAATCGATCAATGATTCCGGCAGATCGACGATGGCCTTGGCCCGGAAATGGCCGTTGACGTTGGTTCCCTTGCTGGCCATGAGGATGGCCACGCTCGGTTCGGTGGAAAATCCCGGAGCGACAATAAGGCCCGGCAGCTCACGAAAGGTCGGGAAGACCATGTCGAGCAGTTCCAGGCCGGTCTTCTTGCCATTCGTCACGCCGCCTATGATGTCGGCCGACGTGACCTTGGAGGGATCGCCGTACGTGTAGGTCAGCTTGACCGTAGCGCCGGCCGCTATGGCGCCAGCCGTCTTGCGGGTCAGCACACCGCCGGGACCGTCCAGGGAGTAGTCCGTACCAAGGACATAGGTCGTCAGACTATCGGATGACTTCACAACGACGCCGGTCAAACCGTAGCGACCAACCTTGATCAGCCCCTCCGTGTCGAAGGCGTGCGACTCGGGTTCGGACACGGTGGTTTTATGCACGGCCGGGTCGAAGACATTGACGAAAAAAGCCGGCGTATTGGTGTAAAGGCTGAAATAGACCTTGGCGAATTCGCACAAAGAGTATTCGGCGAGAGCATCATCCCACCCAAGCTTCTTGGCGAAGGCGGAATAGGTTGAGATCATCTTGATCTCGTTGACGGGGCGCGAACCTTCGGCCAGTTTATGGACCGGAGCCACGCCCAGGACGAACGGGATGGAGCAGGATGTCTCTCTGGTGGGGATGACGGACGTATCCAGGCGAGACGCATAAACGCCGTGGCGGTAAGCCATTTCTAACCCTCCTTCTTCAGATACTTGGCCGTAACGGCAACCACGCTGCGGGCAAGGGATGTCGCAGGGTCACCCGAGCGGGCCTTCGCCGCACCCAGATCCGCCACCGGGACGAAACAGGCGGCCAAGTCCTCGTCTGCCGCCACAATGGCAGCCAATGGGGCAGGCAGACTCCCGCGAAAAATCGTCAGGCGCGCCACGGGATAGGGAAAATGTAACCTGGGGCCGACGTAGACCACCTGTGAAACGGTGGCCGTAGCCGAGACGGTCGATGCCACGGCGGTGCCAACCGTCTCGTTTTCAGCCGTCATTGTTTCCGTCGTCGTGGTTTCCCCGGTCGTGGCCGTTTGGGTTTCGAGAGTTTCGTCGTCAGTCATAGGATTCCTCCGTCAGTTGGATGCCCGGCATTTTCCAGGTGCCCTGGATCTGCGCGGCCACGTAGGGATGGGCGTATTCGGGGTACACGCTCCAGCTGAGCAGACACCCCTGCCTGTCGGGTATCAGCTCGGCCCGGTGATCAAGCACTCGTTTCGAAAGCAAGGCCGTACGAACCCAGGCAACGAGATTCTGAATTTCATGTTCGATGGCCTCGCCTCGTTCGACGGCAGCCACGGCGCAGACGAGAGCGACCTTGCAGGTGGAAAAGTCCTCCAGATCCTCACCGGACAGGCCGCGCAGCAGAACGAAAGGATAGCCCCCCTCGTCGGCCGCCGGGGAGCGTTCCTTCTCCAGATTACGCGGGGGAAGCTCACCTATGAGCACCCGTGGCGGGCGCCGCCGTGTCTCCCTGTCCCGGCTGGCCGGATCCAGGAGCGGCAGACCGGCCAGAGCCTTGGTCAGGTAGTCGCGCATGGCGTCGAGCAACAGAAATGACATGATTAGATGCTCCCCTCGGACCACTGTTGCGTGAGAAAGGCCACCTCGTGCTCCAGGAAACCGGCAAAGATGTCATCGGTCTGCTCTTCAATGGGTATCCGGATGGAGTCACGCTGAAAGTAAAACTGCACTGACGGGCCGAGCAGTTCCTCAATTCCAAGGCGCTTGGCTCCGGGCTTGCGCCAGAACACGCCGATGTGGCCTGATTTCATCTGCGCCACGAACGATCCCGAGATGGATTGCAACCCGGACGCCCGGAGCACCTGCGCCGCCGCTCCGACGGGGGGGCGACGCACGGACGGACCGGAGGGCGAAGCCTTGTAGCGAAAGAGCGGCTGTTTGCCTTGTGTGCCGCCCAGATAGCCATGTGCCTCATCGCCATCCCAGGTCACCGGCGATTGAAACAACCCTTCCCGGATGAATTTTTGTTGCAGCAATGCTTCGGCCGACACTCCTCGGACGAACATGGTCTTGAGTTTGGTAAGCGTCTTCCCCAAGGCCCGTCGGAGCGCCGTAGGAATAAGATCGGGGACTGCGGCGAGAGGGGCGAGCTCGCGCTCGAAACTCGGCATGTCGTAATAGAGATCGATCATGACTCATGCCTGTAGAGGTGGATCGTCCGCAGCCCCGCTTCCTCGGCCGTGGACAGCACTGTCCATGCAAGATCGTCCAGCATGACCACATCATCGGCATAGAGCCGTTCCACATCCTTGAGCACCACGCTCACCGTCAAAAGCTCCACACCGACACCCGGCGGCTCATGCACGCGTTTGCGCCACTCGGCCAAAGCCAGCTCCGAATCCTTGGACATGACCGCCAGAACCGGTTTTCCCTGCAGCGTCACCACGTCGGCGAATTCATTCCGGTTGAGAAACACGCGCATGTCGTCCGCCAAGACGTCCTTGAAGGTCATGAATTCGACTTCCCTGCAGAACCGCAAAAGAACGCCCCATCCCGATAGTCCCGGAGCCGCTTCAAGAGCTTGGCCGGCAGAGGGACGCCGAAGAAATGCAGATGCTGCAGCACGGAAAGGGCCTCGTGCAGACACAGGTACATGATGAGGAATCCACGAAAATTGACGTGAAACCAGAGGCCTGCCTGGGCATTGAACACGGCATCAAGATCATTGGCGCAGCGCAATGCGAGGTAATACAGCATGAACTTTGCCAGACCGCCCATGATCTTGCTCTTGCTGAACCGCCCGATCCGCCACCCGTGCGCCACGCCCAGCACGAAATCCAGGCACAACAGGGAGAACAACCCTTCCAGGGGCCGATCTCGTCCACCGACGAAATTGAGCGCCGTAACGAATATGGCGGATCCGCACAGCTTGATTGCCCAGTTCCCGAGCAGGTCCTGAAACATCCCGCAGAGATACTCCACAGCCGTCTGCACCTGACTCATGCTGCCCCCACCAGGTTCATGGCCATGGCCATATCGCTGCTGTCGATGACCCGCCCGGCGTAGAATTCCATGGTCGAAAATGTCCGCGCGTCAGTAGCGTCCATGGCGATCGGATCGCCGAACCCAGGTTGCAGACTGACGAAATTGCGACCGAGGATCTCCGCGCACTGGTAATCGGCCGCGTCTGACTGGCCGGAAAAAAGGATATCCAGAATCGGTCGTGCCCAGCCGGTCAGACCCCACCCCCGCGCATCGGACAACAGATAGGGCCGTTCGTCGCAGCCCGTACCCATGGAAAGCAGCTTGATACGACGGGGCGCGTTGCCCAGCTTAAGAGCCTCCACCACCCCGCACATGGCCGGATTGTTGGCGAACATCCCGCCATCGATGCAGGCCCGCATGAAACCGGTGGCGCTTTTGACAAGGGCCGGCTCAAAATAGGTGGGCGCGGCAGCCGTAGCCCGGGATATGGCCGTGAGGGGATGATCATCGCGGAGATTCTCTTGCGCCTTCCAGGACTTGAAAAATACCGGCCGCCGACCTTCAATGTCATAGGCCGTCAGGCACAGCCTGGTAAGAACCTGGGACAAGGCCGCATCGCCGAACACATCGGAAAGGGCGGTCTCAAACCCGTCGGCGTCGTAGGCCTCATCGGCCAGACCGCACACGGAGCGGACCCGCTTCCCCAGGGTCTTGCGGAAAATCTGCGGACCGCGCTCCCGATAAAATGCAGCCATGTCGCTGGCGGATTTCCCAAGGGCCAGCCCCGCGCCCAGGATGCCGCCCGTGCTCGTGCCGATGATCAAATCGAACAACGTGTGGAGAGGCCGGCAGACACGTGACTCAATTTCAGCCAGCACCAGGGCCTGAATGTAGCCACGGATTCCGCCGCCGGCGAGGGACAGAATGCGCATCATTCTCCGCCCCCCACCGTCGTGACGATTCCAAGTGGCGTCTGTCCCAAGGTGGCAGCCTGCGCCAAACCGACAGGTTTAATGACCACCGGGGCAGGACGTTCCGCCGCGGCCTGCGGTGCGGCAGGCGTCTCCCCGGCCATGGCCTGCACCACGGCCGCCACCTCCGGCATGACCGCCTGGGCAAGCTGGAAAAGCGGCCCGGTGGCCACTGCCCGGCCATACAGGCCATAGCCGGCCACCAGAGCCGCGCCTCCGCCCCCAAGCCACCATGCCTGCAGCTTCGGCAAATCAACGATGTGCCCATTGATCCAGATACGCAGATCGATGGAGCCATCCGGAGCGATGAACCCGTGGGAGACCAGCCAGAGCATGCCGCAGACAATGGCGTACAGTCCGAGCAAGGCGTAGGCGGTCCTGGACCCCCCAAGGGCGCGCACGGCCCGCAGCAGGGCGAACAGTCTGGCGCTGGTCATTGCGCCACCTCATCGGGAGTGATCGTCCAGATGTCGATAGACAGTCCACCCGCTCCGATAGCCTGCCGCAGCTTGGCCAGATGCCGTTCGTCGGACGGCTTCTCGAGGATGAGCAGGATCCCGGCTCGCTTGCCCGTGGCACCGGCATAGGCCACGGACTGGCCGATGGCCTCGGCCCACTTGGAGGCAAAATCGACTTCCACGGCGTGGGTGGTCGTCTCGCAGTCGATGCGCAGGCCGCCGGGAACCCGGACCTCAAGCGTGCCCTCCTGCTTGGCGCACCAGGCCTCCTGGTAGACCCGCTCCTTGTGCAAGTGCTTGGCCTGTGCCGTCCCGGCACAGGAGGCCAGGACCACCAGGACCATCACCACGACGGACAGCAGCGGACGGTTGAACACCATCTCCCAGGCTGCCGACACGCGCCGGGCCATGGGCTTGGGGCACTTGATGTCGCGCAGGCGACAGTAGACGTGCAGGGGATTGAATCGGTGCTGCCAAGACTCACGCAGGGACATCGGGCCACCTCCCTCCGAGCTTTTCGAGGACCTCGCCCGGGTAAGGGTTGGATTCCTCGTGGCGGCCGCCGGGCCCGCCGTTGTATGCTCGCACCACGACGGGCCAGCCCTCCTGGCCGAACTGCCGACGCAAGTCGGCCAGGTAGCAGCACCCGTACTCAAGGCCGGATTCCGCTTCACACAGTTCGGGGAACCATCCCCGGAACCCATACTGCCGGGCCGTGGCGCCCATGACCTGAAGCAATCCCCAGGACGTGGCGCGGCCCAGCGCCTCAGTGATCTCCAGACAGTGCCGGGGGCGGAAATCCAGGTCCTTTCCTTCGATGTAGGTCTTATAGAAATCTTTCTCGAATCTATTTACAAACCGATTCCATGTCGATTCCTGAAGCACCATGGCCGCGGCCAGATCGGTCGGCAGGTTATGCCTTCCGGCGACGGTCGCGACCATGGGCAACAGGGTGACTCGGTTAGGTTCGATATCGCTTTCGGCCTGAGGTACGGCCGCCAATTTCCACCCCATGGCCTCGGCCAGGGATTCGGCCGAATGGAAGTAGGCGTAGACGCCCTTCCGTCTGACCCAGAAGGTCCGGGTCGGCCGGTCCTTGATGTCGCCATGCCAGCCCGGAGCAGACCAGTCGGGATAGAAGCCGATGCCGGTAAAACGCGGTTCGGCGACGAGATAGGCGAACTGCTCGGCATAGGTCAGGCCACGGAAGACAAAGTCCACGGCCGTGGCCGGATCGGCATAGTGCCCGGAGCCTGTTACGTGGCCCGACGCATCCCAGGCCTGATTGATGTGGATAAGTGTCCCCGGGTCGCCGGTGGCGTCCCGAACGGCATCAAGCGTGGCCACCAACACCGGGGACACCCGGTCCGGATCCTGGCGCCACTCCTCGCGCTTGAAGTGTTTAGCCCCTGGATACATTGCTAGGCCGCCTCGTCGGGAAGACACTTCACCAGCAGCCCCGGACGGGTGCAGTACGGCAACACGTTGGACTCAAACCACAGATCCACGCCCTTGTTGAAGTCCTTCAGTTGCTGCCGGGCGTAGAGCCATTCACCGTAGGTGTTGGTCGTGTCCATAAAATCGCCGGGCGCCAAGGCGATTTCAAAGGTGTTCATGGTCCCTTCGGGAATGGCGTGGGCTTCGCCTTCTTCGATGAACCGGATGACCTCGCCGTTGGAGCTCGGCGCCTGCCCCAGGAATTCCTCGAAGGTGACACCGTTGAAGCTGAATCCCTTCCGGACATCCTTGCTCATCAATTCGGCCGTGGCCGCATGATTCAGGTAGAATTTCTCGACGCTGGGATGCACAATCAACGCATCGAAAAATTCCTTTGAGCAGAACACCCGGACACCGGTCGCCACGTCACCGTACAGATTTTGTTCGATGTACCGGCACAGCCCCCGGCAGATGGCGCCGACGTCCGTGGCCTTGTTGTTCAGAGCGAAGTGGATGACCGGCTGAGTGATCTTGAACCGCTCGAAAAGGTTTTCGAGCACGGTAACGCCGTCGCCGTCGATGATTTGGCCCTTGAGCGCTCCCCACATGAGGAATTCCCAGGTGATATTGTACTTCCGTTTGTTGTCGGCCAGATAGCGGGTCATGACACCGGCCAGGGTCTGCAGCACATTTTCGGTTCCGAAAGCGCGGACGCCCTGAAAATCCTGCGGTCGGATGACATCCTCCAACGGAATATGGGGGACCGTCAGCGGCAGCATGTCCCGCTTGCCGTGCCTGGATTGCGTGCCGGAGTCTCCACGCGGCTTGCTGGGCAGCAGGGTCAGGATGTTGCCCTGACGTTCGATGTACACACCGGTGGTCACGATGGGTTTGGGCGTAAAAATCCCCCCCGTGAGCAACCGGCCGTAGGTGTTCGGGATAAGGTTGACGGAGGTGGTCAGCGAAACCAGGCTGAACGCATCATTGTCAAAAGGGTTGATCAGCATGGCCTAGACTCCCGTGGTGTTTTGGATGCCCAGGGCGGCGAGTTGGGCCAGGGCCTTGGTTTTCTGTACGGCGGTGATGCCGGTCGGCCAGGACAGCAGCGCACCGATGGCCTTGGCGTGGCGATTGATGATGACGCCCCGGACGTCGACCGTGGCCGCGTCGTAGTCGGCAATGGCAATGCCGGCGGCCACCTGGGTACCGTCCACGGCGGTCGGGGCCAGGATCTTGTACTTGCCGCTGCCATCCGGGACCGTGACCTCAAATCCGTCGCCGACCGCGAAATCCGCAGTCCCATCCCCGATGGTCAAGGCGAGATGCGGAGAAATGTAGGCCTTGCCAACCACGGCGTCCTTGAGACGCAGCCCCTCGGGAGTGAATACGGCGAAGGTTCCGGCGTTGGAGCCTCCGGCCACGGTGCACTCCAAAGAGTAGACACCGGACTCTGCCTG
>Ga0163159_1001978_pt1 | contig 17970 bp, 17 predicted proteins | sample BioMet9_FD_108702 | JGI IMG/M metagenome (GOLD analysis project Ga0163159, IMG submission 108702) | Microbial communities from bioreactor (seeded with sewage sludge) at Lawrence Berkeley National Lab, California, USA - Biofuel... | ecosystem: Engineered > Bioreactor > Anaerobic > Unclassified ... | reverse complement strand
TCCTTTCGCATACGAGGTTTTCCACAAAACCGGTCTTTAGCTGCTTGCCAGCTCATGTCTCCTCCTTCGCTACCTGTAAAAAAGCGCGTTGCAAAACATTTCCGTTTTGCAACGCGCCCTTTTATATTTGCCTTATGCTCTGAAGATTTTCTCCGCCGTGATGTCGGCGAGCTTTCTTGCGCCGCACATGGTCATGGTGTCGCGGAGCTCCGCGGTTATCTTGTTCATGTAGACCTTGAAACCCTCTTCGCCCTCGGCGTAGATAAAGGGCACCACGGGGCGGCCGATGAGCACGGCGTCCGCGCCCAGCGCCAGGGCCTTGAAGATGTCGGCGCCGGAACGAATGCCGCCGTCCACGAATATCTTCACCTGTCCGCCCACGGCCTCCACTATGGAGGGCAGCACCTCTGCGGTGGAGGGGCAGTCGCCCTGCACGCGCCCGCCGTGGTTGGAAACCACGATGCCGGCGGCGCCGGAGTCAACGGCCTTCTTGGCGCCGTTCACGGTCATTATGCCCTTGATGATGAAGGGCATCTCGGCGTAATCCACGATTTCCTTCATCTCGGCGACGGACTTGCTGCCCGCGTTGGGATTATATTTTTTCAGGAAGGGTAGACCCGCGCCGTCCACGTCCATGGCCGCGGCGAAGATATGGTTGTCGTTGAGAACTTCCAGCTTCTCAAACACCAACTCCTTGTTCCATGGCTTGATGGTGGGGATGCCCATGCCGTCGGTCTTGGTCATGTCCACAACGGCGCTCTCCATTATTTTGGGATCCATGCCGTCGCCGGTGAAGGCCGCGATTCCGTAATTCGCCGCGGAGGGCACCAGAATGGAGTTGTACTGCTGGTCTGTGTATTTGTCGCCGTAATGGAGGGTCAGGCCGCCCAGAGGGGCGATGAACACGGGGAAGTCGAACTTGTGGCCGAACAGTTCCAGGGAGGTGTCCACGGGGGTGTTCTCGCACAGGGTATCCATGTTCACAAAGATCTCCTGCCACTTGGCATAGTTGCGGGCGGCGGTGTTGCCGGGGAACTTGCAGCCGGGGCCGGGCAGGGTGTTGCCGCACGCCAGACCGTTGCACACCGGGCAGGCCTTGCAGAAGGGGCCGATGCACTTGCGGCTTTCAGTGAGTATCTCGTTGTAGTCCATATTTACCTCCGTATATTTTCATTCGTAATTTTTCTGCCGTAGCTTCATTTTAACGGGAAAGCAGGGAAAGTCAATAGCTAAACTCCCGTGAGGTCGAAGGAGGGTATCATCTCGCCGGTGGCGGAGTCCGGCTCCTGCCAGAAACCGTTTTCTATGCCGCAGTCGGCCATGTAGTTTATCATGGCCTGATTTTCCTCCGGCGTCACCCTCTTCTGCAGCTCCGGGAAGGCTTCTGTGCCCGGCATGGGGGTGAACTGACACATGAGTGAGAATAGCACCGCCTCCGGCGGAAACACTCCCGACACCCAGTCGATGACGGCCTTGGTGTTCTCCGTCTCCCCGGGCATGATAAGGTGGCGGATGAGCACTCCGCTTTGCAGCATCCCGTCCTCGTCCAGAATAAAATCTCCCCTCTGGCGGTACATCTCCAGCACGGCCTCCGCCGCTCTTTCGGGGTAGTCCGGCGCGGACGAATACCGGGCGGCCAGGCGGGAGTCCATATACTTGAAGTCGGGCATGTATATCTGCACCAGCCCCTCCAGCATCTTCAGCGTCTCCGGGCTCTCGTAGCCGGAGGAGTTCCACGCCACGGGTATGCCCAGGGACACGCCGGCGAGAGCTTCCGCTATGGGGCGGGCAAAGTGGCTGGGCGTCACCAGGTTAATGTTGTGCACGCCCTCGTCCCGCAGCATTTTAAAAATATCCTGCAGACGGGCGACGGTGACGGTCTTGCCCGCGCCGCCCCGGCTGATGTCATGGTTCTGACAGAAAACGCAGCGCAGGGAGCAGCCGGTGAAGAACACGGTGCCTGAACCCCTTGTTCCGCTGATGCACGGCTCCTCGCCGAAATGGGGCGCGGCTCTCGCCGCCACCGGCAGGGAGGGGCTGGCGCATACTCCCCCGGGTTTTTCTTCTCCCCGTTCCGCCCCGCAGCGCCGGGGACAGTCATTGCAGACAAAACTCATTTATCTCTCCGTTTCCGTATGTGCAAAATGCTTATAAAAGTTCTGAAAACACTGATGATTATAGAGCATAATTGTCTAATATGCAAGAATTCGAAAAAATACAAAAATTGTACATGATTTTTGAGAAATTTGGGCTATAATCAGAACCGACAGCAGAAAATTATAACAGTTTTTTAAATCTCTTCTCTGTCGGGGTAATGCTTTAATGCTTGATATAGTGCTGGTAGAACCGGAGATACCCAACAACACCGGAGCCATTGCCCGCACCTGCGCCGCCACGGGAGCCAGGCTCCATCTGGTGAAGCCTCTGGGCTTCGACATCTCGGACAAGGCGGTGAAGCGGGCGGGGCTGGACTACTGGTGGCTGGTGGACATCTCCGTGTATGAAAACATCGGCGAATACTTTGAGAAAAACGGGGACAGCGACCTGTGGCTGACCACCACCAAGGCTCCAAAGAGCTACGAGGAGGCCGATCTTTCCACAGAGCATGTGACGCTGATGTTCGGCAGGGAGACCAGGGGCCTGCCGGAGTGGCTGCGGGAGAAGTACAGGGACCGCTGCATCCGCATACCAATGATCGCCGAAGCGAGAAGTCTCAATCTTTCCAATTCCATGGCAATAGTGACATACGAGGCCCTGCGTCAGCAGGGGTTTCCGGGACTCAAGGGTACCGGGAGCATGAAGGAAAATTTATTGTAGGAGGTTTTAAGGTGAATTACAACAAGAAATCCGTAAGAGATGTGGATGTCAAGGGCAAAAAGGTGCTGCTGCGCTGCGATTTCAACGTGCCCCAGAACAAGGAGACCGGCGAGATCACCAGCGACAAGCGCATAGTTGCCGCCCTGCCCACCATAAAGTATCTTCTTGAAAACGGCGCGGCCGTCATCGCCTGCTCCCATCTGGGCAAGCCCAAGGGGGAGTGGAAGGACAGTCTGACTCTCGCTCCGGTGGCAAAGCGCCTGTCTGAGCTTCTGGGCACCCAGGTCATCTTCGCAAAGGACATCATAGGAACCGACGCCCATGAAAAGGCCGCCGCGCTGCAGCCCGGCCAGATCATGCTGCTGGAGAATCTCCGCTTCGATATCCGGGAGGAGAAGAACGGCGCCGACTTCGCACAGGAGCTGGCTTCAATGGCAGAGATCTTTGTGTCCGACGCCTTCGGCACGGTGCACCGCGCCCACGCCTCCACGGCGGGCGTGGCGGCATATCTGCCCGCCTACGCGGGCTTCCTGGTGGAGAAGGAGCTTTCCGTCATGGGCAAGGCTCTGGACGATCCCAAGCGCCCCTTCGTCGCCGTTCTGGGCGGCGCCAAGGTTTCAGACAAGATCGGCGTAATCACCAACCTCATCGACAAGGCCGACACCATCATCGTGGGCGGCGGCATGGCGTATACGTTTATCAAGGCCATGGGCTATGGCGTTGGCACCTCCCTTCTGGAGGCCGACAAGGTGGAGGAGGCCAAGGCAATGATGGACAAGGCGCTTTCAAGGAGCGTCATGTTCCTGTTGCCGGTGGACACCGCCATCAGCGACAAGTTTGAGAACACGGACCAATTCCTTACGGTGGATGTGAAAAACATCCCCGACGGCTATATGGGCCTGGACATCGGGCCCCAGACCGTGGAACTCTTCACCAAGGCTCTCAAGGGCGCGGGCACCATCGTCTGGAACGGCCCCATGGGCGTGTTCGAGTTCCCAGCCTTCGCCCAGGGCACAAAGGCCGTTGCCAAGGCAATGGCCGAGTCCGGCGCCGTGACCATCGTGGGCGGCGGAGACTCTGCCGCGGCAGTGGAAAAGCTGGGCTACGCCGACAAGATGACCCACATCTCCACCGGCGGCGGCGCCAGCTTGGAGTTCCTAGAAGGCAAGGAGCTGCCCGGTGTGGCGTGCCTGCTGGATAAGTAAAAGCTTATACGGGCAGCTCCGCAACCTAGCGGATGCGACGGGAGCCGCGCCTGTGGCGCGTGTTTCAATCGAAGCCGCATGGCGGCTGCCCGGCACGGCGTGCCTGCTGGACAAGTGATTTCTTCAAAGGGGAAGCCGTTCTTTCCGCAGAAAAAACGGCACTCCCCTTTGTATCCTCTCCAAGAAAGGGCTAAAAGCGGTCTGTCATTCATTGCCGCCATGACCTGAAACCTCTGCGACGCCCAGAGCCGTTTATTATATAAATGAGCTCCGCCTTACGGCTTTGCCCGCCCGTGACAATAGCAGGCTTGCCGTTTACTTATCGCAAAACCGAAGCCAAGCGAAGCGGGTTCGGTTTTGGAAGGAGGATGCGCCGGAAGCCGCAGAACTGGAAGGCGAAGTCCGACGCACGGGGGCGCGATTGTTCCGTTCGGGTAAACAGAGTTGTTACATTTCTGAAAAAAATTCAGCCCTTGCGCCATTCTAGCCAAATATCAATATCAACTGGAAAAGAAATTTTTCTTCAAATAATTTAAATATAAAAATCAGGTGAAAAATATGAACAGAAAGTACAGAAAAACAATTATTGCCGGAAACTGGAAAATGAACATGACCGCCAGCGAAGTCAAGCCCTTCATGGAGGAACTGAAGTCCGGAATGCCCAAGACCAAGACCTGCGAGACCGTGCTGTGCGTACCCGCACCGCTGATTCCCTCCATGGTAAAGGCTTCCCGCGACATGCGCGTTTCCGTCGGCGCACAGGACGTTTCAAAGCATGAGAAGGGCGCCTACACCGGCGAAGCCTCCGCCGACATGCTTAAGGATCTGGGCACCAAGTACTGCATCGTCGGCCACTCCGAGCGCAGACAGTACCACTCTGAGGACGACATGCTGATAAACGCCAAGGTAAAGATGCTGCTGCAGAAGGGTGTAATACCCATCATCTGCGTAGGGGAGAGCCTTGAGCAGCGCGAGATGGGCCTCACCATGGATCTTATCACCTATCAGGTTAAGGCCGCACTTTACGGCGTGGACGACGCCGACCTGCATCGCTGCGTTGTTGCCTACGAGCCCATATGGGCCATCGGCACCGGCAAGACCGCCACGGCGGAGCAGGCCGAGGAGGTCTGCGAGAGCATCCGTGCCATAGTGCGCAGGATGTACGGCGCCCGTCCGGCCAGAGCTCTCAGCATACTCTACGGCGGCAGCATGAACGCCAAAAACTGCGCGGAACTGCTGGCCATGCCGGATATCGACGGCGGCCTTATCGGCGGCGCGTCCCTTAAGCCTCAGGACTTCGCCACCATCATCTGCGCCACCGACATGGAGTGAAGCATGGCGAAAAAGACTGTTCTCATCATCATGGACGGCTTCGGCCTGGCCCCGGCGGGACCCGGCAACGCCATTTCGCTTGCCGGTAAGCCCAACATAGACAAGCTCTTTTCCGAAAGCCCGTTCACCAGGCTCTCCGCTTCCGGGCTGGACGTGGGTCTGCCCGAGGGACAGATGGGCAACTCCGAGGTGGGCCACACCAACATCGGTGCCGGACGGGTGGTGTTTCAGGATCTGCCGAAGATCACCAGAGACATCGAGACCGGCGACTTCTTCAAAAATCCAGCCTACGTTAAAGCCATCGACGACGCAGCTAAGGGAAAGAAGGCTCTGCATATTCTGGGCCTCCTGTCAGACGGCGGCGTACACAGCCACATTAAGCACATCTTCGCCGTACTGGACATGGCAAAACAGCGGGGCGCGGAGCGCGTTTATGTCCACTGCTTTCTGGACGGGCGCGACGTGCCGCCTCAAAGCGGCGCGGGCTATGTGAAGATGCTCTCCGACAAGTGCGCCGAGCTGGGCAACGCCAGCATTGCCACCATCCAGGGCAGGTTTTACGGCATGGACCGCGACAAGCGCTGGGAGCGCGTGGAGGAGGGCTACAACGCCATCGTCTGCGGCCTGGGCGCGAGGGCGGATGACCCTGTCTCCGCCGTGGAGGAAAGCTATAAAAACGGCGTCACGGATGAATTTGTGAAGCCTGTGGTGCTGTGCCAGGAGGGCGTCATCAATCCCGGCGACAGCGTCATATTCATGAACTTCCGCCCCGACAGGGCGCGGGAGATGACATGGGCCCTCAATTTGCCGGACTTCGACGGCTTTGTGCGCAAAAAGACCGTGTACCCGCTGTCCTACGTCTGCACGGCCCAGTACGACGAGAAGCTGACCCTGCCGGTGGCGTATCCGCCGGAGGTTCTGGAGCACACGCTGGGCGACACCGTGAGCGCTCTGGGCCTGCGCCAGTTCCGCGTGGCCGAAACTGAGAAGTACGCCCACGTAACCTTCTTTTTCAACGGCGGCGTCGAGAAGGAAACGACGGGGGAGGAGCGGTGCCTTATCCCGTCCCCCAAGGAGTTTCCAACCTACGACCTCATCCCCGTGATGAGCGCCGAGAAGGTGTGCGAAAAATGCGTGGACGCCATCGCCTCCGATTCTTACGCTCTTATCGTGTGCAACTTTGCGAACTGCGACATGGTGGGCCACACGGGCGTGCTGCCCGCTGCCGTTACCGCAGTTGAGACCGTGGACAAGTGCATCGGCCGGATAATGGCCGAGGTATCCAAGCACCCGGACACCGTGCTGCTGGTGACGGCCGACCACGGCAACGCCGACTGCATCGTAAATCCGGACGGCAGTCCCAACACTGCCCACACCACCAATCCCGTGCCGTTCGCCGTTTACAACGGCGGCAATGTGGTTCTGGCATCCGGCGGTCGTCTGGCCGATATAGCGCCGACGATTCTTGATATAATGAATATACCACAGCCTAAGGAAATGACAGGCCGCAGCCTTATTAAACATTGAAACATTGAAAAGGAGAAGCGCAATGAAACAGTATTTTGAGATCGTAGACGTAATGGGCAGGGAGATCCTGGACTCCCGCGGAAATCCCACCGTTGAGGTGGAGGTCACTCTGGACGACGGCACCATAGGCAGAGCCTGCGTGCCCTCCGGCGCGTCCACCGGCATGTACGAGGCCTGCGAGCTTCGCGACGGCGACAAGAGCCGTTACAACGGCAAGGGCGTCCTGAAGGCCGTGGAGAACGTGAACGGCGAGATAGCCGAGGCCATGGTGGGACTGAACGCTCTCGACCAGACCTCCCTTGATAAGATGCTCATCGAGATAGACGGCACCCCCGCCAAGACCCGTCTTGGTGCCAACGCCATGCTGGGCGCGTCACTGGCCACTGCCCGCGCGGCCGCGGAAGCCACCGGCATGAGCCTGTACAACTATATCGGCGGCGTGAACGCCAAGACTCTGCCCGTGCCCATGATGAACGTACTGAACGGCGGCGCGCACGCCTCCGGATCCAATGTGGATATCCAGGAATTCATGATCATGCCTGTGGGCGCTCCCTCCTGGAAGGAAGCTCTGCGCATGTGCGCCGAAGTGTTCCACGCCCTGAAGACCACTCTCAAGAACATGGGCGCTCCCGCCAACGGTGTGGGCGACGAGGGCGGTTACGCCCCCAACCTGGAAAGCGACGAGGATGCTCTGAAGGCGCTGGTACAGGCCATCACCGACGCGGGCTACACCCCCGGCAAGGACTTTATGATCGCCATTGACGGCGCCGTGTCCGACTGGTACAGCGAGGACGACAAGTGCTATCATCTGCCCAAGCGCGGCACTGTGATGACCAGCGCCCAGATGGTGGAAATGTGGAAGGGCTTCTGCGACAAGTACCCCATCATCTCCCTTGAGGACGGCATGGGCGAAAACGACTGGGAGGGCTGGCAGCTCCTCACCAAGACCCTGGGCGACCACATCCAGCTCATTGGCGACGACCTTTACGTCACCAATACCGAGCGCATAAAGAAGGGCATTGAGCTCAAGGCCTCCAACGCCGTACTGATAAAGCTCAATCAGATCGGCACCCTCACCGAAACTCTGGACGCCATCCAGATGGCCCACCGCGCCGGCTGGACAGCCATCGTGTCCCACCGCTCAGGCGAGACCGAGGACACCACTATCGCAGACCTGGTCGTGGGCATGAACGCAGGCCAGATCAAGACCGGCGCTCCCTCCCGCACCGAGCGCGTGGCCAAGTACAACCAACTGCTGCGCATAGAGGACGAGCTGTTCGACGCCGCCCAGTACGCCGGCATGGACGCCTTCTTCTCCATCAAAAGATAAATGCTTATAAAAAGACTCCGCAGACCATAAAGTCTGCGGAGTCCTTTTATCATGGTGACCCGGACGAGAATCGAACTCGTGTTACCGCCGTGAAGGGGCGGTGTCTTAGCCTCTTGACCACCGGGCCATACTTTCTTCGGGAAGAAAGTACGCAAAGAAGCTTCAATACGCTTCGCGCCTCTCTTTTCGAGTGCTGGTGGGAGAAAAAAGAAACAGAAAAAAACTTCCGCCGGATGCCGTTTGACACCCGGCGGAGAAATGGTAGCGGCACCTGGATTTGAACCGGGGACACTGCGGGTATGAACCGCATGCTCTAGCCAGCTGAGCTATGCCGCCATTTCAAACGAGCAGGGGTATTGTACCAAACAATACCCCTGTTGTCAACATATTTTGCCAGTATAAGACGTGAAAATTTTTATGGGATATACTCTCCGGGTTCACGCTTTTGCCGTTCTGGCTCATGGCAAAATGCAGATGCGGTTCCTGGGCGCGCTCGCAGATGACAGTGTCGCCCACATATCCGATGACTGTGCCGGCGGAAACCGTGTCTCCCGCCTTTACCGCCGGAGTCGCCGTGAGGTTGGAATAGCTGCATGTCACGCCGTCCGACTGAGTGACCAGCACCGTGATGCCGTACAAGTCGTCTTTATAAACGCTCTTCACCGTGCCGGCATGGGCGGCTTTTACCGCCGCGCCCTTCTCGCAGGCAATGTCCACGCCCTCGTGGGTGCGCCAGTCGGCCATGGTCTCGTCGTACTGCAGCTTGTCCGCGCTGTACGCCCGCTGAATTTTGCCCTCCAGCGGACTTGCGTACACTGACGCCGCAGCGTCGTATACCTCGCCCTGCCTGAAGGTGCCTGTCTCGGCGGTCTCGGGCGGCTCCTCTATGGTCGCTGTGCTGTCGTCGTCGGCGTTCATCGCGGGCTCCGCAGGCAGACTGTCGTCATAGTCCCCGGCGGCCGCGCCTCCGTCTTCAAGTCTGATGTCCGCATCCTCGGCTTTTTTCACAGACCCTCCCGACGCCAGACTCCATGCGGATATACCGATGATGACGGCGCACAGGAAAAGGACTATGTAAAAGCCCTTTCCGGCAAGAAAACTCTCCAGCCCTTTGCCGGAGCTCTTGTTTTCCATTTCATTACCTCCGTGATAAGAATAGGTTTCTGCACCTATTCTTGACAGCGGACGTGAAATCTATACAGACAGGCAAAAAATTGCGCGGCGCCAACGCAAAAGCCGCACCTTTCGGTGCGGCTTTTGCGTTGGTGGAGAATAAAGGGCTCGAACCTTCGACCTCCCGCGTGTGAGGCGGACGCTCTAACCAGCTGAGCTAATTCTCCATAGCTTGTACATAATAGCATATGCAATTCAGCTTTTCAAGAATAAATTTCATTTTCTTTTCCTGCAATCCGCCGGAAAAATATTTTTTCGCTCACGTGACGCGGAAAATTCAGCGTATTTGCATATAACCGCATGAGAGTTTTAGATATTTTAACGGAAAGAACACGCCTTCACGGCCAAAGTCAGAGCAACTTGCACCTGAATAAATGCAAAATTTTTTCGACCGCCGCAGGATTTTACGCTTTTCAGGGAAAAAAGCTTCCGGATTTGACATTTCCGCACACGGGGTTAAAATTGTATCAAGACTGAATGGTTGACTGGCATAGTTGAAAATGTTAAAATACTAATGCTATATAGGGGCATTTTTTTGTGCAAGGAGCATAACGCAAAATGAAAAAAGTCATCGTTCTTATCGGCAACTACGGCAGCGGCAAGACGGAGCTGGCGCTGAACTTCGCGTTCAAGGCGGCGGAGAAGGGCCGCACGGAGCTGCTGGACCTTGACATGGTCAATACATATTTCCGGCTTACCGAGCGCGGAACCATGGTACACCAGAAGGAGATAAGGCTTGTATCACCCAACTATGCCTGCTCCGGCATCGAGACGCTGTCCCTGCCGGCAGAGGTGGCCTCGGCCTTCGATCAGGACTGGGATACCGTGGTGTTCGACGTGGGCGGCGATTCCGTGGGCTCCACGGCACTGGGCCGCTATCATTCGGATTTTATGGACATAGAGCCCGAAAATCTCCAGGTGCTGAACGTGGTGAACACCCGCAGGCCGCTGGCCGGCAGCGTGGAGCGCGTCATGCGCCTGCAGGAGGATATGCAGGTACACTCCAGACTGAAGATAACCGGCATGGTGAACAACACCAACCTGGCCACGATGACCGGGCCGGACGATCTGCGGGCCGGATACGAGATCATAAAGGAAGTTTCCGAAAAGACAGGCATCCCCGTGGCATATACCACCGGACGTAAGGAGATGCTGGACATCTTCATGGCGGAGGGACACGATCCCAGGTTTATCGGCACACCCATGGCAATAGATACCTATATGCACAGAGACTGGGACAGCTATATAAAGGGACTCAGCGAGAAGTAAGCGTTTCCGTTCGTAGCGTTTTCCGCGCAAGCGGGTTATCATATGCGCTAAAAGGCAAATTATAAAAGAAAAGAGGTTGCAACATGGTAAGAGTAACTATCAATGAGGCTGTCTGCAAAGGCTGCGGACTCTGCACAAGAGCCTGCCCGAAGAAAATCCTTCAGCTTTCAAAGACGAAGATCAACGCGAAGGGATATCATCCCGCGGAAGTTATCGACCCCGCATCCTGCATTGGCTGCGCATCATGCGCACGCACCTGCCCCGATGTGGCAATCCATATTGAAAAGGACTAAGGAGGAATAAAGCTATGGCATTGACTCTTATGAAGGGTAGCGAAGCTATTGCGGAGGCCGCCATCAGAGCGGGCGCTCGTTTCTTCTTCGGCTATCCTATCACCCCGCAGACCGAGATCCCCGAATACATGTCCGCACGTATGCCCGAAATCGGCGGCTGCTTCCTGCAGGCCGAGAGCGAAGTTGCGGCAATCAACATGATCTACGGCGCAGCCGGAGCCGGCGTGCGCGCGATCACTTCTTCATCCAGCCCCGGAGTTTCCCTGAAACAGGAGGGCATATCCTACTGCGCCGGCGCTCAGCTGCCCTGCGTCATCCTTAACGTCATGCGCGGCGGCCCCGGCCTCGGCAACATCCAGGCCTCCCAGGGCGATTATTTCCAGGCAGTCAAGGGCGGCGGCAACGGCGATTACCATCTGCTGACCTACGCTCCGGCCTCCGTGCAGGAAGCCATCAACATCATGATGAAGGCCTTCGACAAGGCGGAACAGTATCGAATACCGGTACTCTTCCTGGCCGACGGCATCATCGCACAGATGATGGAGCCCGTCGAGATGCCAGATATGGTGGACTTCAAGGTAGATCCCGTGAAGAAGCCCTGGGCATGCACCGGCTGGAAGCCCGGCGACGACCCCGCGAAGCGCGCCGAGATCAACTCCATATTCATAGACACCGAGTCCCTCTCCGTCCACAACGCCGAGCTGCAGAAGGTATACAGACAGGTCGAGGCCAACGAGCAGGAGTGGGAGTATTACAATCTTGAAGGCGCCGAGTTCGTCATCACCGCTTTCGGCACCGTGGCGCGTATATCCAAGTCGGCCATCGATCAGCTGAAGGCCGAGGGCATCAATGTCGGACTGGTGCGTCCCATCACCGTATGGCCGTTCCCGTACGACGCTGTCCGCAAGGCTGCCACCGCCCCCGGCGTGAAGGCAGTACTGGACGTAGAGCTCAACGAAGGCCAGATGCTGGAGGACGTGAAGCTTGCCATCAACGGCGCCAACAAGGTCGACTTCTTCGGCCATTACGGCAGCCAGATGCCCACCACCGACGAAATCGTGGCCAAGATACACAGCATGAAGGAGGGAAAGTAAATGTCCACAGTTGTATTTGAGAGAACAAAGTATCTTACCGACAAGCAGTTCCATTACTGCCCGGGCTGCAACCATGGCATTATACACCGCCTGGTCGCCGAGTGCATCGACGAGCTTCAGCAGGAGGGTATAATCGACCGCAACGTGGCCGGCGTCGCTCCTGTCGGCTGCTCCGTCTTCGCGTATCAGTATTTCAACTGCGATATGTATGAGGCCGCTCACGGCCGCGCCCCCGCTGTGGCCACCGGCTGCAAGCGCGCAAAGCCCGACACTCTGGTGTTCACCTATCAGGGCGACGGCGACCTTGCCTCCATCGGCACCGCAGAGATCGTCCACGCCGCACACCGCGGCGAGAAGATCACCACCATCTTCGTCAACAACGCCATTTACGGCATGACCGGCGGCCAGATGGCCCCCACCACTCTGGTGGGCCAGAAGACCACTACATCCCCTTACGGCCGCGACGAGGCCTGGTGCGGCGCTCCCATCCGCATTTCAGAAATGCTCTCCACCATCCCCGGCTCTTACTACATAGAGCGCTGCGCAGTGAACACCACCGCCAACATCATCAAGTGCAAGGCCGCCATCAAGAAGGCCTTCCGGTATCAGATGGAAGGCAAGGGCTTCACTATGGTGGAAGTTCTGTCCACATGCCCGACCAACTGGGGCCTTAACCCCATCGAGGCCATGAAGTGGCTGGAAGAGAACATGATACCTTACTATCCTCTGGGTGTATTCAAGGACAAGGGGGCTGAATAATTATGATGAACGAATATATATTCGCCGGATTCGGCGGACAGGGCATGCTCCTTATCGGCAAGTTCCTGGCCATGGCCTGCATGATGGACGGCAAGCACGTTTCCTGGCTGCCCTCTTACGGCCCCGAGATGCGCGGCGGCACTGCCAACTGCTCCGTCATAGTCAGCGACAAGCCCGTTGCCTCTCCGCTGGTTGACAAGGCCGACGTGGTCATCGCCATGAACCGTCCCTCCCTCGATAAGTTCGAGTCTCATGTGAAGCCGGGCGGCACTCTGGTCATCAACAGCTCCATCATCGACCGCAAGGCCGAGCGCACCGACATCAACGTCGTCTACTGCGACGCCAACAAGATAGCCGAGGAAGTCGGCAACCCCAAGGGCGCCAACGTGGCTATCCTGGGCGCGCTGCTGGAGAAGTCCCCGGTATGCTCAGTGGACACCATGGTGGAAGCCATCCGCGTCGAGCTGGGCGAGCGCAAGGCGAAGTTCCTGGAGGGCAACAAGAAGGCCCTTATGGCCGGCATGGAAGCCGCGAAGTAATCCTCTTCTCTTTTCTTAATACGAAAGCAGGCATCTTAGGATGCCTGCTTTTTTGTTGATCCCATTGCCGAAATTTTTGCCTTGCGGAAAGCATGATGCGGCGGAAAAGCGCGTATATTATAATTGGTGATAAAAAATTAAAAGTTACGCTAATGTAACCATTTCACATAACTCTATTTTCTGCTCTTATCCCGCGGCCTGAAGATGAGCGCGGCCAGGAAACCGAAGAAAATGGCGGCGCATATGCCGGCGGAAGCAGCGGTAAAGCCACCGGTAAAGGCACCCAGCGCGCCCTTCTCCGCCACGGCCTGACGCACTCCCTTGGCCAGCAGACTGCCGAAGCCGGTCAGAGGCACAGAGGCACCGGCCCCGGCAAAATCGGTCAAAGGACCGTATATCCCGGCAGCGCCCAGCACAACGCCAGCCACCACGTACAGAGACAGAATCCTGCCCGGCATCAGTTTGGTCTTGTCTATGAGGAACTCGCCGACGGCGCAGAGAGCGCCGCCCACGGCGAAGACTTTCAGGTACTCCAGAAATGTTTGCATTTTTGTTACCTCTTTCGTCAGGGCAGTTGTTTTCTATTGAAACGGCGTGGCATATGCCGGGTATGCTGTCGCCCTGCTGTGAGGAGGTGGGGGACAGCAGCGCGCCGGTGGCGGCAAAAAGTATGCGGTTCCATACGCCCCTCGACATGCCACGCAGCAGATGACCGCAAAGCACGGAGGCGGAGCAGCCGCTGCCGGATCCGCCGGCGTGTACGTCCTGGGTCTTTACGTCATATATGAGCATGCCGCAGTCCATGTACATTACGCCCAGCTCCACGCCGCCCGCGCGGAAAAAGCTCTGGAGCAGATCATGTCCCAGCATGCCAAGATCCCCGGTTACAATCGCGTCATAATAGAATGGGTCACGTCCTGTTTCACTGAAATGTGCCTTTAGAGTGGAATAGGCGGCGGGCGCCATGGCCGCGCCCATGTTGGCGCTGTCGGTTATGCCGGCATCCGTAATGCGCCCGGTGGTGATATGGGTTATATAGGGTCCGGCACCGTGTGAGCGCAGGACCGCAGCCCCGGAACCTGTGACAGTCCACTGAGCGGTGGGAGCGCGCACGCCGCCGTACTCAAGAGGGAAGCGGTACTGGCGTTCCGAGGAACAAAAATGAGAACTGGTGAGGGCGCAGGCTGTATCGGCGAAGCCGCCGTCTATGGCCATGGATGCCAGGGCCAGCGACTCCGCCATGGTGGAGCAGGCCCCGTAAAGACCGAAATACGGCGCGCCGGTATCCTTCATTGCTATTGCCGAGCCCATGCATTGATTCAGAAGATCCCCTGAAAAAATATAATCCAGTTCCGACGGCACGGTCCCGGCCTTGTCGCAGGCTATGCCGAAGCACCGCTTCAGCATGGCGCTCTCCGCTTTTTCCCAGGTCTTTTCACCGAAGTGCGAGTCGTCGGAGATATAATCAAAGGTATCCTTCAGAGGTCCGGCGCCCTCCATTTCGCCCGCCACGCTTGCAAAGCCGGCAATGGTCGGCGGGGACTGCAGGACCACAGTCTGCTTGCCAAGACGTTTAATCGCCACGTTCTAACGTTCCTTTCACATGTCATTCGATACATTATGCTTGCCCTTATTAACAATATTATGCGTGTTACCGAATTGTAATAATTAGTAAAAATACTCTATTACAAAAGCGCAAAAACGTCCAATGTCGGAAAAATTAAACCGGCACGTTTACAAATTGACACAATCGACAAATGGAAACCCCGATTTTCGTCGTTTTTGATCAGACCATACGGGAAAATAGAGTAATGAATAGTAACAAAATAGAGTAAATTTACTCTAGATTTAATTACCATATATAAGTAGAATTGTAGACAAAGTTGTGATAATGTAAGAACAGCAAACATATACTGTTTGCTACACGGGATGTAATTTGCATATTTTAATTTGTAATGGGGGATGACAATGAAAAAGCAGAAAAACGGTTTCCTTCTGGTGTGCAGTCTTGTCCTTGTTGCGGCATGCCTGTTCTCACTGTTTTCCGGACTTAAGGGTCTGGGAGCGGTCAACGAGATCAAAAACTACAAGACCACGCAGAAAGACGAAGGCCTGGCCAGTATCAAATTGCTGAGAGACGGCATTGGCCAGCTGAAGGACAACGAGAAGGCTTACACAACCGGCGTCGGCACCTATTCGGCCGGACTCTCGTCCTATGTGGCAGGTCAGCAGAAGCTGGCAGCAGCGGCAAAGCAGCTCGATGCCGGCGAGGCTTCCTACGCGGCGGGCCAGAAGCAGCTGGCAGCCGGCAAACAGTCGTATGCAGAAGGCAAGGCCACGCTGGACGCCAACACCGACGCTTACAACCAGGGCAAACAGAAACTGGCATTGGTCACACCCATTTACAATATCGCCAAGGCCACGGGCGTGGATCCTCTGGGCATCATTACTCAGGTTGAGGACGGCCAGGCTCAGATAAAGCAGTACGAGGATGGCCAGGCTCAACTTGCCGAGGGCGCTCAGACCATAGCTGAAGGCGAGCAGTCACTTGCCGAAGGCAAACAGACCTTGACCAACGGCTATAAGCAGTACAACGCCGGCGTGGATCAGCTCAATTCAGGCGCCGCGCAGCTGGCATCCGGCAAAGCGCAGCTCAGCGTATTTGAGAACGGCGAGGATCAGGTAGCCGCCGGCCTCGACCAGCTGCTGGCCATTGAGCCTATCCTCCGGAAGGACGGCACCACGGCTGTCAAGAGCGTTGCCGAGAGACTGGGCGACAACTACAGCTATTGGGCCAAGAACAGCGACGGCACCATAAAGCAGTACAACGGCCACAACTTCCTGGATCTGGATGCCTGCCTCAAGGCGTGCGACGCCGGTGAAGCATACATCAACGACCAGGGCGCGGACGTCACCCCCGAGCTTACCAGCAGGGCTTACCTGTATCTGGCAATGTTCGTAATCATGCTGCTGGGTCTCATAGCCGGCATCAAGGGCGCAGACGCTGCATTCGCTCCCAAGAGACTTGAGGGCACAGCGTTCCTTGGAATGGTGGTCGCCATTCTGGCTGTCGGCGCCAACGTTTACGGACTTATCAATCGCTACAACGGTTATACATATCCGCTGGAGGACGGAACCTATTCCGGAACTCTGCAGTTTGTTTCCCTGTTGGCTCTGGCCGGCGCAGCTATCCTCTTCGCACTGGTGTGCTATTCCGCATTCAAGAGCTACAAGGCGGCCGTTGCCGCCGGTGCTGCGGACGGCCCAGTTGCCGATGTGGATGACGCCACCGTCCTTGACGACGGCACCGCTGAAACTGTTTCCGCAACACAGCTGGATGCAGACAGTGAAAACGAGATCAAGCTGAAGAAGCTTGAAAAGCAGGAGGCCGAGCTGAAAGAAATGCTGGCGTCCCTTTCCGGCAAGATCAACGACATCAAAAAACAGAACAGCTGAGAAATAAAAACGGCAGGATAAACATTAATAGAATATAAAACAATTTTTTGGAGGACATTATGAAGAAAAAATATTTGATCATGCTGATCGCCCTTGTGCTCGTAGTTGCAGCCGTCATCACCCTGACCGCACTGGGCAACAAGAAGGGCAACTCTGACGTTGCCGAAGAAGAAGTCACCGTTCAGGACGAGGATACCGCACTGGCTTCCACTGCGGGCACCAGCACCACTGCTGCCAGCACCGCATCCACCGGCAGCGCCTCCGCCCCCGTGAGCAGCACCTCCTATAAGACAGGCGCTTCCCAGACTAGCAGCACTCCTGCAGCCACTACCACTACGACCACCCCCACCACGACGACCACTACCACTACTACCAAGCCCACCACTACCACCACTACCAGCACCACCGGTACTTCCAGCAGCGGTATTGCCGGAATCGCAAACGGCGTTGTCGGCAAGGTCGAAGAAGTACACAAGGATGTCACCGATGCCATCATCGGCTACAACTTCAACAAGATCAAGATAGCCAACAATGCTGTCGGTTCCCTGGTCGATTCCCAGGTCAAACTGGTCGGCAGTATGTTCAGCTCCGTGCTGGGCGGCTGATACGACAACAAATGTATAAAAAACTCCCGGACGAAAGTCCGGGAGTTTTTTATGTTTGATTAAGCAGTTACGCGGGGTCGAAAAACCGGTTGGTCTGGGTGCCGTCGGCGTCGTATTCGATGCATTCGTACAGCGTATTGTCAGCACGGCTACGCTTTTTGATCACAAGGCTCTCACCCCGTACGTTGTACACCCAAATAAAGTCGTTGTACATATCGGGATCATCCTTGCGGAATATGGACGTTTCGTTCAGACGGCAGAACTTTGCCCGGCCCTCGGCGGTGTCCAGCAGGTCGCCATCGCCGTCGTACCACAGCTCGTCTTTCTTCGCGTAGAAGGTATCTCCGGCTTCGTTTGCGGTAATTTTTGCATCAAACTCGTCTTCTGTCATGGCATTCACCTCAGCATAAATTTTACCACATCCGGGTACTTATATGCAATAGCGGTTAGTGAACTACTCGGCAACAAGTTACCGAGCTTCCTGTTTCAACCACCACTGCTTGGCTGACGCGTTACCGCGTTGCTAAGTCTTATGCAGTGTCCACAGGCGTTAGGTTAGGGCTATTCCATC
>Ga0163159_1001976_pt1 | contig 17994 bp, 19 predicted proteins | sample BioMet9_FD_108702 | JGI IMG/M metagenome (GOLD analysis project Ga0163159, IMG submission 108702) | Microbial communities from bioreactor (seeded with sewage sludge) at Lawrence Berkeley National Lab, California, USA - Biofuel... | ecosystem: Engineered > Bioreactor > Anaerobic > Unclassified ... | reverse complement strand
TTAAATAATTCCGGATCATTTATTTCTCTTGACTTCCAGATATTATATAGCACCTTTCGTCTTGTCTTTGAATCTAATTTGTCAAGGAATTCTTTGGCTAATTCCAAAAAGATTATCTCATACTTTTTCATTTATTCTTTTGCAAAGTTAAAGTATATTTCCTTAACGGGAAACATTTATTGTTTTTATTTTGTCCGTCCGTCAGGTATTTTATCTTATTCTTTGTCGTTGGGTTCCCATAATTCAACGTTGTTTCCTTCAACGTCGAGAATGTGAACAAACTTTCCATAGTCATACGATTCTATCTTGTCGACAATAGTTACCCCTTCTTTTTTAAGTTGTTCAACAAGCCTTTCCAGGTTTTCGACACGGTAGTTTATCATAAAGTCTCTGGTGGAAGGCTCAAAATATTTTGTTGTTTCGGGAAAAGGACTCCATTGCGTAATTCCTTTTTTTGTAAAATCTGCACTTTGTCGCCATTCAAAGCTGGCTCCGTATTGGTCGGTATTTAAACCTAAATGGGTTTTATACCATTCTTTCATTTTCTCAGGATCCTTGCATTTAAAGAAAACACCTCCGATTCCTGTAACCTTTTTGTAAAGCGGATTAGACGTTGCTTCATTTTGCACATTTTTCGAAAGGTTATTCAGTGCCACATCCCATGCCTTTGAAAAATAATCGAACACCGGCGTCCACCGTTCGTCGTCAGACCAGCCTAAATGAGTAAGCGTGATTTGAGTTTGATTGTCGGAAATTGCATTAAACTCCACAACTATCCATGTTTTGTAGTCCGACTTTCTGACTTCTTCAAATTGCGGAGGGGCATTCCAGGAGAAGGAAAAATATCTTTGGGGCAGAAACGAAAGCACCTTGCAGCCTTCCGAGCCCCTGAGTCCGGCAGGATTTTCCAGAAGAAAATAGATTTCAAATGCGCCATTGGGCATCAGTTCTATTTTATTGTCGCTGCCAAAAAAGGTTTTTAAGCCTTCATGCGTTGTCCATCGCCACCAAACGGTATCCAGCGGCTGATTAATTGTTTTTGTTTTGACGATTTGCTTGTTTGTTACTTCCATTTTTGTTTGTCCAAATGTTTGGTTGGTTAATGCTAAAATTAAAATCAGAAAGAGTATTTGTTTCATCCACTTATAATTTGTTTTTTATTTGTCAGATAACCTGGAACTCGCCAAAATAAGTATCCTCGTGTGCGAGAATAAATTCTCATGGCTCGTTTCATTTGGTTTTTACAAAAATAAAAAAAAATCATCTCACTGTTATAGATTTCTCCCTTCGGTCGAAATGACGGTCGTCATTAAAGAGAAGAAGAGGGAGGAGAGTGGGCGGCTACGCCGCCCACTCTCCTCCCCTTACCACCATCTTGTGGGCAGTCATTCCGACCGAAGGAAGGAATCTCTATCAAATCCGCTCAAGAAATTCTCCTGACCCGTTTCATTTGGTTTTTACAAAAATAAAAAAAAATTCATCCCACTGTTATAGATTTCTCCCTTCGGTCGAAATGACGGTTTTCATTAAAGAGAAGAAGAAGAAGGAGAGTGGGCGGCTACGCCGCCCACTCTCCTTCCATTACCATCTTGCGGGCAGTCATTCCGACCGAAGGGAGGAATCTCTAGCAAATCCGACTCGAAAGGAAGAATCTCTAGCAAACCCGACCCGAAAGGAAGAATCTCTAGCAAACCCGACCCGAAGGGAAGAATCTCTAGCAAACCCGACTCGCAGGGAGGAATCTCTTGCAAAGCCGACCGCAGGGAGGAATCTGCTGTGATAGCCCTTGATTTAAATACAAGCACTGCGTCAGGCACTGATTTCATAGAGAATACCGATACGGATAACTATGATGCTTTTGCTGTCCGTTGCGTGCGGCCGGTCTCCGGAACTTGTCCTTCCGGCGGTTGCGGCGGCGCGGCCGATTATTAATTGAATAAATTATTTTTGAAAAAGAAAAAAGACGCTTTTGAAACAAATAAAGCGTCTTTTTGTTTAGCCTTCTTGGTGAGGCTAAGTTAACCTAATCTTTTAGACAACGGAGACTCATGCCGGTGTTAAGGCTTGAACCATTACCGTTTGAAAAAGATGGAATATCGAACTCTAATCTTGAAAACCAAGCGCCATAGCCGAATGATGTATTCGACCAAAATTCTGTCGTTACGCCTTTATCATTAAAGTAAAGGGCACTATTTGAAAAGGAATCTCCACGACGACCAGCAGCCACTGCCGTAAAACCGGTGCTGTTTGTCGCTCCAAAATTAGGAGCGTTCCAGTGAGTGTATCCAGTTTCTTTCAAATATCCACCGATTACATTAATATCCCCAACATAGCCTCCATTTAAAAATACTTTTAACATTTCCCATTCATCATAACTCGGAATATGATAACCCTCGGGACAAACTCCGCGAGCATCAGATATAGTATACCAATTGTACAAAGCGCCCCAAGGCTCTTTGTTATTAATATCGTTATTATACCAGCAGTATGCGCCGGTAGTCTGATCCCGCCATTGCCACATATCCGTAACATTGGGAATATCATCGCCGTTGCGATAATGCGTGGTTTTCAGGTTTTCCACGAGCCAGGTTTGGGTCCCGATGACGACGGTGTGATAAAAGTTTCCGTCAACATCGGCCAAAGCAAAGGAGGTAATTATCTTATCTTCGCTATAGGTCGTGCCCAATTGGTTTGTTGCTTTAATGCGGTAATGATAAGACGTATTAAGCGCTAAACCACTGATAGTCGCTTTCACGGCTATGTTCTGATTGCCGTTAACCGAAGTGGGAGTAGAGGCTACTTCATTTCCGTAAGCAGAAGTAAGTCCGTACTCGAAAGTAATAGTAGTGGTGAAAAAGCGAGCATTAACAATGCCGTTTAAAACAGCGTCGCTGATGTTTGCTCCGGCAGTCATTCCGGTGCAACTGGCCGTCGGCTTGTCGCCAAGCGTCCGGAAAGTTGTATCGCGACCATACAATGTTGTAGCTTCACCTAATGCCTTTACCCGAAAATGATAAAGAGTATTCGGGGTTAATCCGTTAAGCACGGCGCTCACGTCACTGCTTGTATTTACATTTAACGGATTGGCGTTTACGGTTTGTCCGTAGTTAGCGGTCAAGCCATATTCGAACGATATCGTCATTGTCTTTCCGACCGGATAAACATGTCCGATTAGGGTAGCTCCGTTTATACTAACGTTCGACGCTCCTCCCGTCTTCACGGTAGGCGTCGGGCTGGCTACAGTTTTCAAATACATTGGCATTCCGTAAGTCGTGCCAATTATGTTCGTGGCATACGCCCGAACATAATAGACCGTGTTCGGCGTTAATTTTGTGAGATCGGAAACAAACTTTCCGTTGCTCATTTCATTATCGACAGTTTTGGAGCTATCGACAGTCGGAGCATTCGTCTTCCCCCAACAAACGCCGTAGGCGGTTATCGGGTAATCGGAAATGTTTACAACTTCGCCGCCGGAAATGGCGGTGGTGTCGGTAATATGTATAATCAGCGACGTTGTTACCGATAAGCCGGTTTCTACTTCCGGCTTGGAACTGTCTCCTTTTTTGCAGGACGGCAGATTAACGATACTTACAGTAGCCAGGCCGGCTATCGCCAGCCACAATGCGTAGGATATTCTTTTTTTCATGACGTAACCCTTTAAGAACGATAATGTAAAAAGCGCCGAAAGATACTAAAAAATAATAGATGAAAGTATGTACATGATGAAAAAAATAAAAAATTATTTCATGCCCGGGCATCAACAAACTTACCAGCCATTCTCATTCTTTGTTTCAATAAACTCAAGGTTTCTCTCTTTGTATCAACAAACTCACCCCCGCCCCTCTCTTTGTATCAACAAACTCACCCCTGCCCCTTTCTTGGGAAGAGAGGGGTGAGGGCGGTGGAAGACTGTTAGAGATTTCTCCCTTCGGTCGAAATGACGGTCGTCCTTGAAGAGGAGAAGAGGTGTGAGCGAGGGCGGCTACGCCGCCCTCGCTCACACCATTACCACCATCTTATGAGCAGTCATTCCGACCGAAGGGAGGAATCTCACCACCATACGAGCCATCATTCCGAGCCGAAGGCGAAGGTCCTCTAACAAAGCCACTCTCGGTTACCAACACTTTCCATTGAGGATTTTTTTTATTTATCAAATCTTCTTTCTTTTGTCGGTTCCACTTTTTAAGTTCCTTTTCCCGGTGTATTGCTAAATCGAAATAAGCAAATTCTTCATAATAAATACAATATTCGAGATTGTACCTGTCTGTAAAAGAGTTTTTAATCAAATGGTTTTTGTGTTCGTAAATTCTTCTGCACAAATCGTTCGTAACGCCAATATACAAAGTTGTCTTATTTTTATTTGTCATTATGTAAATGTAACCTGCTTTATTCATTTCTCGCCTCCTTTCAAGAATTTTCTATTATCCACTTGTTGCAACACATTCATTCGATTCCTTTCACTGTTACGGATTTCTCCCTGCGGTCGAAATGACGGTCGTCCTTGAGAAAGAAAAGAGGTTGGAGTTTGGGCGGCTGCGCCGCCCAAACTCCAACCATTACCACCATCTTATGAGCAGTCATTCCGACCGCAGGGAGGAATCTCTATCAAAGCCGCTCAAGAAATTCTCCTGACCCGTTTTATTTGGTTTTTACAAAAATAAAAAAAAATTCATCCCACTGTTATAGATTTCTCCCTGCGGTCGAAATGACGGTCGTCCTTGAGAAAGAAAAGCAGTTGGAGAGTGGGCGGCTGCGCCGCCCAAACTCCCACCATTACCACCATCTTGTGGGCAGTCATTCCGACCGGAGGGAGGAATCTCTATCAAAGCCGCTCAAGAAATTCTCCTGACCCGTTTCATTTGGTTTTTACAAAAATAACAAAAAATCATCTCACTGTTATAGATTTCTCCCTGCGGTCGAAATGACGGTCGTCATTAAAGAGAAGAAGAGGAAGGAGAGTGGGCGGCTACGCCGCCCACTCTCCTTCCATTACCCCATCTTATGAGCAGTCATTCCGACCGGAGGGAGGAATCTCTATCAAAGCCGCTCAAGAAATTCTCCTGACCCGTTTTATTTGGTTTTTACAAAAATAAAAAAAATTCATCCCACTGTTATAGATTTCTCCCTTCGGTCGAAATGACGGTCGTCCTTAAAGAGAAGAAGAGTGGGGAGAGTGGGCGGCTACGCCGCCCACTCTCCAACCATTACCCCATCTTATGAGCAGTCATTCCGACCGGAGGGAGGAATCTCTAACAAAGCCGCTCAAGAAATTCTCCTGACCCGTTTCATTTGGTTTTTACAAAAATAACAAAAAATCATCTCACTGTTATAGATTTCTCCCTGCGGTCGAAATGACGGTCGTCCTTGAGAAAGAAAAGAGGTGGGAGTTTGGGCGGCTGCGCCGCCCAAACTCCCACCATTACCACCATCTTGTGGGCAGTCATTCCGACCGAAGGAAGAAATCTCTATCAAACCCGACCGAAGGGAGAAATCTCTATCAAAAATAACAAGTTTTTCTTTAAACAAGCCTTACCCGGTTTTTCATTGAACAGAAATACATCCCGAGTACTCGACACCACTATGCTCCGAGCGGAATTGCAAATTCCGTTCAGCCTGGCTTTCCCTTACAAAAGTAAATTAATTCCGTTAAAAAAGGTCATCAAACGTACTTTTTTACTTTCCGTCCCCTTTTTCTTCCCCATCCCCCTAAACTCCCGCTGCATTTATCCTTCTCTTATCAACTAACCAACCCTTTATCAAAAAAAAATTAAAAATAATAGCCCTTATTTGTGAAACGTATCACAATATTTTATTAATTTTGTGAAACCAACATTTAAAATCATATCAATATGGAAACAACTAAAATTATTTTCAGTGGTACGACTGTTGAAATGCTTACCACTGCTGACATTATCGTTGAAACGGCTATCGAAAAAAAAGATGTGCTCATAGCCGAACGTCCCCTTTGGGCCGATCCTTTTTTTCCAAAACTGAAAGAACGCATCGACGGCGACTTTGCTACTATCCTTGGCGTGGATAATGCCAAAGCGCTGCGTGAAGCCTCGGCTATGGTTTGCAGCATCCAGAAAAATGCCATGACTAAGTTATCGGGTATCAAAGTGCAGATAGAAGTGGATTTTGAGGACGACAAAGCCCGGCGCGATGAAATACTCACCCAGCTTGGGTATACCAATTATTTCAAAGATGTGCGAAATAAGAATCAAAGCGCCCTGGTAGGTCAGCTCTTTCAGCTAAAGACCAATCTTACGCCCGATCTCAAAACGATGCTTGTCGAAAAAGGCACTTCACCGGCTTCCCTCGACCTCTTGGTGTCGTATGCCGATGAAATGAAAACAAAAAATATCGGTCAGGAATTGCTCAAGGAAAGCAGGAAGGAGCTCACCCTCAAAGATGTTACCGAGTTAAACGATGTTTACAAACAAGTGATAGGGGTGTGCAAAATCGTTCAACGCCTTTTTAAGAGCGATCAGTTGTTGAAGCAACAGTTTTCATACAACCGTATTCGCAAACAGCTTAGTGGTTCCAAACTTAAAAACGAACCTCCGGCAACACCTCAGCAACCGGCTTAGTAAGTCCTACAAAATAAGGATTTTTTTGCAAAGCTTTTAGATGCTTTTGTTGAGGATATAGATGCTTTAGTCGCGCTTATAGACGGCTTAGTCTGGCTTATCGAAACTTTAGTCGGGTTTATAGATGGACGTTTCGAGCCTATCGTAGCATTTTCGGGCCTATCGAAACTTTAGTCGGGTTTATAGATGAACGTTTCGGGCCTATCGGAGCATTTTCTGGCTTATCGAAACTTCAGTCGGGCTTATAGATAAACGTTTCAAGCCTATCGTAGCATTTTCGGGCCTATCGAAACTTTAGTCGGGCCTATCGAAGCGTTTTCTGGCTTATCGAAACTTTAGTCGGGCTTATAGATGGACGTTTCGAGCCTATCGTAGCATTTTCGGGCCTATCGAAACTTTAGTCGGGCCTATCGGAGCATTTTCGGGCCTATCGAAACTTTAGTCGAGCCTATCGTAGCATTTTCGGGCCTATCGAAACTTTAGTCGGGCCTATCGGAGCATTTTCGGGCCTATCGAAACTTTAGTCGGGCTTATCGGAGCGTTTTCGGGTCTATCGAAACTTTAGTCGGACCTATCGGAGCATTTTCGGGCTTATCGAAACTTCAGTCGAGCCTATCGAAACCTTGCTTTGGCTTATTTTAAATTAAATCATTAGTAACACTACGGCAATAATGACGACGATAGCAATAATGGCAAGGATACGTTTTGTCCTCGTTTCTTTGGCAAGCAGCGCTTCGCATTCGGCTAACTTATGCTTTGCCAGGGAATCATTTATCCCGCTTTCGAGAGCTTTGGTATACCATTCCCTCGCATTACGGTAAATCTGAATTTTCATAAAATCATCGCCATGACGCATCAGGTCGTTAAACGCAACTTCTTCCGGCGTTACCTTTTCATTAGCATTTTCCATATCACTTGTTTTTATTCATACATCAAAAATCGTAAATCGTACATCGTAATTCGTAATTCGTAATTCATAATTGACAATCTGTTCCCGTAATTCGTAATTCATAATTGACAATCTGTTCCCGTAATTCGTAATTCATAATTGATAATCTGTTTCCGTAATTCGTAATTCGTAATTCGTAATTGATAATCTGTTTCCATAATTCGTAATTCGTAATTCGTAATTGACAATCGGTTTCCGTAATTCGTAATTCATAATTGACAATCTGTTCCCGTAATTCGTAATTCGTAATTCGTAATTGATAATCTGTTCCCGTAATTCGTAATTCGTAATTGATAATTGATTTTCCATCATCTCTTCCCAAATATCGCCGTCCCTACCCTAACCATCGTACTTCCTTCCCCGATAGCTATGGAATAGTCGCCCGACATACCCATAGAAACTTCGGCAAAAGCATCGTCGGAACTGAAATATTCTTTCTTCAGGGTATCGAAATACCGTTTTAGCGACTGGAATTCCTGGTGAATCAACGCATCATTTTCCGTAAACGAAGCCATTCCCATCACTCCGCAGAGACGTATATGATTCAGCGTTTGAAACACAGGACTGGCCAGCATCGCCCCAGCTTCAGCCATATCGAAACCGAACTTACTTTCTTCGGTAGCGATATGAAATTCGAGCAGGCAATCGATCACACGCTGATTTTTTTGAGCTTCTTTATCAATCTCCTGAAGCAACTTCAGGCTATCAACGCTGTGAATTAGGCTTACAAACGGAGCAATATATTTCACCTTGTTGGTTTGCAGATGACCTATAAAATGCCATTGTATATCGGCAGGCAACTGGGGATGTTTAGCCGCCATTTCCTGCGCTTTATTCTCGCCGAACACCCGTTGTCCTGCCTGATAGGCTTCTAAAATGTCGGCAACAGGTTTGGTCTTAGAAACCGCAATCAATTGAACGTGTTCCGGGATAATAGCTTGCAGCTCTTTTAAATTCTGACCTATACTCATGATTATATTCTGATATTACCGAACAAACCTACACAATTTTTCAAAACGATTATTCATTCTTAAATAATTTTGTAACGAATAAGTGCCTAAAATCTTAGTTTGTTTTCCATTATTTGCTATTCCGCTTACGTATTTTAGGCACTCTTAACGTTAACTCACGTTAAAGTACTGATTCGTTACGATTTGATTAATAAATTTACAGACGTATTTTTTTTATTTTTTAACACAAGGGTATTTTTTTTTTAAAATATGTTACGTAATATTGTAAAAAAATTTATACCCTGTATGGAAAAGAAAAAAGTCATCCGAAGTTTCGATGCCTTACCAGCAGAAGTTATCGAAGCGATCAAACTGCAATATCCCGAAGGATATGCCAATCATGTAAAAAAAATAACCACTCCGCTTTCCACTTTTTGGGCAATAACGGTGGATACTCCTGAGGTTGTTTATTTGGTAAAGGTCCCGGTGAAAATTGATAACAAGCCCCCAACCCTTGACACGGATCTCATTATCGAATCCACAAGTACCAAAGGGATAGAAGAGGAGGAAGAAAAAGAAGAAGAAAACGACAATGCTGATGAATAAGACCACATCCGGTATCGTTTGAATTAATTATTGTTAATCTCCAAAATTAAAAATTATGAAACGATTATCTTTACGTCATATCAAGGCTGATCATAAAACCGTTTCCGGTCAGCCTTTGTTATATTTTGCCAGGCATTGTTTTAATGTGATTTGTATTGCCCTGGTGGCAATGCTGTCTACCACTTCGTGTAGCAAAAACAGCGATATTCAAACCCTTCAGGTAGAAGTAAAACTGGATGTTTTAGTACTTCATACCGGCACTTCAGAACCAGTTGCCAATGAAGATGTGTATCTGATAAATTATAAGTACGATGCCTTAAAACACGAACCCGTAGCACGTCACCAATTTAAACTTACCACCGGCACCGATGGGTACGTACACCAGACATTCACGTATTCCATCCTTCCCAGCGAAGTAATTTACATCCTGGCCATGCTTAATAATTTCGATCAATTGAATCCCAATACACAATTTATCGGCTACGTAGATGCTCAGGCAAGCGCCGGAACCAGCAGTTCTGTAACCATGACCAAAACCGTTACCTTATATAAATAACAACCTTCATACTGCCCGGAGGTATATTTTTATTTACATTACAATAATTAACCCTTATCAGCGTATTATACCCGTAATACCTTTACCAAAACTTGCCGATGCTTACGTTCAAACGTCTATATTCGTATCTATTTTCAGGGATAGTGTTGTTATTTTTATTGATCTTTATGTTTTCGTGCAATAAAAACGATATCACCGACACCAACTCCACGCACAAACTATCCTTTTCTAACGATACCGTGATGTTCGATACGGTTTTTACAAGCGTAGGTTCCTCCATGCAAACCTTAATGATTTATAATAAAAATCCGTTAAAGCTTAAGATATCATCCATACGTTTGGCCGGTGGGCAAAATTCGCCATTCCGTTTAAATATTGACGGTACTCCTGCCCTATCACTCAACGATGTGGAAATAGCCGGAAAGGATAGCATGTTTGTTTTTGTAAAAGTAACCATCAATCCCAAGAATACCAACGATCCTTTTATCCAATCAGATTCCATTTTATTTGAGACCAACGGGAACCTGCAATGCGTTCACTTGGTAGCCTGGGGACAGGATGCTCATTTTTATAATAATGTTACGTTAAAAAGCAATACGGTCTTTACCAACGACAAACCCCACGTTATTTACGGAAACCTCACCGTGGATTCGCTCCGAACATTAACCATACAACCGGGAGCCAGAATTTACTTTCATCATAATTCTTCCCTTTTCGTCCACCGGGACGCCACATTAAAAGTTAACGGCACATTGGAACAGCCGGTAACGTTTCAGGGCGACCGGTTAGAAGACTTTTACAACGACATTCCCTCACAATGGGGCGAAATATGGATGCAAGCCGGAAGCAAGGATAATGAAATCAGTTATGCCATCATCAAAAACGGGACCACAGCATTGCAAGTGGACTCCACAGTCAGTTCCTCCACGCCTACCCTCCGCCTGAGCAATACGACCATCAACAATATGGGCGAAGCCGGATTACTTGCCGAAGATGCCTGGGTGAAAGCGGCAAACTGTGTCATCGGTAATTGCGGCATCTATGCTGTTTATCTTAACAAAGGCGGCAACTACGACTTCCGGCATTGCACGTTGGGTAACTTCTGGATATATAATGTAAGAAATACCCCTTCGCTGAAAATCAATAATTATGCTATAGATAACGATGGAAAAACCATCCCGTACGATTTAACCAATGCCTATTTTGGTAATTGTGTGATTTACGGAAACGAATATGAGGAAATAATGCTCGATAAAAAAGATGCAGCCCTGTTTAACTATAAATTTGAATATTGCTTATTTAAAACACAGCTCAACGTTTCCGATCCTGTTTATTATTCCAACTGCATCAAAAATAGAGATCCTTTATTTGTAGACTACACCACCTTCAATCTTCAGCCCGATACGCTTTCGCCATTGATTAAGGCCGGAAGCTTTGACATATTAAACGGTTCGTGGATGGATTTGTCCCGCGACATCAAAGGCAACAGCCGCATATCGGAATCGCCACCCGACCTGGGAGCTTATCAACGAATACGGCCATAGGTAACGTACTTCCACGGATTTTTTATTCTTCTATCTCCTTTTCCATATTTTTATAACTGCTTCACAACAAGCTTTAAATTGGCATTTTTACAATTATATTTTTACCGTTTAATAATTTTAATCGATATTTTACCGTTAAAATGATTACTTTTGAGTTTTAATTGTTAATAACAAATTTTATGAAAGAAAAAATTTCGTCAAAAATAGGTCCGGGCGTAGCTACCGGCAACGACGTGCAGGAAATCTTCCGTATCGCCAAAGCTAATCAGTTTGCCATTCCGGCAGTAAATGTAGTAGGTACCAATACGGTAAATGCTGTAATGGAAGCTGCCCAAATAGTAAATTCACCCGTTATTGTTCAGTTTTCCAACGGAGGCGCTATTTTTTATGCAGGGAAATCCCTCAGTAATGCCGGCGAAAGAGCCGCCATCATTGGAGCGGTTTCCGGTGCAGAACATATTCACAAATTAGCCGAGTACTATGGTATACCCGTAATTATCCATACCGACCATGCAGCCAAAAAGTTGCTTCCCTGGATAGACGGCTTACTATTGGCTGGCGAAGCGTATTACAAACAGCATGGCAAGCCTCTTTTCAGCTCCCATATGCTTGACCTTTCGGTGGAACCTTTAAAGGAAAACATCGAAATCTGCAAAAAATATCTCGAACGGATGCATCGCATTGGCATGACCCTCGAAATTGAATTGGGTTGTACCGGTGGTGAAGAGGACGGAATAGATAACTCGGGAATTGACAGTTCGCGCTTATATACCCAACCCGAAGATGTAGCTTTTGCCTGGGAATCGCTTGGCAATATCAGTCCTAACTTTACTATTGCCGCTTCGTTTGGTAATGTTCATGGTGTGTACAAACCCGGCAACGTAAAGTTAGAACCGGTCATCCTGCACAATTCACAGGAATATATTCAGAAGAAATACCATACTGCTGAAAAACCGGTAAATTTTGTATTCCACGGTGGCTCAGGCTCGGAACCCGCAAAAATAAAAGAAGCCATTTCATATGGAGTAATCAAAATGAACATCGATACCGATACGCAATGGGCATATTGGAAAGGTGTACTGGATTATTACAAAAATAAAGAAGCTTATTTGCAGGGACAACTTGGAAATCCTGAAGGAGAAGAAAAGCCGAATAAGAAATTCTACGATCCACGTGCATGGTTACGTGATGGTGAAAAATCAGTGATCGAAAGACTTAAAATTGCTTTCACCGATTTGAACTGCATCGACAGGTATTAATTTATCAAAGCTTATGACTATCGATTCCGGTAGCCATAAGTTACTTTTCATGAATGGTTAATACTGGTATAGGCGAATGGTTAACCATTTGTTGCGCATATGAACCCAGCCATAAATTGGATGTAGTCTTTTCCTGACGAGCCATAATGGATATAAGGTTGGCATCTGTTTTTCCAGCATATTCAATAATATTTCGGGTGATATTATCCGAGGCAATAAATTCCGCATTAAATTTTACGTTTTCATCTTCAAGATATTGAGCCACCTGTCGGGCATATTGTTTCACGGTATGTTGCACATCTTGCACTTTGGAAGTAAAAAGTCCCAAGATGTATATTTCCGCATCGTAAAGTTTAGCCAGAGTAATCGTAAAGGGAACTTTCTGGCGGGTTTCGAGTGTGCTATCAATGGGTAGCACTATTCTCGAAAGATTCCGGCTTATTGGGCGGTCGGCCCTAATGGTAATTATCGGGCAAGGGGCATTGGCTACAATTTTATTGGCATTGCTTCCGATAAAGAAATTTTCGTATCCCGTTGTTCCATGGGTACCGGCAATAATCATTGTAGCATTATTTTCCTTAGCTTCTTTTATAATTTCCGCATATATCTGTCCTTCACGAATTTTATAGGAAATATTCGATTTTTTCAAATCCTTACTGTATTGGGCAATCAGTTGATCAAACTGCTGGCTCACCTCTTTGGTTAATTCATCTGATTTATCCGATGAAATTTTAATTTTGGTAATGTTTGGATTATTAACCCAAACCATCGTTAAATCCAATTCCGATTTATCTGCTATATTAACAGCATGTTCCATGGCATTGACGGAACAGTCGGAAAAATCTACAGCTACAACAATTTCTTTCATGGTTTTAAAGTATTAGACTAAATTAATACTAATTTTTATTCATATCATTAACAAAATAATTAAGCTATTCATTGTCAGTCGATTTTTGGATAATTTATCTTATTCTCCTTGGTAACAAAAGCATTAGGAAAATCGGAAATAATTTTTTGCAAAAAAGCCTGAGCATTCAGCCTCGTTCTGAAATCACCCACTCTCACTTTGTAATAAGGTTCCTGAAAAATAATGTACACTTCTACATCTGGAAACAAATTCTGGAAACGTAACTTAACGTCTGCGGCTTTCTTTTTGGAATAATTACCCGATTCAAAATAAATCTGAATCCTGTACCCTTCCAGTTCAGAACATTTTTCATTTATAATTTTATGTTTTTCGAGCAAAGCTGTAACCCGGTTATCCTGAATGATTTCCACCCTTCCGGCGACAGAAGTATCAGATTGAGCAAAGCAGTATGAAAATCGTAATATAAAAATCAAAACAAAAGCAAGTTTCATTATTCTCAACAGACTGATTTCCGTCAAGTGGAAAACCCGTTTATTTTTATTCTGATTTTTATTGGTAGTAAACACCCGTTCCATTGGTTAAATTTATTTTATAAATTCGTTTTTATCAATTATTTGATTGAATAAAGAAAAATTCTCCTGAGCATGAACGCACAATACAGGTATTGGTGAATTATTTACCATTTGCTGAGCATACGGTCCTAATAAAATATTTGAAGAGGAGGACTCCTGCTCGGTCATAATAGCAATAAGTTTAGCGTTTATCGCTTCCGCATACTGTATCGTTGTAAGGGTTAGATTTTCGGAGGATGTAGCTTCATTAACACATTTAACTCCCGCATTGTTAAAATATTTTTCAGCCTGAAGCGTAAAATTGTCAATTTTCCTTTTAACGGTTTGTAATCCGGGAGTATACAAAGTGAGTAAATGTACCTCACTTTCAAAATTGGTGGCAATTTCAGCAACAACAGGGATTTTTTGCAGTGTTTCATTGGTATTATCTATGGGCAACACTATTTTACTCCTTCCTAATTCATACACAAAATTATAACGTATCGTAATGACGGGACAAGGGGCAAAGGAAACAATACGAAATGCATTGCTGCCCACCCAATATTCTTCATAGCCGGTAACCCCATGAGTCCCGGCGATGATCAAATCGGCATTTGATCTCTTAGCCAGATTAGCTATCTCATGATAAACTTTTCCCCTTCTTAAGCGATAAGTTAGCTTTCCCTTCTTAAGTTTTTTCTTATACTTAGCAACCCAATCGTCCATCGTTGCTTTAGCTTCTGCTTTATAAATATCGGCTGAGGTGGTCTGAAAAGGCAACAGATGCTCCTGTATGCTTTGATTATCCACCCAAACCATGATCACATCGGAGCTCATGCGATTAGCTAAGTAAATGCCATATTCCAGTGCATGCATCGAATGCTTTGAAAAATCAACGGCAATTATAATTTTTTTCATTTGCAAATATTTTATAAACTGGTCGGATAGAACCTGCATATAAGCCCTCATCCCCATTAGCGTTTTACGAATATGCTCGTATTAATTCAGCAGACTAATTTGAAGCTAAGATAGAAATAATTCCGATAAAAAATCCATGCAAATTTATATTTTTGCTAAATATTGATAAAATTTAATGAATAATATTTTAAATCCAGATAAAGAAGAACTTAGCTCAATAGAAAAAGAGATAGAAAAAGTTCTGCGGCCGGTTATTTTCGAAGATTTTTCAGGACAACAGAATGTAGTTGAAAATCTGAAGATTTTTGTTCAAGCAGCTAAACAGCGTGGTGAGTCTCTTGATCATGTCTTGCTTCACGGTCCCCCAGGCTTGGGAAAAACCACCCTTTCGCATATTATTGCTAATGAAATGGGTGTGAATATCAGAACGACTTCCGGTCCGGTGCTTGATAAACCCGGCGACCTGGCCGGATTATTAACTAATCTGGAGGAAAACGACATCTTATTTATCGATGAGATTCATCGGCTTAGTCCGGTGGTGGAAGAATATTTGTATTCAGCCATGGAAGATTATAAGATCGACATCATGATCGAAAGTGGTCCTAATGCCCGTAGTGTTCAAATTACGCTCAATCCCTTCACATTAATTGGTGCAACTACCCGATCCGGATTGTTAACGGCTCCGTTGCGTTCGCGTTTTGGTATAAACTCCAGATTATCATACTATGATGCCACCACCATTGAAAAAATCGTCAATCGTTCGGCTCAGATACTCAAGGTTTCCATTGATAAAGACGCCGCAGTCGAAATTTCAAGAAGAAGCCGTGGCACCCCGCGTATTGCAAACTTGCTCCTGCGGCGGGTCCGCGATTTTGCTCAGATAAAAGGCAATGGCACCATCGATTTAGCCATTGCACAATACGCTCTCGCTGCGTTAAATGTTGATAAAAACGGACTCGACGAAATGGATAACCGAATTTTAAATACGATTATTGATAAATTCAAGGGCGGTCCGGTAGGAATCACAACCATTGCCACGTCTGTAAGCGAAGATGCAGGAACCATCGAAGAGGTTTATGAACCTTTTCTTATCCAGGAAGGTTATTTAATGCGAACGCCCCGCGGAAGGGAAGCTACCGATTTGGCATATAAACATTTGGGAAAGTTTAGACGGGATAAGCAAAACGAACTCTTTTAACCTTAACGCCTTGGATTTAGCACATCAAATTAAAAATAAAGCCATTGAACTTGGCTTTCAGAGTTGTGGCATTTCCAAAGCCGAATATCTTGGTGATGAATCGTTGCGCCTTAAAAAATGGCTCAATGAAAAAAGACAGGCTTCCATGAAATATATGGAAAACAACATAGAAATGCGTCTTGATCCCAGGTTGATTGTTCCCAATGCTAAATCCGTTATCTCACTGCTTTATAATTATTTTCCTTTACGGGTTCAACCTCCGGAAACAAAATATAAAATTTCGAAATATGCCTATGGTGATGATTACCACCAGGTAATAAAAAAGAAATTGAAGCTTTTTATTGATTTTATTCATCTGAAAAATCCCGGTTTAACTATTCGTGCTTTTGTTGATTCGGCTCCGGTACTTGAACGGACCTGGGCCGTAAAAGGCGGACTGGGATGGATTGGAAAAAACACCAACCTGATTACAAAAAAAGGATCTTATTTCTTTATTTGTGAACTGATTACAGACGTTGAATTAGAATATGACACACCATTTACCCAGGATTATTGCGGTAATTGTTCCCGTTGTTTGGATGCCTGCCCGACGCACGCCATCACAGAACCTCATTCTTTGGATGTTTCCCGTTGCATTTCTTATCTTACCATTGAAATGCATGGTGATTTTCCGGTTGAAATCAAAGGAAAATATCAAAATTGGATTGCCGGTTGCGATGTTTGCCAGGATGTTTGTCCTTGGAACCGGTTTAGCACGCCTCATAACGAGCCTTTTTTTACTATTTCTGATAATATAACAAATATGAAACCAGCAAATTGGGAAAATATTGATGAACAAACGTTTAATTCCATTTTTAAAAATTCGGCAATCAAACGGACTAAATTCCAGGGGCTAAGCCGCAACATCCATTTTCTGATTGTCTAATCCTTTTAAGTACTTTAGGCACTCGTAACATTGGCTCACGTTTAGTACTGTTGGTACTGATAGTTACCTTTTTTATTATTGACGGAAAGGACTATGATAATTTTTCGCCGGAAGAGGTAGGTTTCAGAAAATTTTAATGTACATTTGTACACAATAATAGATAGATTTTTAAATGAATAAACTCGCTAATTCAACATTTTACATTCTATTATTGGGATGTATTGTTTTTACTATTACCGGTTGCGACCGGAATTACACCCCCAAACCCACGGGTTACCTCAGGATTGACTTACCCGAAAACGCATACGTCAAATTCGATACCACCTTCCCCTTTTCATTTGAATATTCTAAATTCGCTATTATTGAGCACGATAAATATTCACCCAATGAACCTTACTGGATTAACATTGTATACCCAAAGTTTAAAGGCAGAATTCATTTGAGCTATAAGTTGGTTAATCATAATTTGCCTCAGTATCTCGAAGACGCTCATAACCTTGTAATTAAACATATTGCAAAATCAAATGGCATCGAACAGCAATTAATTACCGACAGGCAAAACAACATCTATGGACTAACATATAATATTAAAGGTGCGGAAGCCGCTTCCAGTTATCAGTTTTGGGTAACCGACAGCACTAAAAATTTTTTACGGGGCGCATTGTATTTCAGTGTAACTCCCAACAACGACTCGTTGGAACCCGTGATAAAGTTTATTAAAAAAGATATAGTTCATCTTATTAAAACGTTCCGTTGGAAAAAAATATAACAGAATCCAAAAAAATTACTATTATTGCTTTTTAATTAATTTAACCTATTATGAAAAAAACAATTATACTCTTTTTAATCGTATTTTCGGCTGTGTTTGCTTACTCGCAAACTGAAAAGTATTCTAAAATCAAGATTTATACCGATGGTAATGGCTTACAAAAATTATCAAAACTCGGTTTAGCTGTAGACGAAGGTATCTGCCGCAAAGGCGTTTATTTTATTTCCGATTTTTCGGAAACAGAAATAAAAGTTATTCGTTCCAATGGATTTAAATTCGACATTCTTGTAGATGATGTCCTGGCACATTAT
>Ga0163159_1001975_pt1 | contig 18024 bp, 21 predicted proteins | sample BioMet9_FD_108702 | JGI IMG/M metagenome (GOLD analysis project Ga0163159, IMG submission 108702) | Microbial communities from bioreactor (seeded with sewage sludge) at Lawrence Berkeley National Lab, California, USA - Biofuel... | ecosystem: Engineered > Bioreactor > Anaerobic > Unclassified ... | reverse complement strand
CTCCAAAGGATAGCTCCCCCTCGCCTTTATGCAGCGAGGGGGAGCCGAGAGCTTCATTCATTCATGAGTCTTTTTAATTTCGCCAAGATTTTTATCTTTCGGTCGTGAATGGTCCGCTGTGGAACACCAGTTTCTCTGGACACCTGATGCTCGCTTTTATTATAAAAAAGAGGCATGTAATTAAACATGCCCTTTCGTGAATAACAGATATACGATGGATGCGCTTAGGAATTTGCACGGCACTCTTTGCACCATGACTGGTTCCTGACTTCACCATTACCCATCTGCCGGAAGCCGAAATCGCTGAGCGGTTTTTCCTGCCCGCAGTGGGGACAGATCCTTGTAGGCTCGCTTCCGTTATAGCCACTTGACTGGATTTTTGGTTCTTTGTCGTTGGAATTAAACATAGCAGCTGACCTCCGTATATAGATTTGTGCCTTACTATTATATGCCGAAACGACCGAAATTACAATCTTTTCTGGTAGCTCGCCGATGTGAACGGGTAAAAGAAGAACGGAAACAATGAAGCCTTAATGGCAAGGAGACATTATGCAGCACGAATGCAAGATAACGGTTCTGGAAACGAAGGTCTTTCCGGAGCTTCAGGAAAAATATCTGGCTGATCCAAAATCGGGTGCGTGTCCCTGCTTCAAGCCGGGCGACGAGTTTGTTTTGAAAAGAACGCCGCAGCAGGATGATTTTTACCATCTGATGAACGGCAAATTCTGCGGTGAAGCGTGGGATGCCATCAGCCGGTATGTTTACACTGCTCTGCAGGGCGGCTCCATCATGCACAAGTGGACGAATGACGAGCGCATGATGATCGCCTGCTGCAACGACGGCACCCGGCCTGTGATCTTCAAGATCGAGCGGATCGATATCCCGGAGACGGATGAAGAACAGGAATGGCTGGAGAAGCAGAACTTTAATAACAGCGTCGATGACGCATATACAGGATGAGGAGAATGGAAACATGGACTTTTTTGAAGTAGTAAAATCCAGAGGAAGCTATCGTGGTGCCTTTAAGGATATAGAAATACCGGAGGAGGATATCCGTAAAATCATCGAGGCAGGTATTTGCGCTCCTTCAGCAGGAAACTTTCAGGAGACATTTTTTATCGCTGTGAAAGATGCCAAAGTAAGGGCGGCAATTGCTGATATTATTCCTTCTAAGGGGACAAAAACAGCGCCTCTGATCATCGTGGTCGCGGAACAGCATGTGGAGCCGATGCCGGGACTCACCTTTGACATAGAGGACTATGCTGCGGCTACGGAGAATATTCTTCTCGCAATTACTGCGCTCGGTTATGCCGGACTTTGGGCAGACGGAATGACAAGAGCAAATGGCAATGCTGAGAAGATTAAGGCATTGCTGGATATTGATCCCTCCCTGATGGTAAAGACCATTATTCCGGTCGGTGTACCGGAGGGTGAAGTTAAACCGGCTCCGAAGAAATCTTTTAAAGAGCGGGCTGCTATTTTGAAGTAAGTTAAACCTTTTAAGGTTTCCTCACACAATTTAAGGATACCCATACTTTTTAAGGATTGCCCTTTAGGGGTTTCGGAAAGGAGGCGCAGGCGGAATGAGCACATCTACAGCAACAGCATATCGGAGCAATTTCACAGGCCGGATTGCGCCTGCGAGAAGCCGAAAAAGCCCTGAAATCAAGCCTTTTCACGGGTGCCGGAGCACATATTCGCAGAAAGCACATTGTATCAAAGATAGCGTCTTGTTAGATAAGACCTGCGGAAGCGGTGAATTATAAACACGGGAGGATAAGAAAATGGCAAAGAGCTTGATCATTTATTTCAGCAGAGCTGATGAGAATTATGCGGTCGGTTATATCGACAAAGGCAATACGGAGATCGTTGCAGAATATGTCCGCGACATGACCGGCGCTGATATGTTTAAGGCAGAGCCTCTTGTTCCCTATTCCGCTGATTACAATACCTGCATTGAGGAAGCAAAGAAAAGAGTCGGCAATGCTCCAATCAAGGATAGCCTTACCGACATCTCTGCTTATGACACGATTTATATCATGAGTCCGATCTACTGGGGCACCTATGCTCCGGAGCTTGAAACGGCAATTAAGGATCTGGATTTTACCGGCAAGAAGGTGCGCGTCATCACCACGCACGAGGGTTCCGGTCTGGCAAGCGTTGTCCGTGACGTGAAGAAGAATTGCAAGGGTGCTATTGTCGATGAGAAGGGGCTCGCCATTAAGGGTTCTCAGGCGAAGAACTCGAAGGCTACAGTCGAAAGGTGGCTGTAACGGGATGGCGATTCAGATTATCACATATCAGGAAAAATATAAGCAGCAGATCATCGACCTAATTCTGGACATCCAGAACAACGAGGCAAAGATCAATCTTTCGCTTGAGGAACAGCCTGATCTGCTGAACATTCCTACCTGCTATGAAAAGGACGGTGGAGAGTTCTGGCTGGCCGTTGAGGATGATACCGTCGTCGGTACATTGGCCTTGATGAACAAGGGAAACGGGAATGCGGTGCTGAAGAAGGGCTTTGTCAGATCGGATTGCCGGAAACAGGGCATTCTCGGAAAACTCTATGCGACGCTCCAAGAATTTGCAATGGAACAGGGCTTGAAAACCTTTGTTTTTGATACTCCGTCCGTGGCCACGAACTGTCACAGCTTTTTTGAGAAGCGTGGCTATCGGCGAATAACAAAAGATGAGCTTCCTTTCCTGTATGAATACCCAGACAGGGATTCGTATCTTTACATGATGCAGATATAGAGTCGAGTGGATGGGAAATCACAGCTTTTCGGACATATTTCCTCAGAGCGAAGTGTCGAGGCGATTGGGAAATATGCGCGGCTGCATATATAGTAGGGACAGGCACATCGACCTGTTTCCGAGAACGAGCGCGGTCGAGAAAATGGCTATTTTGAGGTCAAAAAAGCCGTAGATTTATTTCCGAGAACGAACGGACTGATTTTCCGGGGCTTTGACATCCATCTGGAGCAATCGAGCCACGTTGAGAACGTTGTATTGTTGTCGAAGGGAAAATAGGAGAGTGTACCGATGTCTAAAAAACCAATAAAAGAAACAATACACGCTAAAGGAATAGATATTGGTATCTATACAAATGATTTTAACCGTGTGCAATTCGAGGCGGTTAGAAATGAAGCCGTTATAGTGGGACGTACGCACATAGCGATATTGCAATGTCTTTTGCCACATGGCTATCTCCTGAATTTCAACTCTATATTATGAAAGATTACAGACGGTTAAAGACTGATGAAAACAGTCGTTTGTCTTTAAACTGGAATCTCAATAGAGAAATCTCCAAACTGAACTATCGTATTCGCACAGATGCCATTAAGGAGGATTTGGTTCCACCGGAATTAACTAAAGAGCAGATTGCCTATACATATGCCAACGAAGCGGATATGCTGAATGCTGCTTTATTTGGAATAACCGCAAAGCAATGGCGAGAAATGAATCCTGATAAAAAAGAAGATGATTAGCGACGTTGACATTGATGAAATACTTCCACAAGCGAAATAGCTTAATAAAGATCCATCTTAATGAAGATACATCAAATGTATACCTGGTTAAGGATGGCACATTGTTTTTGCTTCATGGGCGAAAGGATTTTGAGAATATGACAAGCAGAAAATATGAATATGTTGACTGGCTTCTTGATTGATTTGATGTTTGCACTTGAATAAATTCCGGTATACGGAAAAATTCTCGCAAATGGGAGGTGTTTACATGCTGCTTCGCCAGATGAAATATTTCGTGTCCGTCGTGAAAAATAACAGCTTTTCCGAGGCGGCGGAAGAGTGCTACATCTCTCAGTCCGCTGTCTCTCAGCAGATTCAGGCGCTGGAGGCAGACTTGGGTGTCCAGCTGCTCATCAGGGAGAACCGTCGCTTTTCCCTGACACCGGCAGGAGAATACTTCTACCGCCAGAGTGTGCAGCTGCTGGATGAGACAGATCGTATGCGCAGGGAAACCATCCGTATCGCGGGCAAGAATCAGCAAATTCTGCGCATCGGATACCCCAGGACCTACGGTGCCTATGAACTTCAGCAGGCAGCGGCTTCTTTCGCAAAGCTGTATCCGGAATTGGAACTGACCATTGTAAACGGCAACCATGAGGAATTATACGACCTGATACGCCGCGACGAAGCCGACCTGGTGTTCAACGATCAGCGTCGTGCGTTTTCAGAGCTGTATGTCAATTTCCCAGTGTTTACCGCCTTTACCTATGCAGAACTATCAGCGGAAAGTCCGCTCGCCGCGCTCCCCAGTGTAACGTTTGAGGAGCTGCGCCGCGTGCCCTGCGTGCTGGTTTCCTCTCACGGCCAACGGGAGACGGAGCAGGACTATTACCAAAACATCCTGGGCTTTAGCGGCAGCTTTCTATTTGCGGATAATCTGGAGGATGCACGCGTTATGGTAGCGGCAAATCGAGGCTTTTTACCCATTGAAAGCGTACCGGGAATGTCCCAGGTGGGTACGACAATCCGCCGTATACCAATTCTGCAGGATGGTAAACAGATCGAACGACGTTACTGCGCATTCTGGAAAAAAGAACGGGATTCCAGACAGATACAGACATTTGCCGATCTTTTGAAAAAATCCTTTGCTGACTGACGATTTGAATACCCCTTTGCATAAGGCAGCGTGCCCAGCCGCTGTCCTCCTGCGGAGGGGTATTTTTTTGCCTTCATATTAGTTTTACTTATCAAAAATGCTCTGAATTGAAATTGCTCCTGTCAGGTCTGTACCATATAATCAAATAAGAAAGAGACAGGAGGATGGTTTATGAAAGTGTTGGCGATCAGTTCCAGTCCCCGAGCGGGCGGAAATTCCGAAACGCTGTGCGACGCTTTTTTGCAGGGCGCGGCAGAGGCTGGATACGAAACAGAAAAGATCTGTCTGCGTGAAAAAAAGCTCGCGCCCTGTCTGGGCTGCGGTGCCTGCGGAAGTACGCAGCGGTGCGTGCAGGAGGACGACGCGGGATCCGTTTTGAAGGTATTGATCGGGTCTGACGTCATCGTATTGGCAAGTCCCGTCTATTTCTATTGCATGAGCGCGCAGCTCAAAATGCTGATAGACCGCTGTCTGCCTCGCTTTACAGAGATCAAAGACAAACGATTTTACATTATCCTGACTGCCGCCGATCCGAATCGCGGAGCAATGGACGGCGCTCTCGCCGGACTTCGTGGATATCTCTCCTGCCTCCCCGGCGCACAGGAAAAGGGTGTTATCTACGGCTGCGGGGCATGGGATAAGGGCGACGTGCTGGGCCTGCCGGTCAAAGACGAAGCATATCAAATGGGGAAAAATATCGGAAAGGAAAATTAATATGGAATATGTGACACTGAACAACGGAGTAAAAATGCCAATGCTGGGTTTTGGCGTCTATCAGGTAGCAAAAGAGGATTGTGAGATGGCAGTGCTGGAAGCGATCCGCAGTGGATACCGTCTCATCGACACGGCGCAGAGTTACTTCAATGACATTTTTGATTTTTCACTGACGGACGCGGATATGGCGCGGATCGCGGCACTTGATACTGGAAAGAGCGTGTTCTTTGACTTTGCCACACCGGATACGGTAGATATGTTTGTCAATTTCGTCAACGCGCGCCGTGATCAGAAATAGAAAGGGGTATCCGCCGAGTTTGAAACAATTAAGGAGTGATCTTATGAGCAAAATTGCAATCGTCTATTTTTCCCGAAAGGGTCAGAACTACTGGGACGGCAGCATCCGGGAACTGCAAAAGGGCAATACGGAAATTGCTGCGGAGGCGATCCAAAAGGCTGTGGGCGGCGACCTGTTTGAGGTCGAGCCGGTCAGAACCTATGCCTCCGACTACACAGCCTGCACGCTTGAGGCCAAAGAAGAACTGCGCAAAAAGGAGCGCGCCGCGGTCAAGGCCTTCAAAGACGACCTTATCGATTATGACATCATTTTTGTCGGCTACCCTAACTGGTGGGGTACGATGCCGATGGTACTGTGGACGTTCCTGGAGCATTACGATCTGACTGGCAAAAGAATCGCGCCATTCTGCACGAACGAGGGCAGCGGCCTCGGCGGCAGCGAACAGGACATCAGGAAACTTTGTCCCGGGGCAGATATTATCCCCGGTCTTTCGGTACGGGGGTGTGAGGTAAACGAGTCTTATCAAAAGATTGCTGATTGGGCAGGGAGGACTGTAAAATGAATAAAACATGGCTGATCACGGGTGTATCCAGCGGCTTCGGCAGGGAAATGGCGCGCCAGCTGCTGGAGGCCGGCAAAACGGTCGTCGGAACCGTGCGTAACACGGAAAAAGTGGAAGACCTGATCGAAAAATTCCCGGATGCCTTCGACTGCCGTATCCTGGACGTGACCGATGTGCCAGCGCTTCACAAGACTGTGAAGGACGCGTTTGAAAAGCACGGGAAGATCGACGTCGTCGTGAGTAACGCAGGTTATGGCTTATTCGGATGCGCCGAGGAGCTGTCTGATGCAGATATCGACAAGATCATTGCAACGGACCTGACCGGCTCCATTCAGCTGATCCGGTCTGCACTCCCGTTTATGAGAAAACAGGGCGGCGGGCGCATTATCCAGATATCCAGTTACGGCGGTCAGGTCGCGTACGCGGCGAACTCTCTCTATCACGCGGCGAAGTTCGGCATTGAAGGATTCTGTGAATCTGTCGCTCAGGAGGTTTCGCAGTTCGGCATCGGCGTCACCATCGTGGAGCCAGGCGGAGCGCGTACGGAATTCCGCTATGGCAGCGCCCATGTGGCAAATCTCATGCCGGAATACGAGTCCTGCCACGGCTTTCTCAACATGCTGGACGCCTCAAAGGGCCTCGCGCCCGGCGACCCCGCGAGAATGGCCGCACGGATTATCGAGAGCGTCGACAAGGATCCCGCTCCGCTTCGAATGGTGCTTGGCTCACAGGCACTGAGAGCCACCCTTGATCGTCTGGAGCAGCGCGTCGCGGATTATAAAACACAGACAGAACTGGCCGCGTCCACAGATTTCCCGGCGGGAGAATAAACATAGGAAGGCAAACAATTGAAAATTTGGGAAGAAAAATAAATATCTGCAGAAAATTTGCGCCAACCCCTTTATTATATGCCTGAATTAGTATAAAATATCATAAACTGACCATGTTTTGCAATAAAGATGATCCGGAGGGAGACACGGTTATGAGAAGACAGGAAAACAGTTTATTCAGGAAGACGGCGAAGATAGTTTTAGCTTTGACGGCGGCACTGGCGTTCGTGCTGGCGGCAGCGGGAACCAGAAGCAGCGCGTATGCGGCAGCAGCTGAGATCACGGTAAACGGCCAGACACTGAACAGTAAAACTCCGCGCCTTGATTCTCTGGGAGCGGCAGAGGCAGGAAGCTATACCTCCGGTGATATCGCGTATTTTGACAGCGCGAGCGGTACTCTTGACCTTTACAGCGGTACCATCGATAAAGCTGACGCGAATTATGCCTGTATTTTCTCAAAAGGAAAGCTGAATATCGTGCTCAACGGCGATACGGGCATCGTGGGATCTGACAGTGACAAACAAAGCTTTGGCATCTTCTGCCAGAACGATCTGACTATTTCCGGTTCAGGGTCACTTAATATCAATGCCGGCAGCGGAGATGCTGAAAACCTTGACGGTATCTACTGCGACCGTCATCTGGTATTCAACGGAGGTACTGTGACTGCCTGCGGCGGCAATAACGGCGGATGGAGTCTGGGGATCTTCTGCGATGACATTACTGTCAACAGTGGTACGAAATTGACGGCAACCGGCAAGGTGGCGAATGATCTCAGTGCCGGTATTGAATATTGTAATACTATGACAATTAACGGCGGATCGGTAACGGCCTTCGGCAGCCATAATGCGATAAGTGAAATAACACCGATCAGCAATAAAACAGGCACTGTCACACTTGGCTCCGGAATGGTCGCTTACACGGCGGCTGCCGCTGACCCCTACGAGGGAACGGATACGATATATGCTTCCGGCACACAGCTTGCCGCAGATGTAAAATGGTTCTCAACTTCCAGAGCGGTCCGGTCCGCGACTGACATAAAAGGAAAGATTTTCAGCTCCGGTAAGCTGAAGTACAGGATCACAAAGGTCGCGGGCAGCGCGTACGGCGAGGTCCAGGTAACCGGTGCTGTGGAGAAGACATATAAAAGTCTGACGATCCCTCAGACCGTGAGCTGCGGCCTGCACACTTATACGGTGACTTCAGTGGCGAAAAATGCCTTCAAGGCTGAGAAGAAACTGAAAAAGATCACTTTCAGATCGAATGCCATCACTTTCATAGGCAAGGGTGCCTTCAAAAAATGCGCAATAAAATGCAGCTTCAGGATACCGAAGAGCGAATACAGCAAGTACGTGAAGCTGCTGAAAAAGAGCGGAGTCCCACAGGATTCAAAATTCAGAAAAATATAGAGTAATATTGACCGGCCGTCGGTAATAACGGCCGGTCAATATTTATTATGGGTCTTGAGCCGGTTAAACCGGAATTATATACAACTGGCAATTATCATTATACAACTGTAGTGCTGATGTATGGAGAAAAAAATGTTATAAATAATGTTGTCAATACCATTTTTTCAGTAATACTCTGTAATTTATTAGTGAGGGATGAAAATGAAATCAAAACTGAAAAAGGCTTCGGCATTTCTGCTGAGCGCATTCCTTTTCTGTATGATGTTTTTGCCGGCAGTAACATTCAGGGCTTTTGCGGCAGAGACAACGCTGCTTGTCAACGCTGCCGCCGAATACACCACCATACCGGACCGCGGTGCAGGTAAGCCTTACAAGACTATTCAGGATGCGTTATCCAAGGCAAAAAGCGGCGACACGATTAAACTGGAAAGCAGTATTTCATTCGGTAAACTTTCTGCATCGTCACCATGCAAGATAACTGCAGATATGAGTCTGACTTTGGACTTGAATGGCCAAACCATCACTGCTGAGGATGGTACGAGCAGAAATTTTTATCTTTTTGAGAACAGTGGTGATTTTACTTTGAAGGACACTGCCGGAGGCGGTGTGATCACATTAAAAGGCAGCAAGGACTGGAATACTTATACTGAATCTACTGTTATCATGAATATGGGAGGTACAGTAACGATCGCCGGCGGCACGATTCGGGATACAGGCAGCAACTGGACTTTTGCGGTGGATAATCTCTCATCCCGGTGGAACAGCGGCAAATCGGCATGCACTATCACTGGTGGGTCACTGATTTCGTCTTACAGCCCCATACGGCTCTATAATAATGTGAAGGACGGCACCTGTGATCTGAAAATAACCGGCGGCAATATATCTTCTCTTTCAACATACAGTCCGATTTTTGTGCAAGAGGGAAACGCCGAGGGTGAGAAACACGGCGATTCATCGATTGATATTTCCGACGGAGTCTTTGACGCGGCGGAGCTGACTGACGGACTGCTCCCGGCAGTCTATTGGTGGAACGACCCGATAGACGGCACTGCGTCGAAAATCAACATTACAGGCGGCACATTCAGCGAGCACCTGACCGCGGTCCTGAACTACTGGATCGATGCCAGTGATGAGAGTACAGCGGATTATGGGACACTGGATGTCAGAGGCGGAATCTTCAAGGCGGCACCCGTCGTTGACGCTGCCAAGATGACTGATACTGAAAAGGTAGCAGTAACAAACAAAGCAAACGATTATGTTCTGAAAAACATTGACGAAACCGGAGAAACCGGGAAAGACTGTTATGTGCTTTTCGGCGGCTATCCGCCATTGATCAAGACAGAGTCACTTCCTGACGGAACTCTGAACGATCCGTACAGCCAGACGCTCGAAGCGAATGGCAGCCGTACGATCAGTTGGGATGTCACGGACGGCAGCCTCCCGGACGGTCTTACGCTGGATGGCGCCACCGGCGTTATCAGCGGGACACCGACGAAGACCGGGAGCTGGACTTTTACCGTAAAAGCCGTAAACAGTCTGGGTGAATACTCTAAGATGTACACGATAAAGGTAGGGGAAGGAGCCCCCGTCACGCTGAAATACGTCGCCGGCCATGGCGGCAGCGTCAGCCGGACAGAAGATAAAAACATTCTTCCTCTGAGTGGAAATCCCGGCGGTTCTGCGGCCACGGCAGACAAAGGCTTCAGCTTCGTCAACTGGACGGATGAAGACGGGAATGTCATTTCCACATCAGCTGCATTTGTCCCGACAAAGGATAGTTCCGGACGATGGGATACCGCGACCTATTATGCCAATTTCATTGAGGAGGAAACGGCTGCCAAGGCCATTCTGACCTTTAGAACGAACGGCGGCAGTGCCTTGACATCCGTAACAAAAGCGGCGGGAACAGTGGTTTCACTTGCAGACTACGCAACAACAAAGAAGGGTTATACATTCGGAGGCTGGTATCGGGATGCTGCCCTGAACAGCCGTGTCGTTAAACTTACGCTGAACAAGGATACTACCGTATACGCGAAATGGATACCGGTGTCTTCTGAGACAGGAAAGAAGATTGAGACAAAGAAAGCTGCTGCGTCGTCCGCATCATCTTCCGGGTCGTCGTCCACGTCACACCAGTCGTCATCCGCGTCACAGCAGTCGTCGGCAGTGTCTCCATCCACAGGAGATAATTTTCAGATTTGTCTTTGGGCGGCGTTTGCCCTTATTTCCGGCAGCGTGCTGATAGTGACTGCAGTCATTAAAAAACGCGGAAAGTCGGATTGACAGGAAACTGAAAAAGGTCACATTCTGCTGAAGAAGAGCGGGGTCCCGCAGAATCCGAAATTCAGGGAGAGACAGGGTGACTTTCTCTCAGGTTTTCATATACCTTTTTGAGCGTTTCCCGGAACAGCATCTTTTCCCTGTCATTCAAAGGGGACAGAAGAGCTGTCTCCATTGAGCATCTCCAGACCTCGGATCTTTCATAAATGAGCCTGCCTGCTTCTGTAAGGCAGGCTGTTTTGGCTTTTCCGCCGGCCTTGCAGGGCTGCGTACGGACGAGCTGTTTTCCCTCCAGCCTGCGCAGGATCCCGGCGACTGTCGGCTGCGCGACTTCAAAATGTGTTTCTATATCCTTGAAAGGCACAGCGCCTCCCCTATGCTGATAGAGATAGCCGATGTATCTGAGCTGTGACAGCGTCAGCTCATGTTCACGCAGCTCATTGTTTGTGATCCTGGCGATCCTGTCGCTGATCTGCTTGATCAGCATTCCGCATTCAGATTCTTGATCCATGTGACGATCTCCTGATTTATTTCTCAAAAACACTGTGGAGAAATCTGACCTGCAGCTCTGCATTTTTGCTGCCGCTGTCTGTTTCAACGGAAAATTCCCAGATGTGGTAAAGTGTCGGAGTCTGGGGGAAATTAACAGTTACCGGAACGCCGAGGTCTTTCAGTTTTTTCTCGAACGCCTTGGCCTGCTCTGTGAAAGTGCAGGTATTTCCCTCGCTGAGGTATGAGGGAGGAAAATCTGCAGTCGCGTTATCGATTACTGAAGCTTCCTTCGCGGCAGGACCGACTGCGTAGTCCACGTCATTGAACTCGATCACACCGCAGAGATTAAATACAACGTCAGCAAGCGGCAGCCCGGTCTGGGCGCACTTGGGGAAATCAAGCAGACCGCACATAGATATAAATCCGGCCGGCTTCAGACCGCCGGACATAGCAGCCTCGATACCCATGGACGCAGCGTATTCAGCGTTTGTCTGAATGTCCGCGAGCTGCCCGGCAAGCTGTCCGCCGGCAGAATCGCCGCAGAAAACGATCTTTTCGGGATCGATGCCATAGTCCGCGCAGTGCCCGACAATATATCTCAGCGCGTCATTGCATTCTGTGATCTGCGTCGGGTAGCGGTATTCTGGGGCCAGCGCGTAATCGACAGAGACTACGCTGACTCCTGCCTGAAGCCATTTCCTTATCAGAGGTTTTTCGTAATCCGCATCTTTATCGCTGCTCACAAAGCCGCCTCCATGGATATAAAAGATCGTTCCCTCCGCGTTCGGCGCTTCATAGACTGTCAGTGTGTTATTCGGATAGGAAGACGGGTATTCAACATCGCATACTGCTGTGATATTGTCATCTGTCACATCTGAGGAAACAGCCGCCTGCTTTGGCGCCGCAGCGGACATTACACTTGAACACAACGCATTTGCGCAGAATGGGATAAGGAACAGTAAAGACGCCAGCAGCAGTACGATGCCATTTGCGGCCCACCCGGCAATACCGGTTATCTTTTTTCGCACAGACCGCTTTATTTTACATTTATGCCGTCCGCCGCGTATGTCCATGACCAGCAAAGTTTCCGCCGCCGTCATGGCCGCGATACCGGCGATCAGGTGAAGCGAAAGCCGTCCTGTGATAAAGCCGGCAGTAAGCAGCGCGAATGACACGGCAAACAGAAGCCATTTTGTCTTTCTGCCATCAGAAAGGAAACAGGATATGGCCAGCGTACATATAAAAGCGGAGGATAAAGGCAGATATGCCCCGTAGCATAAGGATAAAGCTGCTGCCAGCAAAACCGCCAGGATCAAAAGCAGCCGATCGATAATATATTTCATGTCAGCATTCTTTCAGACCATTTCAGTCATTTGTATATGAGCCGTATAGTTATAATAGCACGCTATCATAATAGCATTCTTTCGCCGGCGCGTCAATAAACTGACATCTGACAGAGACTCCATTTTTCACTTTGCCTTCACGATATTTACGCTGGTTTTCCCTTTTATGACTTCGTATACGATCTTCTGATTGCTGTCGTTACTGATCGTTATCGTATTTTCCGCCGCAGTGTTGTAGGGCTTGTAAGTATAATATAAACACTGTGCCTCAGGATCGATGCTCACCTGGCTCCCGTCTTCAACGGCAAGGCTGCAATGAGTGTATCCGGCAGGTATTTCCACGGACATTTCATTTTCGGTATTCCAGAGCTTATATCCGGTCACGAGGCAGACTGCGATCGTAATGACGGCTGCCGCTGCCCGCAGACGGTTTTTCTTCACGATAAACATGATGAAAAGTATTATCGTTACGAGACAGAAAACTGTAGTCAGCAGGTGCCCAGGGAAATCCGTGATGACTCCCAGCCCGTAATAGACGAGGGAGACAGCGATGATGGAACATGCCGCGGCCGTGACCAGCGCGCCGATGATATTATTTTTTTTGGCAAAAAATACGACGATGCCGCCCGGAAATGTCAGCAGTATCATGACGATCCACAGGCGGAAATAATAAAATGCCTGGGAAAGCCCCAGCATGGGGATCTCGACAAGGAAGCACAGAGGCTGGCTGATCAGGAAAAATACAAAAACCTTTAAGCCCGCTTCCAGCGGCTTTTTACAGTTGACCGCGATAAGTACCGCGAACAGGACCCACAGCTCGTAGCTTACAGCGATGTCATCCAGCGAAGTGCTGTGGACGGCAGGTATCTGATTGATGATACCGGTATATGCTCCGGCGGCTATGGCAAAAATAATGACTCGTTTCCAGGACATACTGACGTCTCCGAACAGATGCCCGATCTTTTCCTTGATATTCATGTTTAGTTTCCCTCCTAACATGATCAGTTCTGGTATTGCTGCACGATGACAAGCGTTCATTCTGAATGCATATATTATAATTAAAACGCGCTAACTTGTAAAGAAAAAAAGGAAACCAGTCCTGACGGACCGGTTTCCTGAAAAGATCTGAATTTGCCATAACTGTGATTTTCATAGCTTCATATCTTATATAATATCAGGGGCAGCCTCCGCGGCCTGCGCCTGTTATTATAACAGCTCAAAACGCTGCTTTGCGATGTCCGCGAGCAGATGGGCTGTCGCGTCGATGCCGAACATGCTGCTGTCGATGAGCATGTCTCTGCCTTCCTTGCCGCCCCACTTATATTCAGCGTAGTACTCGTAATAATTGCGGCGGATCTTGTCCATACGCTTGATCTCCTTTATAGCTTCTTCTCTGGTCGCGACCTTATAATACTCCATGACCCTGTTGATCCTGAACTCCTTAGGGGCATATACATAGACGGAGAGTGCCTTGGGTATATCCCTGAGGACGTAGTTGCCGCAATGTCCTACTACTACACAAGATTCCTCTGCCTCTCTGCATATGATCTGTGATTCAAGGGTGAAGAGATTGTCAGATTCAGACCTCCTGTACATAGGTGAAGTCTTCAGCACCTGATAATCGCCGGTGCCCTTAGTCTCTGCGATATTGCCGTTTCTTGTCTCATCAGTTTTCATGATCTTCGAAATGTACACGCCGCTCTTTTCCGCAGCCAGATCGATGATCTGCTCGTCTACAAACTTGATCCCAAGTTCTTTGGCGATCTTCTCCCCGATCTCATGACCGCCGCTGCCGTACTGACGTCCTACTGTGATGATCATATTCTTCTCTGACATAATGTTTGCTTCCTTTCTTCACTGCTTATTGATCTGTTTGTTAAACTCTATGTCATGAGAGCAGACACATTATTTTGGGTACCCTTTCTGAATCATCTCTCCTGATGATTAGATAATAGCACCGTTTTATTTATTTGTAAAATATATAAACGATATATTATTTATATTGAAAACATATGAATGCCTGCGGGCATCCCGGCATGGGAACACTCGCAGGCAAAGCATAGGGGGTATTCGGCTATTTCACTATTAAGCTGATGAAGTCCGAAATGAGCGGAGCTTACTTTATGATCATCCTATATGCAGATTACTGATCATTCAGCACTTCTCTGGCGATTACAATTCTCTGTATCTCACTCGTCCCCTCATACACACGTGTGATGCGCGCGTCGCGGTACATGCGCTCGATGGGATAATCCTTCATGTATCCATAGCCGCCGTGGACCTGAAGAGCCAGGTCACAGACGTAGGTCGCCGTCTCCGAAGCATAATACTTGGCCATAGACGCGTACTTCGTCACTTTCTCGCCCTTATCTCTCTTGTCAGCAGCCTGGAGGATGAGCATTCTGGCGGCTTCGACACGGGTGGCCATGTCCGCGATATACCACTGTATACCCTGCAGCGCGCAGATCGGTTTCCCGAACTGTTTTCTCTGCTTGGAGTATTTCACGGCCTCCTCAAGGGCCCCCTGGGCGAGCCCGAGAGCCTGCGCGGCAACGCCGATCCTGCCGCCGTCGAGACCGGCCATGGCTATCTGGAACCCGTCGCCGACTTTGCCGATTATCGAGCTCGCGGGCACGCGGCAGTCTGTGAGTATGAGCTCCGAGACCGCGGCGCCGGAGATGCCCATTTTATTCTCGGTCTTTCCCAGTGAAAGTCCCGGGTTATCGCGGTCGACGAGAAAGGCTGTCATGCCTCCGTGAGTGCTCTTCTCAGGGTCGGTCAGGGCGATTATTATGAAATGGTTTCCCTCCTCAGGTCCGAAATTGCTGATAAAGCACTTGGTCCCGTTCAGTATATAATCATCGCCGTCCGGCACGGCTTTCGTCCTCAGACCGCCGGCATCTGAGCCCGCGCCCGGTTCTGTGAGGCAGAAGGCGCCGAGCTTTCCCTCGACTGCCATCGGCAGGTATTTTGCCTTCTGTTCTTCAGTGCAGAGCCTTTTGATCAGATCGTTTATCATCAGATGCACGCAGATTATCTCTGCTGTGCTCATGCAGCATCTGGCAACTTCGGAGATGAGGATGACCTTGCATATCTCATCCAGGTCAGCTCCGCCGTATTCCTCGGGAATGTTCAGACCCATGAACCCGAGCTCGGCGAGTCCCCTGATGTTTTCCGCGGGGAACCTCCCGGTCTTGTCGATCTCCTCGGCCAGCGGCCTTATATTCTTCTCCGCGTAGCTGCGGATAAGTTTTCTGATATCATTTTGTGTCTCTGTGTATTCAAACATCGCAGTCCCTCCTATATCAGTATATTTCTCTGCCTGGCAGCGAAACTAAGCTCTTCCCTGAACTTCGGATGCGCAATGGCGATCAGGGCCTTCGTGCGCTCCGAGAGCGTGCGCCCCCTCAGGCGCGCCACCCCGAATTCTGTCACGATATTGTCCACGTCGTTCTTGCTGGTGGTCACCAGGGCTCCCTCAGTGAGTACCGGCTTGATCCTGCTGATCTTTCCGCCTTCTGCCGTAGACGGAAATGCTATAAAGCTTTTACCGCCTTCAGACTTCACGGCACCGCGGACGAAATCAGACTGTCCCCCGGAACCCGACACATGATGTACGCCTATGCTCTCGGCGCAGACCTGCCCGAAGAAATCCACTTCCAGCCCTCCGTTGACAGAGATGAAATCAGGATGCCGGGCTATTACCTCCGGATCGTTGGTGATACTTACAGGGAGCAGCATGAACGCAGGGTTGTCGTTGATAAAATCATATACCCGCTGCGAACCGAAGGCCAGCGTCGAAACGGTCATGCCGCGGTATAACGGCTTCCTGCTGTTCGTGACTGCTCCGCATTCTATAAGATCCAGCATGACATCGCTGAACAGTTCGGTATGTATCCCGAGATCCTTCTTACCCTTGAGCATGCTGCCGACGGCATCCGGGATCGCCCCTATACCGAGCTGTATCGTAGCGCCGTCGGGCACCTCTTCAGCAATATATCCACCGATAGTTTCTGATATCTCGTCAAATGGCAGAGGGGGGATGAGAGGCATAGCCCTGTCACTTTCACACAGTGCGGTCACACGGGATATATGTATCTGAGGCGCCGACAGCGCGCGAGGCATTCTGGGGTTTACCTCCAGAAAGATATTATGCGCGTTTTCGATCATCGTGTTGTTGAACGAACCGTTTACTCCGGTACTGAAGTATCCGTGGCTGTCCATTGGAGAAACTTTTACGATAAATGCGTCGGTCTCTATATACTTTCGAAACAGTTCGGGTATATCGTGGTAATAGCAGGGCATGCAGTCCGCAGTTCCGTTGTTGACAGCTGCCGAAAGCTTTTTGCCGGAAAACCAGCTAACCGGCCTTATGCCTTTCAGAGCTTTTTCATCAAGTATGCCCATAGGTTCGAGATCAAGCAGAGCGTGAAATCTTACATTTTCGAGCCTGCCGTCCGCGGCTCTCTGGCCGATGGCGTCTATGATCTCAGTCGGTATGCCGGCAGCTATGTCGCTGCAGCATACCCAGCCGGAGAGTATCATTTCCGCGATCTCATCCGCAGTTCTCTTTTTACTCATATATTCGCTTTGTGCATCTATCATTCAGCCATTCCCCGCTTTCTATGCTAAGCTGAACAGCGGCCTGGCTATGCTGCCGTTCGAGTAGGTGTCACCCGGAAACATTTTATGTCCGAGGGTCACGTCACGCCCTATGATGTCCATCGTCACTTTTTTGGGATCCATATCGATCAGGTTTCCCATGATCCACGGACCCTCCTCCAGCTCGACCAGAACGATGGTGTAGGGCAGTTCGCCAGCCCGGCCTTCGGCGCCGATATAGGTGGTGGTGAAGGTCCTTACCTTGCCGCGGCCGCTTAATTCTATGATCTCCTGATCTGAACTCCGGCACTTTCTGCAGACCATCATCGGAGGACAGGTGATATTTCCGCACTCTCTGCATTTCAGTCCCAGAAGTCTGTCCTTCTTCAGTGCTTTATTGTATTCGATGAAGGGAAGTGTATATTCTGTATTCTTATACATCGCTGTCTCCTTTCTACTGTGCTGAAAGGATCATGTTTATCACGACCCCGTCTCCGCCCAATGTGTCTGTGATACCGTGCCTGGCACCTTCGACCTGACGTCCCTGGGATACCATGCCGCCTCTGAGCTGCCGCGTTATCTCACAGACCTGCGAAACGCCTGTGGCGCCGATCGGATGGCCTTTGGCCTTCAGGCCGCCGGAAATGTTGATGGGTATCTTTCCGCCTATCCTCGTCTCTCCATTGAGCCATGCCTCGCCGGCTGTCCCGAAATCAAAGAAGCCGAGTCCTTCTGCCGCTATGATAGCCGCGATGCTGAAGCAGTCATGAAGCTCGCACAGATCCATGTCTTCCGGTCTGAGGCCTGCCATATCGTATGCCTGCTTAGACGAGAGCTCCCTGGCTCTGATGCGCGGAAGATAATCATACTG
>Ga0163159_1001972_pt1 | contig 18038 bp, 19 predicted proteins | sample BioMet9_FD_108702 | JGI IMG/M metagenome (GOLD analysis project Ga0163159, IMG submission 108702) | Microbial communities from bioreactor (seeded with sewage sludge) at Lawrence Berkeley National Lab, California, USA - Biofuel... | ecosystem: Engineered > Bioreactor > Anaerobic > Unclassified ... | reverse complement strand
TATTTTGGAATTTTGGTCGAGGACATTATACCAAAAAAAGGGAGGTCATTGCTCTTTTTATCGCAAACTCCCGTAAAATCAAGGTTTAAATAATAAAAAAGAGTAGTGAATTTGACACTACCTCCTTGTGACTGAGGGAAAGTCCGTGGATCTGAATCCCAACTTCTCCGCATAAAGCTCTGATCTTGTCTGAAATACGGCAATTCAGGGCTTTTTTATTTCTTGATGATATGTTGCTTCATTCATGCGCTAAGTCCGGCCTGACCATCGGCCATGACATTCGCAGCTGGAACAGAGACTCTCACAATTTATGCTGTAAAATAATAGAAATAAAATGTAAAATAATAGAAAACGAAATGGAAAATACTTGAAATAAGACCGAAAAAAGGTATAATGGAAGAAAAACAAAAGGAGGGATGGCTTATGGAAATCACAAAACATAATGCAAATTTATACAATGCGGCTGATTCAGAAAATGAAATGAATTATGCAAGCAGCGGATGTTCATGCTCCTGCTCCTGCTCATGCTGCTGTACATGTGCTGCTGTTTCAGAAGAGGAGTAAATTTTGAAGGAAGACCCGGAGTATCTCCGGGCCTTCCTTTAAATACGGAATCAGTACGATATCGTTTCGAAAACAAGGAACGGAGATTGCAGGAGAGCAGAGTGGAGACATTACTGAAAATAGAAAACTTGGGCGTTAATATCGGCGGTATGCCTATTTTGGATTTAAAAGATAAAACAATCACGGTCAATAAAGGCGATGTGGTTGGAATCATAGGTGAAAACGGCGCAGGAAAAACGACCTTGATCAATTGCATCATTGATAAAATTCAATATTCCGGTCATATATTGAAAAATTTTTCATCAGATGAACTTGGAATACAATTCCAGATTAATGCCTACAACAAGTTAATGAAGGTATATGAAGTAATACAAATTGTGACAAAAAATCTGAAATTTGATGAAAAATTTGAAAAAGAACTTAATCAGTTTGAATTAAAGCCGCTGTTAAAAAAGAGAATAGGCAAGCTGTCAGTAGGAGAGCTGCAGCGATTGACTTTGTTTTTAGTGTTATATTTACAGCCGGATGTGCTGTTGTTTGACGAATTGACAACAGGTCTGGATTATCAGAAAAGAACAGAATTATTAGATCTGGTAAAAGAATATTGTAAAAACAAGACGGTACTGACAATTACACATTATTTTGAAGAAATATCAGACTGGGCAAATAAATTACTTATATTACATAGAGGACATTTCGTGTTTTTTGGAACGATTGATGAACTGGAAAGAGCTTATGAGCACTTTTCTGTCATTAAAGTACCGGCAGAAATAGAGACGGATCTTAAAACAATATATAGTAAAACCATTTCGTTCATTGATATAAACGAAAGATATGCAGGCATCGTTGCATATGATGAAAAGCAGCAGAAGTCACTGATTGAAATGCTGTCCCAAAAAGGCATTGGATTTCAAATTGAGCCCAAGGGAATTTACTCATTATATACACTTGCAATATCATCGGCAAAGGGAGAATGAAATATGAAAAACTATCTTTTTATCGATTTGAAGGTTATGTTTCGAATCCCCCTGTCGGTTTTTTTCTCTTTTGTTTATCCTATTCTTATGATGTTTATTATTATTCTGTCATATGGAAATATAAGTATTGGAGATGGATACTACCTTGTCGACAAATATTTCCTGATTGCAATTGGAATGGGAATTTTACCGCTTACACTGATTTCTTTTCCGATGTGGCTGGGCAATTCATTTGAAAATAACAGCATGGAAAGACTGAATTTTTTTGGGGTCAGAACATTTGAAATTTTTGTGGGAGATACTCTGGCACATTTAGTTTTAGCATGGATCAGCATGGCAATTAATATTTTGTTTGCATATGCGGTATTTGGGTTGAGATTTCCCGGAATAGATTATTTGTCAGCGTTTTTATTACAATATGCGGCAGCGGTTATTGTAGCCATGATGACAGGAGGAATATTTGCATTAGTATTTAAGAACACACAGATTTTAATGCCCTTTGGGCTGGTAGTTATGTTTGCGCTGTATATGTTTTGCGGGGTGTTTATTTCATTTGAAGAAATGCCTGCCTCTTTTCAGAAGGTTGCTGCCATCCTGCCTATTAAATATGCAATGAATGATTTTTTTGATATATGGACAGGAAAAATGTATTGGAATAAATGTTTTTTGCTCTTATCGGCTGTTTATTCTGCAATAGGGTGCAGCTTGATATTTATCATGATTGTAAAAGGAAAAAATAATACAGAAAGGAAAAACAGGTATGGACAAAAAACAGATGATTAGAATTGTGATGGAGATTGCAGGGGGAATTGTTTTTTCCGTCATACTTTGCGGTGTACTTATTTTTATAGGGTATTATCATGCAAACAGTGCTCAGCTTGCAGAATACACGGTTGAAATATTTAATTTCCCTATATACGAAATAGCGCTTCAAAACGGAGAGATGGTTGGAACTGCGTTGAATCAGAATATGTCTGTTTTAGGTATTATATGTTCAATCATTGCAATATTAGCAGTTGAAGTCAGATGCTATATTAAAAAAAATAAAAAACATTAGTTTTATGGTGAATGCATGGAAAATAATTTTAAGATTAAAGGCTTATTAAATCAACATTTAAAAATACAGTTAGATCAGGAAAATATATATAATGGCAGAAATACAAATGTATATGGTCAGATATTAAATGGCAATGAAGAATCAACGGCAATGAATTATTTGTTGAATTTAGGCTATATGCGTTTAAACGATGCAAAGAGCATCGGCATGTTTAATGAATTAAACTTAGCAGCGAACATCAATAAGGAAATAGTCCATGAAGACATTCAAGATGAAGACACGATTTATCTGAACGATAATTATCTTAAAATCAAAAGAAATATAGTTGAATGTATGGAAAAACGACATAGCGGAAGACAATTTTCCGGATACACGATGGGATTCAGGGAATTCTCTTCAATATGCAGATACAGTTTTGGACTGTCCAGAAGACAAATGAATTATGGAGGTGTCGCTGCGCCTGCAAGGTACTATGCTTCCGGCGGAGGACTGTATCCGGTAAATGTATTTGTCTATGTCAATAATGTGGCGGGCATCTCCAAGGGGCTGTATCGATATCAGACAGGCTCACACTCTTTATATCCCGGTAAGAACAGCTTTGATACACATAAATTTTTACAGTATGGGAATTTCGATTTTGATAATTTTTCGTTCCTTGTGCTGTATGAATATGATTTTAATAAAAATTATCTTAAATATGGGGAGCTGTCTTTATTGATTACATTAGTTGAAGTGGGAATTCTTTCGCACCAACTGGAGCTGGTTGCAACATCCATGGATTTTACAGTATGCCAGATAGCCGGGTTTGATAAGCAGTATGCTGAGAAAGAGTTGGATCTGGATGGTATTAACAGCCATATTTTGTTTACCAATATATGCGGGAGAGAATAATGAAATGATTTTCAAAGGAGAAATACATTTTGAACGGAAAAATAGTTTTTATTAAACCCAGAGATTTAGCTTTGATCGAAAATGGCAATGAGATGGTTTTAAGAAAAGGCTTTTTGCATATTAATGAAATTATCATAGATAAACATGGAAGTTCTGCTAAATTCATAGAAACCATGGAAGACTTCTGGAATAAAGGAAGGTATGAATCAGATGAACACGATGAAGTCTATGATGATTTTATGAAGCTTCTGAAATTTGGCTTTTTGGCAGTTGATTCGGACAAATCGTTTATAATATTGACGAATAAAAGGTATATTGATCAGGTCCGGCAGCTCACAAAGAAAAATATATGTGTAAAAGATATTGAGAGTATGGTTTCACTGGAAGAACAGAGAATCATCAGAGAAGACAGAAGCATAGAAAAAATCGATAAAATCAAAGAAAAATTTAGGAAAAATATGGAAGGCTATGATCATATTTATGTACTTGAAGATTTTTGCAATTTAACCGGTTTGCGTGCGATCAACAGGTTAACGCATATGCTTGAAATAGAAAGCAGTATTGGCTTTATTGATAATGACAATATTTATTTGACGGCAATTAAGCCAAATTATACCGGATGTTATGAATGCTTGGAAAATCATATTTTATCAAAATTCCCGGGAGTAATGTCTGATTATGAGGAAAAGTATGTGAGTGAGCAGGAAAGCAGCTGTGAAGGCAATCTGCTGATAGTATTAGGATGGATTTTTAAAGATATAGAGAATATAGAAAAATACGGAATGAGTTCATTAACCGGCAATGTAATTCACATGTATACACCTAATTTTGAGTATTCGTACAGTTCAAATATGAAGAGTTCCGCATGCCCGGTGTGCGCGGGCATCAATCATGTCAAATTTGAAGAACAGAATATTCGCTCTGTGAATGTAATCAAGGAGGCATTCGCAGATGATTGATATAGAGAATACGCTGCAATATAATCAGGTAAGACGAAAACGAATAGGCAGTAAAATTTCTTCTATATGGAGCGGGGACAGCATTTTTCTTGGAGCAAGATCTTATCCTGTGTTGGATTTTACGTATCTGACTTCCAATTTTTCGGATTTCGAAAAAAATGTTTTTAAGCAAAAACAGAAAATGATATATCATCTGAGCGGATATGGAGTTCAATACAATGAGGCGTTTGCAGGCTATATAGGGGAGAGCGCTGAACGTTATACATTTGCCTCTTTCTATAATCTTATCAGGGAATTTGCTATAACTGCATCTTATCAGGAAATGTGTGATAAATACGGCAAAGATAACGTATGTGAACTTTCCTTGCTGAATTCCTATTTTGATAAAAAAGACGTAAATCAATATGTAATCAAAGAAGACAGATTACAGTGGATCGGCATGAATTCGCTGCTAAACCTTGGTGAAAAAATATATATTCCGTTACAGTTTGTTGTTTCCAATAATGGTGAGATATTTGCGAAGGAAAAGCCATTTATGACATCGGCCGTATCAACAGGAACAGCATGCCATGAAAATATTCAAAAAGCTTTTGAAAATGCCGCTGTTGAATACCTGCAGATTGATTCGTTCAATTTATGGTGGTATGGAGGGGTCAAGGGGCAAGAAATAAATATTGACAGGAAAGAATTCCTGAACAAATATTTTAAATGCCAAGAAAAAGTACAGAAGTTTTTGAAAAATTTCGACGTGAATTTTACAGATATTTCATATGATAAAGATATTGATATTGTAGTTTGCGAAATCTTTGCAAAGAAAGAAAATCTTCCTAAATACACGGTCGGCGTGCAGGGCGGAATCGGAAAAGAAAAAGTTCTGTATCGAGGACTGATGGAAGCGTTGGCGGTTTTGGAATATAACATGAATCTTCCCTGGATGGATCCGGAAAAATACAGAACGATTACGCGAAAGAGCACCGGAATCAATAATCTTGATGATAATGTTATATTATATGCTAAATATGGAAAACCGGCTAAAATATGCAGCAAAACCGAGATGTTTAACGATCCGGGGGAAAAAACATACAATGTGTTGAAGAATATTCAGAAGATGAGTAAGTATGCAGGTTATCTTATCCTTACAATTCCAGAATTTGAAAACATGAATTTAGAAGTTGTAAGAGTCTGTATTCCTGAGCTGCTGCCGCTGTGTCTGCCATCGTATCCGCCGTATTACCATAAACGATATGAAACGACAGGAGGAATCCGAAATAATGTTCCCCATCCTTTGGCATAACATATGCATTATTATAACAATTTTTCCGGGAATTTTATTTTTTTTCATGAATCGAATTCCTTATGTGAAGAAAAAAAAAGAAATGGACAAATATGCCATATGTTTGATTGCGGTGGTTGCAATAAATTTAGCAGCGGGAAACTTGATTCTGCTGCAAAAAACAGTAATATTAATAATCGGTGCAATTGTTTTCTTCGTAATTGAGTATTTGCTGGAAAACAGGGAAAACATAACCTAGGATAAAGTATGGTATGTCTTGTCTGAGATCAAGAGGCCATTTTACATACTGTTATTATATCCGGTTTGTGAAGAAATGATATATCGGTTTATGATCTATTGTTTTATTAATGAGATATCTGTTAATTTTTATGTGTATCTTTTGCTTTCTGCATTTGCATTTGTTTTTGTACATTTTTTTACACAAAAAATAAAATGCTTATACAAAATACCATTTGCTGTTCTTGCAGGTGTTTTATATTGGGAATATAAAGATATAATGCTGTGTATTTGTTTGCATATGGCATACAATACACTGGCATATGCCTACAATAGTATCAGGTACAAAAAGTGTCGCTGATTGGATGCGGTGATAGCCGGACACCGCAAATAAATCTGCGTTCTGCATACGCCTGTACGCGTACCGGAGGGCTGGGACAGTAGGAATTCTGGGAATTCTAATCAATTACTGCCATACTGTTCGCTCTTGCCAATACCGGCAATTTTATTGCGTACCTGAAAGATTCATCAAAGAAAAAATCAAAAACGAAAGCCGGAACTGCTTCAGGAAGGTATAGCGGAACGAAAAAAGAATATCGATTTTAAATTGTTTACCAGCAGCAAAATGTTTTGCTGCTGTTTTTTTGCTGTGCATGAGGCATCGAAATTTAATACGACATAAAAGCATGATTACACAACAACACAAAAGACGGCATGTAAGTTTCATATTAAAGTTAAATGATTGAATAATGTGTAACTATTGTTCGATTTATAACATTTTATGAAAATATAGAAAAGAGGGGACAGAAAGATGATGCGAGGAAGAAAGAAATCATCTGTTTGTATGCTGGTCTTAAGCATGCTGCTGTTTTTCAGTATGCTGAATTTGCCGGTCGGTTCCGTTTATGCAGCGGATCCGGCAGAAGTGGGAACGGAAGCAGAATTAGTGACGGCACTTACATCCGGCGGCAATATTAAGCTTACCGCGGATATCTCCGCCACTGCAGGGCTGACGGTCAGTACAGATACGGTACTGGATGTGAACGGCCATACGCTGACGATTGCGGCAGATCCGGACAGCGGGGCAGGATTTCAGGTCACGGATTCAAGCCTTACGCTTACGGACAGTGCAGGAAGCGGTCAGATCGCCATTACGTCAAGTCTGTGGGGTATGAAATTCGACGGAGACAGTTCAAAAGGCCTGATTCTTAAAAATGTCGATCTGGAAATCACAGGAGCAACGTATGTCGGACTGTATTCTGCGGCTATGGGCAGGCCGATCACGATGGACGGCGGAAAACTGCTGATTCAAAACTGCGGTACCGGTACGAATGGCTGGGGGGCTGTCCGCTGGGGACATGCAAATGCTGATTACGGCGGACCGGTTGCTTTTAACAGCGGTGTGATCGATATTGAGGATAATGGATACAACTGGTTTAATTTTTATGTCAGTCATGATGTAATTTTCGGCGACGCCGGCAGCGCTCCCTTGACCGTTACACTGAAAAACGCGGCAACTGCCGGAACGGGCTTTGAAAATACACTTCAGCTGACACAGATCTACGCAGATCATAAGGGTCTTACAATTAATAAAAACGCGACGGTAAATATTACGTTGACCGGCAGTGCGGGTCAGCGCCGCGGCATCAATAGTGACGGCGCTCCGGTTGTTATTGACGGAGGCGTACTGAATATTGATTCCGAATATACCGGATCCGATAATACATACGGACTCCGCGGCATTACAGCGTCCGTTGTCAACGGAGGCACATTGAATGTCAGCGGTACACAAATACGGTGTTTCAAAAAGAGGCCCGGCGGGATCTTTTGACGCAGAGGCAGGCGCGTTTGTCACATCCGCTGTATTGGAAGGCGGTATGGACAGTGAGGAAACGCTGAATACGATAACCGGCGGTTCTGTGAAAATGGATGATTCCTGCAGCATCATCGACGGCATCATGACGGCTATTGATCCGGACAAGGTGGATCCGGTCCCGGTCAATGCAGCCGGTGAGGAGCTGACCCGCTTTGATCTGAATGGAAAAGCCGACACCGATATCGAGATTGCGGCAGAAGCCGGTAATGAAACGGCGCATCCGGGATATACGTATTCGGTTGGAAAAGATCATGACGGTACAGCATACGTATGGGCACCGGCAGTGTCGGTGAATTTCTGGCCGAATGAGGAAGCATACACAGGCGGGAATGCAGAGGATATCATTCTGACGGATTATACGATTCGTGGAAATACGATACCGTATGTCGGCGGAAGCAGCGCTGATGAAAGCAAATTGCCGGTTCCTGCGGGCAAGCAGTTTTCACACTGGGTAAACGCGGATACCGGTGAGACATTTGATCCGTCGGCAGATGCTGTTTCAGCTGATATGGATGTGTATGCCGTTTATACGGATAAGGAATATAATATCGTGTACAGTTTTGTTAGCGGAACGAGCAATATGTCACTTCCGGCTGAAGTAACAGCATTGCTTCCGGGCGCTGCAAAAGCAACGGATCATACAGCAGTTACGGCAGCACAGCCTTCTGCTTCAACGGTTGATGTCGCAGACGGTACCTGGACGTTTACAGGATACGATGCCGACAGCAAGACGATCAGCGGGGCTGATATTACCTTTACCGGAACGTGGACGTTTAAGGCAGCCGGTACGGCTTCCGTTACGGATACCGGGAGCATCGCGAAGAACGTATCAAACGGTACAGGCATCCGGACAGGCGACAGCAGCAATATAAACATGTATGTGATCATTGCAGTCATAGCTGCGGCACTGGTTGCTGTGCTTCTGCTTGTCAGAAAAAAAAGGCACTAGCGTATTCAATGCGAATCTGCATTTTCAGAGGGAAATTTTAATAACGGCTGGCTCACGGCCTTAAGGAGCTGCTGCAAAATAGCCGGAAACCGTCTATGGAGCAGCAGCTCCTTTTTTGATCCGTAATCGCGGCGTAATCCGAAACATTGACCGGAACCCGTATGTGGGTTACAATGATTTCTGGATATGCGCATGATGGCACGCTGGAGCGGCATGTGCGCGGATGAATAATCAGAAATCACGAGTGGGGTTGAACATGAAAAGAAAAAATGCATGGAATAAGTATAATCCGGAGGAACGGAAACAAGTATTTGCTTTTGCGGAAGAATACAAATCATTTCTTTCCGCATGCAAGACCGAGCGTGAATGCGCGGACCGCATGGCAGAAGAGATCGCAGAGGCGGGGTACCGCGATCTGGACAAGATGATCGAAAACGGGGAAACGCTTTCGGCCGGCGATAAGGTATACAGATGCAACCGGGGAAAAGGCATCGTCATGTTCCGGATCGGAACGGAACCGATTGAGAAGGGAATGAATCTGCTGGGCGCGCATATCGATTCTCCGCGCCTCGACCTGAAGCAGAATCCGCTGTATGAGGACAGCGGACTGGCGCTTCTGGATACACATTATTACGGAGGAATCAAGAAATATCAGTGGACGGCGCGTCCGATGGCACTTCACGGCGTGATCTGCAAGGAAGACGGCACAAAAGTTACCGTCTGCCTGGGAGAAGATCCGGACGATCCGGTCATAGGTGTTACGGACCTGCTGCCGCATCTGGCAAGTGATCAGATGAAAAAAGAAGGCAGGCTTGTTGTCGAGGGAGAGGATCTGAATCTTCTGTGCGGCAGTATACCAGGTCAAAAAGTAAATGAAAAAACCGAAAAAAGCGACCTTGTCAAAACATATATCTTACAGCTTCTTCGGGAAAAATACGGCATCGAAGAATCAGACTTCGTGTCGGCTGAGCTGGAGGCGGTTCCCGCGGGCGGCGCACGTGACTTCGGACTGGACCGCAGCATGATCATGAGCTATGGTCATGATGACCGGGTGTGCGCGTTCCCTTCGTATCGCGCGATGCTCTCCCTGTCGGATGAGGTTGGACGTACATGCGCGTGTCTCCTTGTGGACAAGGAAGAGATCGGCAGCGTTGGCGCTACCGGCATGCATTCCAGATTCTTTGAAAACACTGTCGCGGAGGTGCTGGAACGAATGGGACAGTACTCGGAGCTTTCTCTGCGGCGGACGATAGAGCGCTCCACCATGCTTTCATCTGATGTCAGCGCGGCTTTCGACCCGAATTATCCGTCTGTTATGGAGAAGAACAACTGCTGTTATCTTGGGGAAGGCATGGTACTGAACAAATATACCGGTTCCCGCGGGAAGTCGGGATCCAATGACGCCAGCGCGGAATTCATTGCCAAAGTGCGCCGTGTTTTTGACGAGCATAACGTCAGCTTTCAGACGGCTGAGCTGGGCAGGGTAGATCAGGGCGGCGGCGGAACAATCGCATATATCATGGGAAATTACGGAATGGATGTCATCGACAGCGGAGTTGCAGTGCTGAATATGCACGCGCCCAGTGAGATTGTAAGCAAGGCCGATGTATGGGAAGCATTTCATGGATATCTGGCATTCCTGAAGAATATGAAATACGGAACTCCGGCTTGATGCCGGCAGTTATATACTCCTTTATGAACCGGAGTTCCGTTTTTGACTTTGACCGCATGGTCCTTACACACCTTTAAAGGTATATATCATAAGTTCATTGCCCTGTATTATATGTACATTTTCTCCGCCGCAGTGCGGGCACTGCCCAGTTGAAAGACCTGGGAGTCTGCTGTCCATGCCGCATTGGTCGCAGTGGATTATAACATCTTTTTCTTTAATGACAAGGGTTGCCCCTTCAAATATCGTGTCATCCGTAAGCAGGCTGAATATGTGCTGCAGGGCTTCGGGAAGTGCAATGCGCTGTTTCCCTATCACAAGCGTGATTTCAGATACCCTGCGGATCCCTCTGGCTCTTGCAGCACTTTCAACTGCATTAAGAGTGTATTCGATGATTGACGCTTCGTGCATGACCTGAAATTCTCCTATATGTACAGAACATCAAGATGCTCGGCATCGGGCAGGAGTTCCTTTGCGTTTTTTCGCGGCTGCATGGACAGTGCCCCGCTCTTGCAGTTAACTGCGCATATACCGCACCCAAAGCATTTTTCCAGGTTATAATGCAAATGACCGTCTGAGAATTCAATGGCTTTAGCCGGACATACAGAATTACACTTTTCGCAGCCGATACATTTTTTCTCATCTATGCGGACTGAAAATCGCGACGGCTTACCGCACGTTGTTTCTCCGCGCAGCATGGAACCGAGAATCAGGCAGCAGCAGGAGCAGCACTGGCACAGGACAGATGGCTTTTCAGCGTTTGAAATGGAATGGACGAGTCCCATTTCACTTCCTCTTTTTGTAAGCGCAATCGCTTCGTCTGCAGTTAGCTTTTTTCCGCCTCCGTAACCCAGTGTCCGTTCGGCAAGATCATCAAATAATAAGCATGTTTCAATCGGATAATCACATTTCTTGCTGCCCATATTCTGCTTGATCTTACGGCAGAAGCACGGTGTCTGGCATATGGTCCGGCGTTCCCTTATCATCTTTGTGACATAATCAAAAGGTACGATTTCTCTTGTATCCGGAATTTCCATGTCCATGGGTATTTCGCCGCTTTCGGGAATACCTGTCAGCGCTCCTTCATTCGATATAACCCTGAATTCGCTGATATCATACGGCAGATTTTTGGAACATCCGAGCAGCTGGCAGTTAAACCAGTCGCTGCACGCAATACGCATGGGGTCATCTGTTCCGGTTACTTTACTATAGGTTATGGCAATTTGAAACAGATAATTTCGAACATACCGCTTTTCTCCATCCTTCGTGTCCCAGTTGTCAAGAAAATAAAGACGGATTAATTTCTCCATAATTGCGTCGATGTTTTTAATGTTATCTGCGTTTTTTTCTTTGATTTCTTCCAGAAAAACAGGTGTCTGCTCATGCGTTGGAAACAGCAGCCATACAGCACAGTCATCCGGTGTCAGAATTCCCTTGATTGTTTTACGGAAAAACATCCGGTTGGGTATTTCACCGTAAAAAATTTCCAGTCCTTCAAGAAACTGCTCATAAATATCACATTCTTTTTTTTCTTCAGCCATGGTTATTGTCCTTTCTGTTTTGTTTTTGGTACTGAAAAAAGTATAGACCATAGAGTAACTCTCAAGTCAACAGTATTTCTTGACTCTGGAGTTCCTTCAGGGTTTAAAATAGGAATATCTTAAAAAAAGGAGTGTATGTCGATGTCAGATACAAGAATTATTGAATTAAAGCAAAGCGTATTTGCCGACAATAATAAAGAAGCAGCGCGCATACGTGAACGCTTGAAAAAAGATCGTGTTTTTCTGCTGAACCTTATGTCTTCTCCGGGCTCCGGAAAAACAACAACGCTGCTGCGCACGGCCGGTGAGCTTAAGGAACAGTTTCGTATTGGTGTCATGGAGGCAGATATTGATTCCACGGTTGATGCGGAAAAAATGGGCGCGGCCAGGATTCGATCGATACAGCTCCATACAGGCGGGATGTGCCATCTGGATGCCGGCATGACGAAGCAAGGCCTTGACGCGTTTCACGCGGATGATTTAGATCTTGTTTTTCTGGAAAACATCGGAAATCTTGTGTGTCCGGCGGAATTTGACACCGGTGCCGCAAAGAATGTCATGATCCTGTCTGTGCCGGAAGGGCATGATAAGCCGCTTAAATATCCATTGATGTTTAAAGTGTGCGACGTTCTCATTATCAATAAAATTGATGTGCTTCCATATTTTGATTTTGATATGGATAAAGTACGGCAGTACGCGCTTATGCGTAACCCAAAGTTAAAAATTTTCCCGCTGAGTGCAAAAACAGGAGAAGGTTTTCAGGCATGGACGGAATGGCTGATAGAAAATACTAAGAAATGGAATGAAATTCAATAATATTAATATCCTGAAAAGTACCGCCGGGTCAATGATCACCCGGCGGTTTCTTGTCGACCGGCACCCATATTTCCATCATGATGCACGACGTTCCTCTTAAAAGAAAACGTTCAATTATATCACCGGTAACCAGATAATTATTTTCTATTATCCAGGCATGCAGTAAGTTATAGGCAGCGTCAGGCTTTTCCTGCGTATCCACTGAAAAATAGTAGGCGCACTGATGCGGCTTAATGAAAACCGACGGGTATGCGGACGGTGTGCATTCAGGGTCTGAAAGCAGGCCGTACTTGCTGTATTCAAAGCGGCCGGAGACAAAGCTTTCCCTGGACATGATAAAAGCGTAGCTGGGATTACAGCGGCTGTTGGATGACAGCTTACGAAAGTCCGCAACCAGCTTTACAATATCCAGTTCATTGTCCGCGCTGATTGACAGCCATTCCGGGGACTCCCGGATTTGTACGGTACTGGGAACGGTTGATATTGTATCCAGCTTTGATAAGAATTCGGTTATCATTTTCTGCTTTGTCTGCAGATTCTTAATCTGATCCTGAAGCTTGCCATAGGTATTGAACAATTCAGCTGACAGGAACTGAATATCACTGCATTGAAAGAACTTGTTGATATCTGTAATAGAAAGACCCATGGAGCGTAATAAGAGTACGCTGTAAAGATTGCTTACAGACTGCAAAGTGAAAAAGCGGTAATTATTGCTGGTGTCACGTTCCGCAGATAACAATCCGATTTTATTATAATATCGGATTGTATCTACAGATACACCAAACATCTGGGAAATTTCCCCCGCTAAAAATTTAAGCTTTTTCACTTTGCATCACACCTGTCCTGAAGTCCGGTAAACAATATTAATAAACCCATCCATTACTCTTATATTATACAGCTCTTAGAAATAAACATCCATTTATATATGTTTCTGATCAAGGATTCCACTTGGAATAACCATATATCATGAAGGCAATGCTGATAAGCAGCAGCGCGTTGCCGGTATTGATCTGTGTGGGATTTGTTGAAAGACATGACATAAAGGAACCAATCCCCATAATAACCGTTCCGATAAGAGCACTGATTTTGTACCTGGCCATTATTTTTCTCCTTTCTGATCCGATGCCAAATCATTGGAAGACACGGCTTCTGCCGGGCGGACAATCTGAGTTTTTGTAACAAGCATCAGCAGCGTATAAATGACAGCACTGAGAATAATGCCGTTTAATGCTTTTAAGCCATAAGGAATAGCGTAGACAAGAGCTACAGTAGCGGCCCAGCTTATCCAGCTGATAGGATTCCATTTTTGGAAGGACGCTTTTTCAAAAGTAATATAGCGGCTTTTATGCACGAGATAGAAATCTGAAAAAAGTATGCCGGCCAAAGGCGGCATAGCTACGCCCAGGATTTTTAAGAATGAGAATACCATGTTAAGCCGGTACGGTCGGAACAAAGTCAGTACAGAGGCTATTATTAATACAATCACAAGCATTTTTCTCCGGCTGAGCTTAAAGGTGTTTGTAAGGCATAAGGACATGCAGTACAGATTTGTGGCATTTGTAGTGAAAATGTTTGTGGTCATAAGAATTACACTTGGAATAAGCAGTCCGAATCCAAGAAGAACGGATGTAAGATCGCCGTTCTGAGTTGCTATGGAAGCAATCGACCCGCAGATTATCATTAACACATTGCCGCACATCAGACCGACAATGGAAGCGATAATGGCGGATTTAAGGCTTTTTGCAAAACGCATGACATCTGCCAGGGCTGTTGAAGAGGTCGTTACCCAGTTTCCGATAATTGCGGTAACGCCTACTCCCATTGCGATTTCGGTTGTTGGTTTATATGCAAATACAGCACTCATGCCGCCTATTGATCCGGCGGAACGGATTCCGGTTGCAAGGCACAGAAATACGATGGCAGGTATCGAGACATACCCGAGTATAGTGATTATACGCATTCCAAAAATTGCGAAAATGCCCATTGCCAATGCACTGAGAATCATACAGATAAATTCACCTGCTGTGCCGAACCCAAATATCTGCGCGATAAAATGACCGAAAACAGCAGACTGGATGGTGTACCATCCGGTATTGATAATCGGGCTTAAAAAAGTCGCGACTTTTGAGCCTGTTGAACCAAAGCTGTAGCGAGTCAGCAATGCAAAAGATAATCCGGTTTTTGAAGCGATGATACAGTTTAAGGTTGCCACAATACTTAAAAAAATGTTGCCTAATATGGTGGCAATTATGATATGTTTAAAATCCATGCCGGCGGCCAGACTGCTGCCTACCATCATACTTGTGATTACAAATACGACTCCGCACCATACAATGGCCAGACTGAAACAAGACCGCCGCTCACTCTGCGGGACTGTATTTCTGGAATATTCTAAATCTGTATCATTCTGTGACTGTTGCTTTTCCACCACTATTTCCCTCCTTTTTGTGTTTGCCGAACAGCAATTAAAGATCTTTTACGAGTGTACCGGCCTCCTTTCAGAATGATGAATATATATGTTATGCATACTGCGCCGCAGTATTTTCAGAGAACAGCGCATGGCGGCTTAATACTGATTCCTTCACTTTTTTCGAGATAGCGGATAAAAATATATTTCCCTTCCACACCGTCTTCGCGGCGCCTTACTAAGGGCGCCGAAGGTGAACTTGTGTCATGCTTTACAACGATATACCAAAGATGGTTATCGGCCAGTGCCTTATCAACAGCTGCTTCAAATTCCTCATAAGTATGTACCGTACAGGTATTGGGTACACCGGCGCCTGCGGCCATCAGGGCAAGATCTACATTTCCTCTTGTCGCGGTCGGGTAGGGAGGATCATTGTATAAGGAGTCATAGCTTTCATTGTCCCAGACGATCACAATCAGATTTGGCGGCTGCCGGTTGCCGAGAACTGCCAGACAGCCCATATCCAGAAGCATACTGCCGTCTGAATCCTGGCAGATGATCTTCCTGTCAGGCAATGCTATGGCCAGGCCGATTGCGGTACCACAGTTGACGCCAAGTGCCCCCATATTTAAAGTCTGCGGACTGTGGTGAAAAGCATTGTCCCATTCATCCACCATTTTGCCGAGCGATATCACGACTAACTGATCTGTAAGGCGGGAGGCAAGACGCTTCATACATTCAAAACGATTCATTTAATAACACTCCTTCCAATAACAACAGCAGTATGGTACATTGTTGTCTCCGCGTGCAGGACCGCGTTATGAATTGCCGGTTTTATGTCCTGGCTGCAGCGTACAATCGTATAAGGAATCCGCAGTGCATGCAGCATTGGCTCCATAGTGATTCCATGATTGACACCCCACCAGTTTTCCTCTCCGAAATCACCGCGGTAGGCCATCAGCAGTACGACCGGTATCTGACGTTCCAGCCCGATGCGGGCCAGTGGCTCTGCGGCGACACGGATACCCGAGTTTTCCATGATCATGATCGATCGTTTTCCGCCAATCCATGAGCCGGCGGCAATACATACTCCGGTCGATTCATTTGGCACCGGAACGGCATCGAAGCGCTTGTCATCAGGAAGCAGGGAGTAAAGCGGCTTAAGTCTTGATTCCGGAAGATAAGGAACTGTTTTAACGTGTGCTTCCGCCATTGCGTCTAAAATATCTTTTGCATCCTGTAAATCTATCATTGTCCATCCCTCACAGTCGTAATCCTTTTTTTACAAGCCGCTCAATCAGGGACCTGCCTTGCAGGTTCGCGTCGTACAGCAGCTTTGCTTCGTCAATTTCAGTGAATTTCCGGTTACGCATCACAATCCGGCCATCGATGATGGAAGTATCTACATCTGCACCCGAAGCAGAAAATACCAGATGTGATTTTATTATCGATGCGTACTTCGTGTCATATGGAGCAAAATGAAGTTTACGCATGTCAACGAGTATTATATCGGCGGCTTTTCCGGGTTCAAGCGATCCGGTTTCATTTTCAATATCAAGAACAGCGGCACCGCCTGCAGTCGCAAGCCTTAATACGTCACATGCCTTTAACGCGTCGGCTCTGTCGGTCGAAATTCTCTGCAGAAGCGCCGCCGCCTTCATTTCTTCGAACATGTCATAATTATTATTGGAGTTTGCACCGTCTGTACCGAGGCCGACGGGTATTCCGCGTTCTATGTAATCGCAGACCGGCGCGATTCCGTCACAGAGCTTCATGTTGCTGATACAGCAGTGAGCAACCCGGGCACCTCTTTGTTTTACAAGTGCCCGTTCCTTTTCATTTAAATGGACAGCATGTGCCAGAAGCATCCTGTTTGTCAGTACCCCGAGTGAATCAAGGTATTCTACAGGCGTTTTCCCGAATCGTTCCTTGCAGAGCTTTACATCATCGACGGATTCACTGCAGTGTGTCTGCATGGGGACATTATACTTTTCAGACAGAGCAGCGATTTCTTTTATCATTGACTCGCCGGCTTCCCGGAAACTATCAAAACCGAACCAGAATTTCACCCGCTCGCCCGGCCGGTAAGTTTTCCGGACATATTCGGTATTCAGCCCGACCGTATCGAGACAGTCCGGGAAATCCAGGACATACGGTGTGATTCTGGCACGTATGCCGCTTTTTAAAGCGGCCTTATAGCAGTGAACGCAGTATTTTTCCATTGCGGCAATTGTCGTTGTACCAGACCGGATTGCTTCCATATATGCCAGAAGCGCACCGGTGTATGCTTCTTCCGGGGTAAGCTCCAGCCCCACTGTTTCCGCGATTTCTTTATGCCATTTGTACAGCTTTGCGTCATCGCCGAAGCCTCGTACCAGATTGGAATGCATATGCGCATTTATGAATCCCGGCATTACCAGCATACCTTCAGCATTAATCTCTGTTCCGGTGCAGGTATTTATTTCGCTGCTGTTTTCCGGAAGTATTTTTTTGATCTTATTGCCTTCTATGACTAATGCCCGGTCAGTATAATAATGACTTTCCTTATCCATAGTGAGGATTGTTCCGTTTCGTATAATAATAGAATCTGTCATGTGAAATCCTTCTTCTTGTTTTTATTGAATGGGTTACCGGTTAATTACGCATTGATTTCCACATCGATTAATCTATGTGAAAGCACATCCACGAGTCCTTTATCTGTTAAACCAAGTTCAGGCACTGTGGGAAGAGAAATAAAGCTTAATGTCATAAATGGAGAAGGCAGAACGCATCCTATGGAACGCGCCGCGCTGTTCATGCTGTCAATCTGTGCCATTACCGTA
>Ga0163159_1001965_pt1 | contig 18096 bp, 18 predicted proteins | sample BioMet9_FD_108702 | JGI IMG/M metagenome (GOLD analysis project Ga0163159, IMG submission 108702) | Microbial communities from bioreactor (seeded with sewage sludge) at Lawrence Berkeley National Lab, California, USA - Biofuel... | ecosystem: Engineered > Bioreactor > Anaerobic > Unclassified ... | reverse complement strand
TCGATTACATGTTCAATCGGGTGTGCGGGACGTCCAAGAGCCACAGATTCGCAGACATGTTCTCGAAAACGGCCATTTGGTCGCGTTAGGCATCCCTCATTTGCTGGTATATACAGTAATAAATGCTATTGTCATCGCTTTTTTCTTCCGAAGACAAGTTTGGGATTTGGTATACTAGCGAGGAGGCGGCATAAACATGACTGATAGCAGCGAGTTCTACCCGACGAAAATGGGCAAAGCCGACGGCGAGGCCCTCTGGAGCGAGGTCGAGGCCTCGCTCCGTTCCCTTTACCGTTACGAGGGGGATCTGCGGTACTTTTTGGAGCATTGGGAATCCGTCCGCGAGGGGAAAAGCGCCTCCTTCAGCGTCCCCGTCAGCGTCACGCGCCACTCGAAGAACGGCTACGACCCCTCCTTCGACCTCGAGAGCCCGGAAGGCGCGAGGATGACGGCCTGGCTCAGCGCGAAGAACGTCCTCGGAAGCGGGAAGCTGGTTCTCCTCACCCTCAAATCCTACGGTCGGAGGCCCGACGCCAAGACCTCCTTCACCGAAGCACGGCTCGGGAGTGCCACGCCTGAGAACATCGGGGATTGCCTCAAGCCCCTGTTGGGCTATTTCCGCTATCTCTACTTCCCCGAATCCCGCTGGCTCTGCTCTTACGATAGCGACGTCAACGACCGCTTTGAGTTCATCCCAGTGTGATACCCCATAAAAACATGAAAAACAAAACCTTATTCATTTCCATTGATGGAGCGGAGGCAATCCCTTTCCATGAGCTTTTCTCCCGGTTCCCCGCGTAGTCCATGAAGTCGAGGTACTTCCACGCCTTTCCGCACTTTCTCCCCAAATAAATAGAAAACGGCCTTCTTCTTGCCCAGAGGCGATGCGCGATTTGGTATACTATTCGAGAAAGCAAAGCGAGATACATGAAGATCAAACCAAATACCGTTTCGCTGAGAGCGTATCAGGCAACCGACATTGACGACGACCTCCTTTGGCTCAATCAGAATGTCGATTGGATAAAACTGGACACGCCTTGGGAAGCGGCTGTTCCTGTCGATGAAAAAGAATACCGGGAGGACATGCTCGCGTTCGTCGCCGGGCCGGGGAGTCGGCGTCGGCGAAGCGGCGCTGGCTTTGGAAGTGAAATACCTGGTCGGCAAAGGAGCCAAATCTCTCTTCTTGGAGACGCATTCCAAGAACGCGCCGATGATGAAATGCGCGGAAAAATTGGGCTTTTTGCTGATTGAGAAAGAAGAAGCGAAATGGAAGGCAGCGGGCGAGGCCTACGACCGCTTGCTCTACCGGCTCGATCTCGAGCTTTTCCAATCGAGATACGGAAAATAGGGTTTTGCCTGACGGCCATGAACAAACGCCATATCGGAAATCTTCATATCGAAAACTGCTGGCAAACCGGAACTATTTGATATTTTTTTGGCCGGAATTATCTGAAAGCAAGCCAATCACAGGGGATGTCATATATTAGGTTTCCACCCACGAAAAAATGAGAATGGCGAAAAAAATGGCCCTGCCGCAAGGCTTGGGCCATTTGTTTTCCGCTTTTGTTGCTGAATCGTTAGGATACCAGCGCAATCTGAGGGAGATCCTCATAGACGACATCACCCGGGGTCATCGTAATAGCGAGGGTATCATCCCGTTTGACGTCGTAGGTGGAATAGCGGACCTCGAGCCTCCCTTTTTCCGAGAGGGCGAATTGGAGGTCATCGTTCCAGAAGGGCTTGTTCTTCTCCTCGACGGACTCGGTGGCGCAGGATGAGAAATCAAAAGCATTCACCAAGGAACGGTGGATCCCACTGCCGAAGGAGAAGATGAAATAGAGCAAACTCCTGCCTTGATTCTCCCCATACGCGTAATGGGTGACGCCATAGCCGCCGAAACTGGTTCCGATCGGATAGACTTTCTCCTGGTACAAAACGAGGCTTTGGCCCTCAAGACCGCCCAAAGACCCGCAGCTCGGGGAGAAGCGGTAGAGGTGGCAGATGTCTTTCAAAAACGAAGGCGTGACGTCATAAAGCTTAGAGAGCACGGCGGGATAGTTCGCTTTGATGGTCTGATAGAGTGGAATCGCCTCGCTAAGCGAAGTGTCGACCGATTCCGAACTGCCAACGGCCGAGTTTTGCTCCGGGGCGAAGACGCGGAAAGCCTCACCGTCTTTAGCGCAGGACGGGAGCACCAGCAAAAGGGGCGCAAGGAGCAAGAACGTTTTCTTTTTCATCATTTAAATTTTACCAAGACAGGGAAGGATTGCAATAGGACTTTCCCACCTGCTTTTGTCCGTGTTTTTCCGTCCCCGACCTAGCGTGGAATTGGTATACTTAGAACAAAGGGGGCAAAGGATGAAGATCAAAGCGCAAATTGCCTTCTACGCGGTTGCTCACTTCTTCGCCAGCCTCGTTTTCGGTGGCTTCGCCGCGGTCGGAATCTATTGGATTATCCAATATGCCGGGACGGATAACGTCACCGGGGGCATCGTCATGACCACGCAGTTCGGTCTTTTCTTCCTGACCATCCAGGTCCTCGCGATTCTCTATTACATTAAGGCCGAGCGCTTCCCCGTTGTCGTCGAGAACGGCCTCGTCACGGTCCGTTCTTACAAAGGGGGCAAAACCATCTCGTTCCCGACCTCCGAAGTGTCGAATTGGGGTTTTATATGGGTCCGTGACGGCAGCAAGGGGATCGCCTTCTTCACCAAGGACGGCCAATGCCACATCGCCTCCCCGGTCGTCAGGCCATCCGCCGAAGACAGAGCAAAGATGGGCGATTTGATCGGCGTCAAGGAATTGAAGTAATAAATGCTATTGTCATCATTTCTTTCTTCCAAGGCCAAGTATGGGATTTGGTATACTATTCGGGGAAGGGGGCTTGCTCTATGAGAAAATCCTTGGCTTTGGCCCCGCTGTTGTCGCTCTGCCTCCTCCTTTCGGGCTGCGCGCTCTTCTCGGGGCGCGGCTTCACCGACGGCGACCACGAGGCCTGCGACAAGCTTATGGACACGCTGATCCAAGCCATGGAGGCCGGCGAGGAAAAGCCGATCCGCGAGGCATTCGCGCCCAAGGCGAGGGCGGCGGCGGGCTTCGAGGACGGCCTCAAGAGTCTCCTCGCCTATTACGGAGGCAAGCTGGTCAGGCGGAACGGGAACGTCGCGACCGAGGACTACTCGAATTACGACTATTCCTTCTCGTGCCACGACATGCGCTACGTGGTCGAGACGGAGAGCGAAGCCTACCGGTTCTTCCTCAGGTTCCAGGAGAAGGACTCCCGGACGGAGGACAACGTCGGGGTCTGGTATCTCTATGTCCTGAAAACCGCCGCCGACCCCACCTATCCGGGGGAGGCCTACGTCGGGGACGGGAAAGAGGAGGACGGCATCCATGTGGCGGTGCCGAACAAATAGGTTTGAACCGGGACTTCGGCAGTCAAACAGCCAACAAAAGCAATGAGGTTTCAATGATGGGTAATAATTTATCTAAAATCAGCTTCGAATCCAAAAGCGAATTGCTCAAGCGGTTGCACATTTACCACGACCGAGATTGTAGCCTTATTGTTTTTAACGACAAAACTCTTCAATTCGTAGATGCTGCTTCGAAGGAATTACTCTTCGAGGTCGATTTCAGCGAATCGATATTGAAGTGCGATTTCGCGGACAGGTGCCGGCGGGTGAAAAGCAAAAGAACCCTGATGGTGTTAGCTATCAATTCCTGCGGTGACTTGGAAAAGCTTCGAATCGAATTGATCGATTTCTATTTTTCCGAAACCGACTTGGTGGTTCACGCTTCAGAAATCAACCCCAATTTTGTGAAAGGCGGCAAAGAAAGTTTCTATGGGGATGACTTGTATTTGCAACTGACGAAAATCACGTCGATGGGATTCGAGGCAAAATAAAAACCGCTCGTTCGTAAAATCGATGGTATTGTGACTCCGGTGGAATAGAAGAATTTGCATCCGATTCGAAATAGGGGAGGGCATCACGAATGGAAAAACCAACCGAAAACGAATTTCTTTCTCTCTTTCGAACTCTAGAAAAGAATGCGAAAACTTCGTGGAGTGAAGCGGAGGGAACGGATTACCTAACGTCATTCCATTCTTTCGTGCCGAGCAAAATCCTTTATGGTCCTTTGATAAAACATGATTGTTGTCCGAGCCTCGGCTATTTCGCCAAAAACCCTATCATTTTGGGCATGAATGGCGGACGAATTGCCCCGCCGACGAAAAGAAAATACCCAAACGAACATCTCGAATATCTTTATGACGAAGAAGGAAGAATTTGCTACGTCAAAAGCATCTGTGGGCGTGATGACCATCTTTATGGCGCTTTCCTCGTTTTAGAGGGTCGAGCGGTTCTCTTCGATGGGGAAGGAAAACTCCAAAGCATTGTTCTTTGGGGCGAGGATGAGGGACTTTCTTTTGAGACCGAGGTTTCTTATCGTTACCTCCCACAGGTGGAGAAAAGGATCATGTTCGACAAGACCCATTTCCTATCCTTCGAGTCGGGGCCGACCGAACGAGACGCGACACTTTTCCGCTTCGAGGGGAAGGATCTCTACGAGAGCGTCAAACTCTTCCATCAACGCAAAGAGGATGATGAGATCGAAGGGAGTGGCGTGGTCGATAAAGCATGGCTTCTCGAAGTGAGAGACGCCATCAAGGCGGAGACCTCAAAACTCGGGAGTCATCCTTCGGAGGACGAGGTCGGCACGGCTCTGGAGTCTGTTTTCAAGAAACTCATTGTTAGCCCTGCTAAAACTCAATTCGATTCTGCTAATGAAATGAGTGACGAAGACTCTTTAAGGCTTTATCACGAAGGGATGAAAGCGATTTGGGGCGATAACGTTCCTTACGGAATCCATAACCCGCATCATGAAGCTCTAAATAGCAAAGAAAAGATCGCTGAGGACGCTTTCCTTTTGGCTTACTCTCTCATACAAAAACAAAAGATCCCTCACGTGACTTCGCTGCGGCTTACGTTTAAGGAATCCGAAGGGTTTAACCTTATTGCCTTGATGAGGGACGGCAGTGAATGTCCGCTTGATGTGCAAGTTCTCAAAGACGAGGATAGCAAAGAACGGTGCCTTGAAAGCGAAGCCTTGTTCGAAGAGGAGAAGATCTCCCCGAAAGAGGTTTCGGAAATCCTCGAAAGGGAATCCCGGAAATATTTCTCTCAAGAGCCTTCTCTTTTCGAAATCCCAAAGAAAGCAAAAGGAAAGAAACGGGCGACGATGAAGGATCTCAATACCTTGCTTTCTCTGATGAATAAGCCGAACAAAGACGATCATTCGCACTGACGAGCCCCTCAGATTTGCTTCGGATATAAACTTTTTTGACCTAAAACACAAAAAGCCCTGCAAAACCCAATTCCTTTTCGCAAGAGTGATGTGTTTTGAGTTTTGTTTTTTAGGGAGAAACGAAATCGAAAGCGATATGTTTATTCTTCTTTTAAGGTCTCGTTTTCGTTTAATCTGATGATAAATATGGTGATTCTTCTCGCGGTTGAACGTTGATTATCTTCTATACAAAACATTCGATATAACCTATTATTTAGTGGTCATTCGACCGGTGGTTGAAAACGATTCAAGAAGCTGTTTGTTGCCATCCCGTTCTTTCGGGGGCGAAAATGCCTACGGTCCGAGGAGGAAAAAGTCATGGACAAAATCAAAATGGGGAAGTTCCTGACCCAATTAAGAAACGATAAGAATCTCCGTCAACAAGATGAAGCCGAAATCTTCCAAGTTTCGCCGCAAGCGATTTCCAAATGGGAGAGTGGGGATTCGGTTCCGGATATTGGCACGCTCGAAAAACTTTCGAACTTCTATAAAGTGGGGATTGACGAGATCATCAATGGTGAGGTCAAGAATCCTAACGCCAACGTTTCGACGGTGGTGGTCGCCAAAAATCCGACGATGGAAGAGCGGGGCATTGGTAAACCTTATTATGGGGCTTTTATCTTTAGCATGTCAGCCATCTTTCTTGCCCTGATTTTTTTCCATTTTGCCCTATTTGGGGATTCCGCAGAATCTCGGGGGCACCTACCTCATCGTTTTAGAAAACATGTATCAGATGCTTTTCGCGACGACTGGCCCCTATACGGTTTTCACTTGGTTTGCTACCTTAACGTTCTTTGCTTCAGCCTTGATGAGCATCGGCCTTTGGCTTTCGCCGAAAAATCGCCATGCCTTTTGGCTTTGGGGTTTTTGGCTTTCCCTGGTGAATGTGGTTCTCAACGTGACTCTTTTTATCCTTCTTCTCGGCTCGACGATCAATAATTATGGAGGCGCCTTGCTTGAAACCGGCAGTATTGTCTTAACGGTTTTTTCCATTCTTTACTTCGTTCTTTATCTGACATTGCCCTTGACTCGGAAGCGGACGTTTTGCCCAAGAACGACGACAGACACTACGATTGTTAATCACTAATTTTTCTCGATAAAGGAGATATATTATTATGCTCGAGGTCATCGATCTTTTTAAGTCGTACTCTGTGAAAAAAGGTGAGCGAGTAATTGCCCTGGATCATGTGAACTTAACCTTTTCGGAAACGGGCTTAGTCTTCATCTTGGGCCGTTCAGGGGCAGGGAAATCCACATTTCTAAATGTTTTGGGCGGCTTGGATAGAGCCGATTCAGGAGAAATTCGAATTGATGATCGCTCCAGCAAAGAATTCCGCGATGCGGATTTCGATGCCTGCCGTAACAGTTATCTTGGCTTCGTGTTTCAAGAATACCATTTGCTCAGCGAATATAGTGTCCGCGGAAATTTGGAATTGGCTCTTTCTCTCCAAGGCAAAGCCAGCGATCCGAGTTTAATCGCCCAAACTTTGGGCGCGGTGGATTTATCGGGTTATGAAGAACGCAAAGTGAACGAGCTTTCAGGTGGTCAGCGTCAGCGGGTTGCCATCGCCCGAGCTTTAATAAAGAACCCGAAGGTTATTCTCGCCGATGAACCTACCGGGGCGCTCGATAGCGAAAGTTCGATTGAGGTTTTTCGTCTCCTTCAGCGTCTCGCCAAAGAAAAATTGGTCATCGTGGTCAGTCATGACCAAGACTTCGCCAAAACTTATGGCGACCGCATTATCACCTTTAAAGATGGCAAAGTGGTGAAAGACGAAACGCTCCACGAAGTTCAAAAATGTTCGCAAAACCCCTCTCAATTGATTTTAGAAAAGGCTCATTTAAGATGGAATAATTCGCTTAAGATTGCCTTATCCTCTTCCTTTGCCAAGCCGGTTAAATTGGTGGTTTCTATTCTCCTTACCTCCATCGCTTTTACTTTCTTGGGAGTCGCCGCCAGCGCCGCTCGTTTAGACGAAGAAGCATCGGGAATTGACGCTCTGAATTACACCCACAGCAATTACGTTCATATCGAAAAGGAAGCAACGCAACTCAACGACGATCCGGGAAGCTATTATTTGTTTTCGATGCCCTTGGGCGAGCAAGATCTTCAAAGCTTGGAAGCCAAAACTGGTCTTCATTTCGAAGGAAGGATTAAGAAAAATAAAATTCCTTTACAAAATAACTATGCCGAATCTTTGACGGGGACTTTATATTATTATCCAACCGAAATTAAAGACTTCTATCCCATCGATGTATTACCGAAAGAATTCGACTTGGTTTCGGGTCGCCTTCCTCAAAAAGAAAATGAAGCTTGCATTACCCTTCGGGAACTCGAGGGCTTTCAGCACTTTGGTTATCAGATTTACGACGTGAAGAAGCAAAGCGATGTCGTTACTCCAGGCCAAGAAATTACGAAGGAGACTATCTTGGGCAAAGCTTTGACCGGGAATGGCGCGTCTCCGCTTTATACGATCGTTGGCGTCTTGGACACCCATTTTGATTCCGCTAGTTTCGCTTCTTTAAAAGTGGCCGATGATGGGGATAAAACCGCCAAGAAAGATATCAAATCTTCTTTGGTCTCGACTTTGGAAAATCGTGATGAAAATTCGTTTGATGATCTCCTTTTTACCCTTCGAAAAGCAAAGCCTTCCTACACGAGAAACAATCGTTTTTACCTCCATTACTTCACTGCGGCTGTGGCGTTGTCGGATCCAAACACCAATCGGATGGCAACCTATAATGCTGGTCACGAATTTCTTCCGGATCAGCCTTTCGTTTTTGCCCAGTCAAAGAACAAACTCGAAACCAATGAAGTTTTGGTTTCCCCCAATGATTTTGTGAAGTTTCTCCCCACGGAGCCCATTGCCATGTCCTCGAGTATTCTTTCCCGCTATAGCGCTTTGGCAAACGAAGGCAATCGTTTATATGCAACAAGCGATGATCCCAAGCCTTTTGGCGAACTGCCGCAAACGACCCAAGATCTCTTTCCTCGTTTTCGGCTCTATGAGACGCTCGCTTTTGCCCAAGAGCATCTCTCCGAAGCTGAACAAGAAAATTTCCCTTTTAATCTCTATGGTTCCTCCGCTCAAAACGCGACGTCCGATGATCATTTGCGGGCCTTCCATAATTTCGTTTGGCAGACTTGCATGGCTGAAGAACCGAGCGAGAATCAAGACCTTATTGCACCCTGGCGCAAAGCTTTTATCCCTTTCTTCAATGATAAAATCACGGCCGCCATTCAAGGCCATGAAGATGTGATTTATCAAGGTCTATCCGCTACCCTCAGCATGAATGAAAATGATGTCACGAATCGGATTGAGGGTATAAAGGTCGTGGGCTTTTATTTCCCTACCGGCGATTTCCGAAACGGAGATATTACGGCGGGTTGTCTCATCATTTCAGATGAACTGGCTGATCTTTATCTTCCCTATCGTTTTGACTATTTTGATTCGGCTCTAGCTTATCTTCCTTTAGGAGGGGATGCCGAAAAACAAATCGTAGCCGATTTCTTTGCTCGGTCAGGACGGCATGTCAGCGGAGTGGCCTATTCGGTCAAATCGGATGCCTTGACTTGTGTTAGCAATGCCAAACAGGTGGATCGTAGTTATGGGATTCTCTTTCTGATCATCGGCGGAGTTATGCTCTTTTTCGCCATTCTTCTTTTCGCTAGTCTTATCGCAAGTTCGATTAATTCGCGCCAAAAAGAAATTGGCATTCTCCGAGCCCTTGGTGCCCGTTCGAAGGATATCTTCCTCATCTATGGTTTAGAATCGCTTATCGTGGCTTTTCTTTGCGCAATCTTCTCTTGTTTAGCGACTTTTCTAGCGACATCTGCGATTAATCGGGCTTTCATGAGCGTGATTTATCCGGTGTCTTATTTCAATTGCGATGGATTAGTGGTGCTGCTCCTATTTGCGAGCGCGATATTGACGGCTTTTCTTTCTTCTTTTGTTCCAGCTTATCACTCGGCGAAGAAGCCTCCAGTCGAGGCGATTCGTTCTCTCTAACAACGTTGCCCATGCGAAGAATGGGCTTTCCGAAATAATGATATTGGCTGGCCCAGTAAAGGTGTTTTTCGACACGATCTTTGTTTTGATTTGTTCTTTCCTTATCATGACGATTGTTTACCCGATAAAGGCAAGAATCGTCAAACACCGTTTTGCTCTACCGCCGTCAAACCCTTATGGAAAAAGACTGCAAAACCCCAACGGAATGACTTTACGACACTAAACCACGGCCGGCGTATAAACCGTTTTCGGGAACATTTTCTTCGACGATCGTCGAAGGGGCAATCACGGCATGATCTCCCAAAGTAATCCCTTTAGAAATGACGATGGAGTATAGCTGACCTTCTTCGTGGAAACCTCCACGAAAAGAGAAAAAGAATCGTCGTTTCTCAGCCCGAAGAGGATGGCCTGAAGCGAACATGGTGACTTCTTGCCCTAAAGTAACATTGTCTTCGAGGAAAAGATTGCCCGAAAGATAGGCATCTTCGCCGATCCGAACATTATTACCCACTCGGACCGCCCCAAGGATGTCCAGCCAAAGCCCTTTTTCCAAAACGAAATTTTGACCTTGAAGGGGGAAGAGAAGTTGCTTGATTTCGTTTTGGCGTTCCGCTGTCGTTGAAGCCAAGGAATATTCTCGGCATAGTTGATGCGAAATCAGGAAGACCTTTGCTAAAGCAGGCGAAATGATGTTCACCGAAGCGCCAGAAAGATAACGTTCGTAAGCATTCCACGAGCGGCGTAAACCCAGCTTTGAAAGCGTTTGAAAAAGGATTTTTTTCTCGTGGGGCGAATAAACGAGGCTCTCTTTCGGGCGGGGGCAATAATCCTCATCGAGAATAGCCTTTTCTTGGGCGGGGCGGGAAACCATGAGGGCATTCTTTCGCGTCGATTGCGAAAGATAAGCTCCAGCGGCGAGTAAAGTTCCCGAAGCTAGCGCAATGCCACCTTTAATTTTTGCACCATAGCCAATCCAACAATCTTCGCCAAAAGAAATTTGCGAGGCTCGCACAAGGTTTCCTTGTCTTTCCCATTCGGAATCGCCAACTTCGATGTTGGGTCCGAAGCGGATGCGGTTGGAGAGGTGAACGAGACAGCTGGGATGGAAAAGAACATCGTTGTTAAAATAAGCCACTTTTTCCAATTCAACGGCGCCGATGACAAGTTGGAGTCCCGGACCAGCTAAGAGAGACAAAGACGGGTGGATAAAAAGGCGTGTGAGGATATGGCGTTTCTTGATGAAAGCGATCGCTTGTTGCGCATAGGAGTGGGGGTTGGGCAATTCTTCGCTTAAGACGCGATAACGCTCACAAAGCTCTTGCGATAGAGCGAGCAGCCGACGGAAGGCTGGGTCTTCAGGATCGAAGAACTCTCCCGCGTAGTAAGAACGGATAGCCCCGAGTTCGTTTTTCTTAAAATGAAAGTGACGCCTGAGAAAACGGAGTTTCTTGTCGATGGCGTTTTTCATGCTGATCATTTCTTTCCCGGCTATTCTACCATACTTCGTTAAGAAAAAATGAACCGATATCCTCCTAGAAAAAGAAATTCAGAAAAACAAAAATAACCATCTTTTGCAAATATTAAGAAGGATTTGCAGGGTTTTTCGGATGGAAGAAAACAGTGAAAGTACTGCCGAGTCCGAGAGTCGAATCGAGACGGAGCGCGAAATGATAATCGAGAGCGATGTGTTTGACAATCGAAAGACCTAATCCCGTGCCTCCGAGAGCCTTGCTCTTGGCAGGATCGACCCGATAGAAACGTTCATAAATTCGCGACTGGTCTTTTTCGGCGATTCCGACACCTGTGTCTTTGATTCGGAAATAATCAGGGGTTAATTCGAGAGTCAAGGATCCGCCGTCTTTATTGTATTTGCAGGCATTCTCAATTAAGTTCCCGAAAAGATTTTGGGCATCTTCCTTAGCCATCGCAAAATGGACGTCAGCTAATGCCAGGCTGACTTGAAGATTCTTTTTCTCAATCCAGGAGGTGTTTTCTTTGAGAGCGTTGAGGATGATGTCTTTGAGGACGAGATCAGTCTTTTCGCGGGCAATGCCGCTTTCCAATTTCGATAAGACCAACATTTCTCGGATGATTTCTTTCATGCGCCTAGCTTCATCCAAGGTGGTGTCGATTGCTTCTTTTTTGTCTTCATCCGAAGCAATCGTGCCATTTTGAAGAAGCTCTTGATAGCCGATGACTGCGGTTAACGGACTCTTTAATTCATGAGAAGCATTGGCAAAGAAATCGCGTTTGGCTTCTTCGAGTTTTCGTTTTTCTGTGACGTCGAGGCTTAAAAGGCAGACTCCATAGCCTTTTCCGGAGGCGAAAGTTTCACCTAAGGGCGAGACGTTCACCAGCGAAATTCTGCTTCCTTTTTCAACGTCGAGAGCACTGGCAAGATTGTTTTTCATGGCCTTATCGATGGCGAGAAGGAGATTTTCATTGGTCGATAGAATGTGGTAATCTTGGCCAAGAAGATTGTCTTTCTTCCCATCGAAAAGTTCGGCCGCTTCTTCATTGATGAGTTGAATCTTTCCCTGACTATCGAGGGCGACAAGGCCTTGTTCCATTTCGTCGAGGAGCGTTTCGTATTTTTTCTTCTCGGTTGCCAAGGCCTGGTAGCGTTCGTCCAAAAGGACTTTGGCTTTGCTGATACTCTGACCGAGTTCTTTGACATCGGCATTGGGGTGAGCTTCTTCGCCGACGATTTCATCGAGTTCTTGGACTTCCTGTTGCAGAGGTTTTAAGGACCGTTTGGTGAAATAGGCGGTCAAAAAACCGCTGAGAATCGTAATCAAGGCGATTCCCAAGAAACCATAGCCCAAAAGCGAATAGGTCGTCGTTTCGACTCGGTCGACGGGAAGCGCGACTCGGACATAATCGTAGCTCGTGCCATCACTCGAAAAATCTTTGCCCGCGAGATAAATCATCTGGCGGTTCAACGTGGTGCTTCGCCGATAATAAATGGTTCCGAGATTTTGAATTTCGGGGCGGTCGAGATGGTTGGCGGTCGGGTCAGCCAAAGTATCGATTTTCACATAGCCATCCGAACCGATGATTGTCAAACGGACATAGCTATCAGGGTTGGCCAAGAGATCTTTGGTTTTTTCGGGCGTATAAACAAGAGAATTCGGAACGTAATATCCTTCAGCAATCGCTAAATAATTGCGCAGGGATTTTTCCGCGCTTTGTTTGCCGGAGTAATCGACGAGAAGAACGCTGACACTCAAGAGCAATAAAAGCGAGAGGAAGACGCTTAAAATCGAGGTGAGGATCAATTTCTTTTTCATGGATTCATCCGATAGCCCATTCCATAAACTGTGGCGATGATGTCGCCGTGCTGGTCATTGAGCTTCTTCCTTAAAGAGGCGACATGGACATCGAGGGCACGCGATTCATAATCGCCTTCGCCCCACAAGGCACTAAACAAGGTTTCGCGCGAAAGAGCCTCGCCTTGGTGATCAATGAAAAATACCAGCAAATCCCATTCGCTTTGCGTCAAAGCCACCTCGTTTTGATGCTGATCGAGTAACTCGTGGGCTTTGCGGTGGAGGGTGAAAGATGCGAAGTGGAAAGCATCATCTACGCTTTTCTTTTTCCGGAAGCGGGCATTAATTCGACTGGCAAGTTCGAGCGTCGAAAAAGGTTTTTCCAGATAATCATCAGCCCCGAGGTCGAGTCCGAGGACTTTGTCGGAGACCATTCCTTTTGCCGAAATGATGACCACATCAACATCGCGGTTACTAGAGTCTTCCCGAAGCCGTTTTAACAGGCTCAAGCCATCGATGTCCGGGAGCATAAGATCCAAGATTAACAAGTCTGGTTTTTCCTGATTGAGGGAGGCTAAAAAACTCGTTCCATCAGAATAGAGTTTGACCTTATAGCCTTCTTTGAGAAGGGTCAGGCTTTCAATGTGGGCGATTTCTTTGTCGTCGTCGACGATGGCAATGAGGTTGTTCATAGTTAAAAGATTTGCTTATCCTTATGATACCCCTTTACAACGAAGATGACCCATTCTGCCACGTTGACTGCATGGTCCGAAATTCGCTCAAGGTATTTGGCGAGAATCCCCGAGTAGAGGATGGAGGCGTGGTTAGCGTCTTTTTCGCTATCGAGAGTAATCAGGCTTTGAATGCATTCGTCATAAAGCTGGTCTTGAAGATCATCTTCTTTTTCGATTTGCTCCGCGAGACCGATATCATGTCGAGCAAAAGCCAAGAAAGCTCCATCAACCATCTCAAGAGCAATCCGACACATCGTCTGGATTTTCACGATTGGCCAGCCTTTGACGGTTTTGATTTTGCTAGTCCACTCGGCGACATCTTCAGCATGGTCGCCGATCCGTTCGATGTCTTCGACGGCTTTAAGAATGCCTGCCACTTCGCGCATATTCCCGGCGTAAAGCCGTTCCCGAACGAGGGTATCAAGGCATTTTCCTTCAAGGCTTCGCTCATAACGATCGACGGTGTCATCGTCAATCGGAACGAAATCGACCGGCGCGATCTCGTTTTCGTAATAAGCGAAAGCCCGCTTGAGGTTCGCTTCCGCGTAGGCACACATCGCGTTGCATTCCTTCTCTAAATCATCAATTTTTGTTGGATCACTCATGGGATATTCCTCCTCTAAAAATGTTGCTTTTTCTTTAACCGAATCGGCCCGATAAATAGGCTTCGGTTTTCGGATTCGACGGCTCCTTAAAGAGCTTTTCGGTCGTATCGAATTCGGCCAGTTCTCCGAGATAGAGGAAGGCCGTAAAGTCGCTAATGCGGGCAGCCTGTTCCATGTTGTGGGTGACAATCACGATGGTGTAGTGTTCTTTGAGCGCGAGAATCAATTCTTCGATTTTCTCCGTGGCTAAGGGATCAAGGGCGCTGGTGGGTTCATCCATGAGGAGAACCTCGGGTTTCATGGCTAAGGCACGGGCGAGGCAGAGGCGTTGTTGTTGACCTCCAGAGAGGGCAAGACCTGATTTCTTCAAGCGGTCTTTGACTTCATCCCACAAAGCGGCTTCTGTTAATGATTCTTGAACCAGTTGATCGAGTTCTTTCCCCCGTTTCTTTCCCGCGCATCGTGGTCCATAAGCCACATTTTCATAAATCGACATCGGAAAGGGGGATGGGGCTTGGAAGAGCATCCCGACTTGGCTACGAAGTTCGAGAGGGTTGGTGGATTGAATCGGCTGATCATGATAGAGGATTTTTCCGCTTTCTTTGGCGTTAGGAATCAAATCGTTAAGGCGGTTAAAAGCCCTGAGCAAAGAACTTTTTCCACATCCTGAAGGACCGATGAAAGCGGTGACTGCGTGTTCCGCTATCGAAAGAGAGATGTGGTGCAGGACTTCCTTCTCGCCATAAGAGAGCGAGAAATCCTCAACTTGGAAAACAGAATTCATACATGACCTCTTTTCTTGAGAAATACCGTGGTAAGGATTTTGGCGGCGAGCGATAGAAGCGAAATGACGATGAGGATGATTAAAGCGATGGCGCTAGCGAGGCGGTAATTCGGATTTTCTCCGGCGAGTAAGCTCCAGATTTCAACCGCTAAGGTGGCATTTTTGCCGGAAAGAGATACGGTGTCGGAGATGACGTTACCAATGGCGAAGACCAAGGCAGCACTTTCTCCGATGATGCGTCCAGCCGCGAGAACCGAAGCCGAGAGGAGACCTGGCAAAGCACTTGGCAAGATGATTTTATGAAGGGCTTGCCTTTCGCTTGAACCCAAGGCTAAGGCGGCGGTTCGATAATCTTTCGGCACCTCATCCAATGCTTCTTCCGCACTTTTTACGATGCTCGGTAGCAAGATGATGACCAAAGTAAAACAACCGGAGAGCAAACTTCCCGTATTCACGCCGGTGAAAAGCGAAGAGAACGGGATAAAAACCGCCACGCCGATTAATCCAAAAACAATGGAAGGAATTCCCGCGGTTACCGCGATCATTTTTTCAAGGAGGCGAACCAAAGGATTTTTCTTGTTGGCAAAATAGGAAAAATAGATGGCCGAACCAATCCCCAACGGTAAGGAAAGGAGGAGCGAAATGGCGATGACAAGGAGCGTGGAAAGAAGACTCGCGCGGATTCCGCCTCCCTTTGTCGTAATCGAAAAAGATGTGAGCGTCTTACCTTTTTCGAAAGTTTCGATAACGCCTTTGGCTCCATCTTTTGCCAGGGCGATAACGTTATTGCCTGCTTCATCTTGAAAGAAAGCTTTCGTGAAATAAGCACCAACTTTGACTTCGCTTGAAAGCTTACCCATCGGTGAGGAAGGGGCTAAATAAACCAACGAGACCACGCTTTCGCCTGTGAGCGAAGTCTCGTCTTTGAGCCCGACCCCCCAAGCCGAGGAAAAAGCGATATCGCTTGCGCTTGGAGCGGCGTAATAAGAACTAACGGCGCTACTTTCATAGGTATAGGTCAAAGAAGCGTAATCCGAAGTGAGAAGTTCAGCGCTGAGTAGCGAACCTCCGCCTTGAGCGATATGGACGAAAATCAGGGTTAATAAAAGCAGAGTGAGTAAAGCCGAAATGTAGGTGATGCCTTTGCGGGCGACGTCTTTGATCTCACGTTTCTTCAAGGGATGTAAAGCCAGTTTATTCTTGCCCATAACGCCGCTCCATCCGCTTTTGAATGAGTCCTAAGAAGAAATCGACCGCAATGATGAGCAGAATGAGGGCTAAGCCGATCGAGAAACGAATATCAGCGTTAGCGCCAACCGCTTCGCTATAGCCTAAAAGCATGTTGCTCGTTAAGGTGGCACTTGTTCCGAAGAGATCGAACGTCGGCCCGCTTCCGGCGTTGCCAATGACGCTCGATACTGCCGTAGCTTCGCCTAACGCGCGTCCTAAACCTAGAGTTAATCCGGCGAAAATGCCGCTTCGGGAAGAGGGAATAATGACTTTAAAATAGGTCTCGGTTTTCGATGCGCCTAAAGCCAAAGAAGAGGCGAGATAATTCGCGGGAACATTGTTCATTGCATTGACGCTAAGCGACGTGAGAATGGGAAGAATCATTAATGCTAAGACGATCGCGGAGGATAAGGTCGAAAGCCCGCCTTTACTTGAAAGGCCAATACTTTGGGCGAGGCTATCGACGGCAGGACAAATGACTTCGCGGCCGAATAAGCCATAAATGACTGAAGGTATTGCGGCGAGAAGTTCAATCGAAAACTCCAAAATAGTCCCGCAAATTTTCGGAGCGATTTTGCTGATAAAAAGGGCAGTATAGAGACTTAATGGCAAAGCGATGAGCGTCGCAAGAAGACTGACATAGAGTGTATTGATGACGAGGTAAAAAATGCCGCTTTCACTCGGCAAGGAATACCAATGAAAGGCGAAAAGGAACGAAAAGAAATTAATGCGGAATGTCGTGCCATTCTCCGCATAGGTTTTAAAGAAAGGCGCTAAGCCCTTAACTAAAAGGAACACGGCGATAAGCACAAGCGAACTGGCCGCGATGATCGCGGTAAACAAATACGCGAAAGAGGCCGTGCGGTCAAGCGCGGTCCGTTTCTCAGATTTTTTAAAGCTTACTCGCTGAGTTGACTCCATTTGGTTATCGTTCCGGAATAAATGCCTTTTAAGGAAGCGGCAGTGATGTTTGAAATCTTCGTGTTCTTCGCATTGACGGCGGCAACAATGGCATCGGTGCACATCTTGCTAGTCGTTCCTTTCGCTGCCGCTTCGCTCGAAGAGAATTCACGGCTGGCGAAGGCAATATCCAAGGCACTGGCAGAATCTTTGTCGCTGCCTTGAGTCCGCTTATAAGCGTCGCCTGAACCAGTGTGGTTATGCTCGCTGACGAAATTACCGCATAAGGGCGAGAATTCTTTACTGAGGGCTTTGGCCATTTCTTCGACCGAAGTCGAGCCGCCAAAGTGGATTGTGATGGCTTTGTTATCTTCAGCAGCGACCGGATAATTGGCTTTGATACTGGCCCAAGTCGGATCGCTTGAAGCGATGGAGAGGATGCCTCCTAATTGCTTCATCGTTGCTTTGGCATCGGAAGTCGACAAGAAAGCGCGATAAGCCGCGACAATGGAAGCGACTTTTTCATCTTTATAGGTATCGCGCACGATGTAATTGAAGTTACGGGTCATCTTGTAAGTGCCATCAAGAACGCTACTTTCAGAGGGCTTAACGCTTTCATAGGAAAGACCAGTAAGCGTTGAAGTGGATAAGGTCGATAAGGAAATATAGCCAAGGCCATTCTCATCGTTCTTGAGGCTGGAGATCATGTCGCCATTTGAGGCAACTTGGATGTAGCCTTGGGCCAGTTTTGAATTGTCGCTTTTGGCTTCGCTATAACCGATGGCACTCATGAAGCCATCGCGGGTTCCCGAAGTGGTATCACGGGTATAGACACTAATGGCGGGGTCGCTCGTTTTTCCACAAGAGGCTAAAGCCACGAGCGGAACGAAGAGCAAGATTGTGACGAATTTTTTCATGTTTTTCTCTTTTCTTTTTTTGTTACGCCCTTACTTTAGGAGGCTCTTGAATTCCGCTCGCCCATATCTCCGTAAGGCTCTTGTTAAGAACTTGTAAAGGCAAAAAGAAAAGTTCCTGGACTCAGGAACCATTCTTTCGAAAGGAAAAAATAGGATTAATGTTTGTCTTCGTTAAAGACGCCAGCGATGCGTTTCTCGCAGAATTCATCATCCATTGCGCTGGGCTCTAAGACGCCGGATTCGGCTTTTAAGAGTTGCTCTTTAACGACACAAGTCAAGACATTGACAGCTAAGTTTTCTACTC
>Ga0163159_1001959_pt1 | contig 18133 bp, 15 predicted proteins | sample BioMet9_FD_108702 | JGI IMG/M metagenome (GOLD analysis project Ga0163159, IMG submission 108702) | Microbial communities from bioreactor (seeded with sewage sludge) at Lawrence Berkeley National Lab, California, USA - Biofuel... | ecosystem: Engineered > Bioreactor > Anaerobic > Unclassified ... | reverse complement strand
TTGAGACCGTATGCGAATTGTCGTTAAGAAACGCCGATAAACACTAAATAATTTGAAGTTTATTAAGAAAATAAGAAACCCCATTTTGGCCTATTTTCGACCATTTTCGGAGGACCCGAAAAATGATATAGAGTCCGGGAACATATGAAAAGAGCCGATGGAATGGGCATTTTCGACAGGAGGTCGAAAATCGCCAAAAAAGGCGTTTTTCGGCTTTTTTGCCGAAGTAAGCTGTTCCCTCGCCATAGTAGAAATCGACATAGAAGGGTTGGAGATAGAGATCGGCAAAGATCTTAACGGGGAGATAGCCTTCCCCCTCATCATAGATCATCGGGATGTTGTGGCCTTTGAGGTCGAAAGTGACCTCCTCCCCTTTCCGGCAATAGTTGCCGCTCGTCGCTCGCTTGAGGTAGATGGACTTGCCGTCCTGATCGGCATAATGCGAGGTAATCAGCTCGCCCGGGGCCTCCATCCAATAACGCTCAAAGAAAGCGTCGTAGTTGGCAAAAGTGATGGTGCCCTTAGCGAAGTCGATGGTTGAGATCAAAACCCCGCCCATCGGCTCATTGTCGCTTCGGCTCGTGGGATTATTCTTCTTCCCAAATCGAGGGGGTCAAACCATCCGCGGTGTAATGCCAGTGGGTATGGCTGGCGTCCGAACCATCGGGTTTGCTCGCGCTGTAGTAGCTGACGAGGACGTTGTTGGCGTTGAAGTAGCTGTAGTTCAAAGCGGCGAACTGCTCGCTCGTCCCTTTGTAGTAGCAGGCATAGAGGTTGCTGATCGAAGAAGCGAAGGCCGTCGGAGCGATTTGGGTGAGGCTCGCGGGCAGAATCAAGGTCCGCAAAGACGTCAATCCCGTGCAGGAATCATCGATTTGCTTGAGCCCCTCATTGAGGCGGAGATAGGTTAAGGATGCGTTGTCTTTGAGGAAGCCCTCCCGCAGGCGCGAGACGGAGTGGGCGCTGATGCTTTCAAGATCGAGTTCTTTGCCGCTCCCGGAGTAAGAGGAGAGGCCCAAACTCTGATCAGCGCGGAGATAGCCGGCAAAGCCCGCCTCATCCTGATAGGAGGCAATCGCATCATAGATCACCTTGTTCGCTTCCGAGCTGGCGCTTCCGGCCCATTGGGCAGACCAGTTGGCCTGGGCGGTCATCCCGGCGCAATAGAGGGTCAATGAGCCGCTATTGCGGTCAAAAACCCGCTGGCCCAAGAGCAGGACGCTCGCGGGGAGGACCACCTCGCTTAAAAGCGGGCAATTCTGGAAGGCATAATCGCCGAGGGAAACAAGTTTCGCTGGTAGGACGAGGCTCGTCAGACTCGTGCAAGAGGCAAAGGCGCTGGCGCCGATGCTCGAAATAGAGGCAGGGAACTCCACTTCCTTGAGCGTCGTCTTGTTGCGGAACGCCCCGGTATAGATTTCGGTGACGCTCAGCCCTTCGATTGTCGCTGGGATGCTGACTTTCTCAGCGTTGCCCTTATAGGCGGTGATGGCGACGTGATAGCCATCCTCGCGGAAGCAGATGATGTAGGAATAATCCGTGTTATCCCCTTTGGCGATGCAACTCCAATAGATGGTGGCAACCGTGTTGGAGGCGAAGCCCGAGGCCCAGGAGCTAGGCAGGGCGGGGGCGGCGCAATAGAAGGCGCTGATCGTCGAGGAGAAAGCGGAATTCCCCACGCTGAGGAGGGTGATCGGCAAGAAGAGCTCGTGGAGATTCCCCGCGTCAAAGAAGCCATAATGGCCGATGGCGGTGAGACTCGACGTGATCGGGTATTCTTTGAGGCTGGTGCAATAGGCGAAGCCATAGTCGCTCACGCTCTTGAGCCCGGCGGGGAAATGAACGTTTTCGATGAGGCTAAGGGCCGAGAAAGCACCATAAGGCAAGACGGTATCCTCGCGGATTTCGATGTCTTTTAGGCTATTGGGTACCGCATATGCGGTCTTTTGCCCTGGCGCATAGAATTGTTGGGCCGTTGAGGATCCGGCATAGGCGGCGCTGCCGAAATAAGCCCCGAAGACCGCGTCGGTCGTTTTGTCTAAGTTCGCCGATAGCCCAACATGGGCCACGCTCAAAGCCTGGAGCGAGGAGGCCCCGCTCAGAAGTCCATTCGCATAGGCGCTGATCGAGGAAGGAAGCGAGAGCGAAGTCAAACGGGCGAGCGAACTCGCCAAAGCCGAAGCGGCGAAAGAAGAGACCGCCAAGCCTTGGTGGGATGAAGGAATCACGGCAGAATTGCTTTCGCCATCGTAGGAGCTGAACTCCAGCGCCGAAGACTTCATCGCATAGTTGGCGCCTTGGAAATCATCGGGATAGGCCAAGCCGTCGTAAGCGAGGCTGATCGACTTGATGATGGCGACAGCCCCGTTGTAGCGGAGTTCAAAGAAATCGGGGTGATCGGCAAAGAAGGTGAAGGGGGTGTTGTCGCTTAAGAGATAGCCACTCAAGCGCCGGGCGACGCTCCCATCTTTGCGGAACCAGCCATAGCTGAGGCTCAAGGAGGAACTCTCAGCGAATTCGACCGCGAGCGAGGAGAGGCCCTTCAACGGAGCGCGGCAGGCGAGATAGCCGCCGGCATTGAACCTGCCCCAATTGAGAGCGATCGGGGCCAAGTTGGCGTAAGAGAAGGAGCAACCCGCGCCGTTGGCGTCTTTGGCAAGGAGTTCTTTTTCCGTGGCATCCGTCGCTTCGGGACGGTTGGTGGACGAGAGGAAGGAGAGGGCGTTGGCCGCGGGGGCGCTGCCTTCTTTGTATTGGGCGAGAAGCGTCCGATTGGCGTAGACCTTGTCCAGTGAGAGATCCCAGCCCGCGAAGACATAGTATTTCGTTGGCTCGGAGGGTTTGGTCGGGGTGCTGCCGCGGTAGATGGCGCTTTCGCCATAGGCGACATGCTCCTCATCGAGCAACGCGCCATCGAAGTTGGTGAAACGGACGGTGAAATAAACGCTCGTTTCCTCGAATTTGGCATAGGTCACGAGATCTTGTTTAACGGCCGTGAGCGGCTGATCCCATCCCTTGAATACATAGGCCGTCTTGACGTCGCCCGCTTTGGTGGGGGTGCTGCCTTTATAGGAGACCTCACCGCCATAGATCGTGTTTTCTTGATCGAGCAACGAACCATCGTAATTGCGGAATTCCACATGGTAGACGCGCGCCTTCTTGGCATAGGTGGCGTAGGTCACCACATCCTTGGTGATCGCGGTGGTGGCCACGCTCCAGCCCGAGAATTGATAAGAGTAGGTCGCATCCTCGTTATGGGTGGGCGCCGGGCCTTGGTAGACGGCGTCTTTGCCATAGGCGACGCTCGAAGAATAGAGGAAGCTGCCATCGTAGTTGCGGAAGGTGACGGCGAAGCTCTTCAGCGTCTTGGCGTATTGGGCGGTGAAGGTGGTGTCGGCTTTGATGTTGGTGAGGGGCTTATCCCAGCCCGAGAAGAGGTAGGAGGCGCTTTCATCGCTCGCTTTCGTCGGGGTTTCGCCATGGTAGACCGCGGTGCCGCCATCGACGATTTGATCGTGTTCAAGCGCGGTGCCATCGTCGTTGGCGAACGTCACGGTGTGATAAAGGAGAGGGACGGAAGAGGATGAGCCGCTCGAAGAGGACGAGCCGCTCGAAGAGGATGAACCCTCCGAAGAGGAACTCGAAGCGGAGGAAGTCGCGCTCGCCGAGGTGGCGGAAGTCCCGCTCGCCGAAGAGGCGCTTTGGGTCGAAGCCTCGCTCGTTGAGGGCAGGGCGGAGGAAGAAGCCTCGCTCGAGGTCGATTGGCGCGAGCCGCAGGCGCTCAAGAGGAAACCGGCGGAGATCAAAAGCGTAACAAAGAAGTGTTTTTTCATGGTTAATACCCCTTGATTCTGTCGACCGCATAGCTCGACCAATACTCAGCAGTAACGTTTTTATAGGCGCTGAGCCCGGCGCTCGGAACGTAAATGATGAAAGTACTGTAATTCCAGACGTAAGCGAAGACATCGGAACCGAAGGTCGGCGGGATGACGCTTTGGAATTTGATATAGCCATTGTCGAGGCCGGTGGCGTTGGCGAAGCAGCGGGTGCCAACATCGGTGACGGTCGAGGGCACGAGCAAACTGCTGAAGCCCGAGCAACCATAGAAGGCTGCATCGCCGATGCTCGTGAGACCTTCGGGCAAAGAAACCGACGTGATGGAGTTGGTGTTCTTAAAAGCGCTGTTGCCAATCGAAAGGACGGGCATATCCGCGATCGTCTTCGGGATGACAAGCGAAGAGGAAGAGCCGCTATAGCCTGTGATTTCAACGTATTTTTGATTGGAAGAATCCAGATAGACGCCATAAGTCAATCCCGCAAGGGTTGTGCCAGTCGAAATCGGAGTGGCGACTCCGCTGAGGCGGGACGCGATGTTTTTTTGCCAAAAATAATCGCTGATGTGTTGATAGGCGGCCAAGGACGCCTTCGGGACGGTGATGGTTTCGCTGTAATAGGAATAAGCATCGAGGAAGAGGTTGCCACCCATCTGAGGCGGGACGTTCGATAAGAAAGCGAAGCTGGCCGAATAACTCATCATGGCAAAGGCTTGATCTCCAATCGCACTCACCGTGGAGGGAATGTTTAATTTGCTGAGGGAAGAGCAACCGCGGAAGGCTTGCTGGCCAATTGTGGTCAACCCCTCCGGGAGGCTGATGCTGCCTAAGCCGCTCCGATTGAGGAAAGCGCGCCGGCCGATCGCGGTGACGGGATTCCCATCGATGGTGCTGGGGACGTTTAAGGAAGTGGCGCTTCCTTTATACGAAAGGATCTCCACGCTCTTATTTCCGCTCTTATCGACATGGGTCCAGTAAGTGTAATCGGTATTTTCGCCGGCGCTGCCTTCATTCGGCAAAGCCGTGGCGATGGCGCTGTTCCACGTGACGCTATAGCTGGCGGAAGAGGAAGTCGACTGCCGGTTCCAGCCGGTATCAAAAGAGCTGGAGGCGGAACTGGCTTCGGCTTTCAAAACCAAAGAGCTGGAGCAGCCAGCGAAGATATAGCCATTGACTGTGAATAGAGAAAGGGGCAGGGCCATTGAAGTCAAGGCGGTGTCGTTCTGGAAGGCATAGCCAGCGAGGACGCTCAGCGTCGAAGGCAAATTGATTTGGGTGAGGGCGCTACAACCCGCAAAAGCGTAGGAGCCGATGGTTTGGATGCCTTCGGGCAAGAAGACGGAAAGCAGCTGGCTGTTGTTTTTGAAAGCGTTGTCGCCAATGACGGTGACGGGCAAGCCGTTGTAGGTGCTGGGGACGACCACGTATTGCGCGGTGCCCGAATACCCGGTGACCGAATAATAACTGAAATAGGAATTATAGGTGGTTAGCTGATAGGTTAACTGGCTCGTGCCGGTCACGAAAACGGCGGTGGCAACGAGATCGGAGGTAACGTTGCTCACCTTGACGTCCCAGCCGCCGAAGCAAGTCGTGCTCGCGAGGGCGGAATCCGGATTGACGGGAACCGCCCCGCTATAGACGGCGGTCGAGCCATGATTGACGGTTTGGGTCTCGAGGATCGTGCCATCGCTATTCTTGAAGACGACGGTATAAGTCTTGATGCTCGCCGTATAGGCGGCGGTGTAGACGGCGTCCCCCGTAACGGGGACGAGCGGCGTTGTCCAGCCCGCAAAAGTATAAAGATAGGCCCCGCCGGCGACGACTTTCTTCGGCGCGACGCCGGTGAAAGCGGGGTAATCGCCATAGAGAACGCTGCCGGTCTGCAAAATCGTGCCATCCTCATCTTTGAAGGTGATGGTGTAGGCACGTTTCGTGATGTCGAAAAGCGGGAAGACGCGGAGATTGCCAGCCACGTGGTCAAGCGGCTGAGTCCAGCCGGTAAACGTATAGGTGTAGCCGACGTTCGAAGCTTTGCTCGGCGCGACGCCCTGATAGACGGCGGTGCCGCCATAGTCGACCGACTCCGTGTCGAGGATCGTGCCATCGTAATTGATGAAAGTCACCTCAAAATGCCGCTTCTCCTCTTTGTAGAGAGCGGTAAAGACGGTGTCGCTTTGAATGTTCGTGAGCGGTTTGTCCCATCCCTGGAAAAGGAAAGCGGATTGCTCGCTGTCTTCTTTTTGCGGGAGTTCGCCCGAATAAATCGCCTGTTCGCCCAAGGGCACCTTTTCGCTTAAGAGGATCGTGCCATCATCGTTTTGGAACGTACAATTCGCCGTGATGACCTCGCTGTCGAACAAGGCGTGGATGGCCAAAGGCTGGGTGACATAGGCAAAGGGGGTGTCCCAGCCGATGAAATGGTAATGGTGGCTCGCCTCATCCGCTTTCGTTGGGGTGGCGCCGCTATAACTGGCGGCGTGACCATAAGCAACGGACGATTTCGCTAACTCGGTTGTCCCGTTATAAAAAGCTACCGCAAAACTCTTGGCGTTTTCTTTAAATAAGGCATCGGCCAAGAGGTCTTTCGTGACGTGGCTGAGACTGACGCTCCAGCCCGCAAACGAATAATCGGAGCAAAAATCGCTTGGCTTCTGAGGTTCTTCTCCATCATAGACGGCATCTTTGCCATCGTCCACCTCGATGGTTTTGATCAAACTGGCGTCGTAATTGTAGAAAGAAACGTGGTGTTTGAGGGGTGTCTCTTCCGCGAGAATAAGGGTGGGGGCGCGGTAGTTCTGCGCCGGTGGGAGCACGCTAAAAACAGCGGCAAGAGCTAAGAAAAAAGGCCATGATTTTTTAAGGTTCATGGCCCGATTATAACAAGGGTGAGTATCAGGGCTTGTTACTGACGTTACTCTTGTTGAAAAATGACAGAATCGACGGAATTTCCCTTCTTTTTGTTTTTCTTGGTTTTCGAGTGTCACCGCGCCATCGCTACAGGATATGCCCGTCAAAAGGCTGCTATTCTCGTGCCAGGTGAAACCACACTCGACTTTCGCCCATTGCTTTTTCGTGCCGGCATAAGCGAGGGTGGAAAGCTTCGCGCCATTGGCGAAGGCATCGCCCCCGACGAGGGTGAGGCTGAGCGGCTCCATCGCTTTGGAAGGCCGTGCTGCCATTTTCGACGCTCAAGGAAGAAAGACCCGTGCAATCCGTGAAGGCGCCCTGGTCCAGCTCTTTCAAAGAAGCGGGGGAGGAGGCATTCGCGCTGGCAGAAGAGCTTTGATCCGCGTTCGTCAACGCCGAGGATGAAGTGACGTTGCTAGGCGTCCCGCAAGAGCGTCTTAAAGGTTACGAGGAGCAAATTCAAGAAAGACTGGCTCAACAAAAGCTTGAAGCTGAATATCAGTCGGGATTGTACCATCCGACCAAAAATCATAAAGCAAACATCACAAGTCTCCAGCAATCAATCACCACGTTAGAAAGCATTTCTGACTATAAAGACTCCAAAAAACTTATTGCCGACTACGAAACCCAACTTTTAGAAGAGAAACACCTTAATGTAAAAGAATGGCTGGCGATGGGCAATTTCGATTTTGCAGTGACTTGTTTTTCGGATTTAGGGAACTATAAAGATAGCCAAAAACGCTATCTTGAAGTTTCGCACATCGCTTGGGGCGCGATGGTTACTGCAAAACGTTATGGCGAGGCGAGAGAAGTGATCCTTAAATTTAAGGATTTGGGAGATTATTCCGATTCCGAGCAAAGAGCTCAATATATTCAGGACGCAATAGACAAAGCGGTTGCGGAAGATGCCAAGGAAGAAAAACAAAAGAACATCATTGTGATTTGTTCGTTAATTGTTATTGTCGCCTTGGCACTGATAATTGGATTGGCTGTTGGGCTATCGGGCAAATAACGACTCGTTAATTTGCTTTTTGAACATTTTGGCTGTACAGATTCATTATTGCGCCATCTATTCCACAATAACGCTATATGGGAAATATCCACCTTTATAGCCTCTAGGTCAGGGGCATACTTACATCCCGTAGCCTCTACACCCGTTGAGACTGTGGTTCGACTGACGCTGCGTGAAGATAGGTAAATTTCACCCTTTTAGAAAACTAGCGAAGAAACCGAAAATCATTTACGATAAACGAAACGGCGAAAGGTTGATGGATTCGCTAAGGCTTGCGTGAGCAGGCCTTTTCTTTTGAGTGAGACCATGATTGCCATGGAGCGGGCTTGGCAATTGATTTGTTTCTTCTCGTTGAATTCGATGTCGGTAAAGGTGTCATAAGCAAGATAATCCTCTAAGTTCAATTCCGATTGGACAAGGGCGTTTACGTAGAGCCAATCGTAGAAAAAACTCTTGGGTTCCAAAGGAAAATCATTTCCCGCGTAGCTGAAACCCACCAAAGCATGACCCGCGCTTTTTTCCTTCACATAATCCCGGGCTTCCTTCGCTCCCATGTTGGCCGCTTCCTTAAAGGCACCGACTCCGGCGAAGACTTTGGAAGATTGGAAGACGCTTTCGAGGAGGTTACCACCAACTCTCAGGTTGAAGGCACTGGCGGCGACGCCGATCTTTTCTCGAGATTTGGTCGAAACCTCGAGGATATGCGATCCAGGATGAAGCTGTAAGATCGAGTGATGGAGCGAATCCGCACACTTTTGCTTTTGGGAAAAAGCCAGTCCCTGAACGTACGTAAAAGAAATCAGCTCTTCCGAATAGAAATTCTCTTCCGAAGGATGGAAAACCATTTTTATTGCCATAAGAACTCCTTTTAGTAGATAATCGGCTTCCCGATGCCGTTAAAATGATTCTTATTCAACAAATCGGCCATCTTCGCGAATTCTTTTTTCCGTAGTTGGTTATAGACATAAATGGGGGTTCCATCGGCTAGATTTCCCACTAAATCGTAGGTTTTTTGGCTGCGGGCTTTGGCTTCCGGTTCGCTGAGGATGAGTGGGGTCTTGGTGAGCCCTTGCAGGCTGAAGGTGGCTTTGAGATGAGCCATGTCAATCGTCGGCTCATCCTTCAACACGCCTAAAATCGCGTTCTGCAGAATCGCCTGGAGGCTGCCCGCTTTTGGTGAGCGAGCAGGTTTCGTCGAAGAGGCCGTCGAAGCGGACTGAGTAGAAGAGCCATTGTTTTTCCGCTGGGGGAAGACAACCTGAGGTTGGCTCACATGGATTTGCGCTTCGATTCTCGTGCGGATCGAATCGGCCAGTTCTTGGTAGCGGGCGAGTTCGTCGTTGATTTGTTTTTGATAGATCTGATACTGAGCCAAATCGGCTTGGATCCCTGGCACACTCGAAAAATCCTTCCCCAACGAAATGGCCTGAGCGGTCCAGGCTTTAATCCGGGCCTTGCGCTCGTCCAAATCCTTTTGAGTAAATGGCGCTTCATGGGTTTTAGCCCGAATGTCATTGATGGTGGATAATTGGTACCATTTATCGAAGTTTTCTTCATTTCCCTTGCTGCGGTTGCAATCGGAGCAGGCGGGAAGGAGGTTGTGCGGCTCTGTGATGTAGCCTAGCGGATCCGAATTCACCACGAGGGGGTGGAAATGATCGGCCTCCAAAGACGAAAGGTGGCGACCGCAATAAGCACATTCGTCGTCCTTGATTCCGAGGGCGTTCCGATCAAGCCAGTCTTGATGGGTACCGCTAGTCCGGGGGGTGACCCCTTGGGCGAAAGCGTTGTTGATGGTGGATGATCGGCCGGTGAGGTTGGCGTTGGCGGGCAGCTTGATTTTTTCTTGTTTCATGATGAAACTCCTTTTTGTTTTATTGCGGATTTCCTGGGAAAAACACCAGGTCGAATTGGCACATCGTCTCGAAATTCAGGATGATCTTCTTCAGTTGGTCAGTCGAGCGCTCCTCGGCGATGGCATCGATCAGGCCGATCGCCGTTTCCCAAGCCGAAGGATTTTCCTTTTCGGATTGGGGGAAAGCCTGCCGATCCATTTGGATTGGGAAGGGCTGGCCATCTTCTTTTTGATCAATGTCGACCGGCCAATAGTTCCAGAATTCATCGATGAAGAATGGCGATTTGTTCGGATTGGTTTTTTCGCTTTTCTCGTAGCCGAGATAGGACAGTCGCCAAAGGAAAAGCAGACTCAACAAGATGGTGTCTTGACCCCGGGTTAGCCAGCAAGGGATGGGGCTGCGGCCAATCAGAATTTGAGAAGGGGCTGGATTCTCGTTCTTCTCGCCCATCTCCACGAGGAAAAGCCGATCGAGGGTTTGGGGATGGCGGCCCAGAAAGAGATCCACGAATTCCTGAACCTCCTTTTCGGGAAGCGCGAAATTCTTCTGAAAATCCCCCACAGAAAGCACCTCTTCTTTCAAAAGGGAGGCGACGCTGACGTCATGGGTTATCTCAAGAGAAGGGGATGCGGTGAGCGAAATGGGATTGAAGAAATAGTTCTTTTGCGCCACCGCGAATTCGAGTTGGCTGAAGGGCTCGCTCTTGGAGCTTGAATCGGGCAGGATGGCGGCGCTAAGAAGGTTAATCGCTCTTTGATGGAGTTTTCTTTTGGCCTCTTCTGGGGCGAGTAAGAGGACTTTCCCTGCGAGGGCAAAGCACCACGAAAGAATCGATTCTTCGTCCGCTTTTAACCAAACGTGGTATTTGCCATCGGCGGCCTTTTCGCTTTTTTCGACATCGTCAAAGTAAGCGAAGAGGGAATTGAAAGCCCGCTCATCTTCGACTTCGAGTTCGGCCTCGATGGCTTCGCCCGCCCCGAGATGGGGGTGTTTCTCCAAGAAACGCTTTATCTCGTCCTTGGTGTAAACGATTGGGGATTTTTTATCCTGAGGGATTTCTGTCACATTCGTCATTCGGTCGATGTAGAGTCGAAGGAAGGAATGGCTCTCAAGCGTCCCAGCTAAAAGGCAATAGCGCCCGTCGCGGAAAAACGATTTGAGCGGCAGGACTCGGCGGGGGCCGCCCTCTAGCGGCGACAGTTTTCCCTTTTCGTCATAGGCGTTGTAGGTGAATTCGATGAGGGAATTCCGCTCAATCGCCCCGGCAATCGTTCCGATCTCATAGAAGATGTGGGGGTTGGCCAGTTTGCCCCGTTCTTCCTCTTTCTCAATGCCAGCCAGGCGTTTTCTCTCCTCAACGGAAAGGGTTTTGGTGAGGCGAGAGAAGATCTTGTCGGCATCATCAGGCGAAATCGAAGGCGAGGAATAAACCGCGTCGAGGACGTATTCGAGCTGCCCTTCGTCGAAAACCCGCCCGCCGAGGGCGACCCCTTTGCGGTTCCGGATTAAATCGAAATCCAAAGCCTCCAGGACATCGAGAGCCCGACTGATCGAGCGGCGTTGGGTCTCGACGCCATAGTCCGTCGACAAATGGGCGAGAATCTCCGGTTGTTCGATCAAATGGCCGGCATCGCTATAGTCCCGCAAAACGAGATAGACGAGCAAAGCGTATTGGTTTTTGTAATTGACCTTAGCCATAATAGTCCCCCCTATGAATGCGACCAGTATAGCACCGCTTTCCTGATTTAATGTGACTTTAAAGTCCCTTATAAAAATTATCGGGATTTTTCATTGCCTTCTTTTGCCCTGCCCGCGCAAGATAAGCTCACACGAAAGGAAAAAGATATGAAAACTAGAAACGGAATTTCGGTTGAAGGACTCGATTGTCTCGTCAAGACGGTCTACGATGGTATCGGAAACGTCGATCCGATTCTTGTCACGAAACTTTTGCACAATCTCACGCCGCGTCAACACGACATTCTCTTCCTTCATTTCGGATTGGGGGACAGAAACCGCCGTGACCTCGGAACGGTAGCAAAAATGCTCGGTCTGACGCCAAGAAAAACGGTCGATTCGTACGCTTCAATCATCCGAAAGTTGAGACACCCTACTCGCGTGCAAGAAATCATCAAAGGAAGAAAAGAGGATTAACCCATGAGTTCTTATTTAACCAAGTACCTTCTTCGAGACTTTAATGCCTGCCCGACCCTTTTCTATCAGAAGTTTCACCATCCCGAGGCATTTCCGAGCGCCGACAATTTCGCCACCCTCCAAGGACGGGAATTCGAGAAAATGGTCAAACGCTGCGCCCGTTTCGCCAGCCTTAAGGAAATCCCTTACGCCCAAAACGATGAGGAAGGGTTGAGAAACACCATCCAAGCTTTTCAATCTGGATCCTCCCTTCTTGCCGAGGCCAGTTTCCGCGCCGAGAAACTCTTCACCCGGTCGGACATCGTGGAGATCAAAGGCCAGGAGATAACGCTCTATGAAATCAAATCCAAATCGCAGAACATTTACAAGAAAAGTGGAACCCTCAATGAGGACTACCTTACTGATGTAACCTTTCAGTACCATCTCTTGCTTAAAGCCGGCTATCAGGTGAGCAAGGTTTACCTCTGCCACCCAAATGAGAATTTCCGCCGCCACGGAGAAATCAACCCCGATGAGTTCGTTGCCTTCGACGATGTCACCGCTCAGTGCCGACTCCACGAAAAAGAAATCGAAAAGCAAATCGACGCCGCTTTTGCCTGCACTCAAGAAAAGGCAGCACCGGTCCATCATTTCAACGCCGGATGCGGCGATTGCCCGCTCAAGAAAACCTGTTTCGACGATTTCGGAGCCGACAACATTTCGTCCTTGATCCGGGCCAACTATCAAAAGAAAGAACAACTGGCCGAACAGGGGATTCACACCTTCGCGGATCTTCTTTCCCATCAGGCAACTCTCGACCCCAAACAACAAATCCAAGTCGAAAGCGTCCTTTCCAATACCCCTCATATCGATGTCGCCGCCATCCGAAAATTCATGGAAGGGCTCAACTACCCAAAGCAGCCCCTTTATTTCCTCGATTTCGAGACCCTCGAGCCCTGCATTCCCGACCTCGAGGGGTTTCATGCCAACCAAATCTACCCCACCCAATACTCGCTTCACAAACTGGAGAAAGATTACGGCCCCCTCAAGCATTCGGAGTTCCTCGGAGACGGGATCCACGATCCGCGGCGCGCCTTGGCCGAACAGCTTTGCGAAGACCTGAAAGAGCCCGGAAAAATCCTGATCTACAACAAAGCGATGGAGCCAAAGCGAATCGATGATTTCATCGCGCTTTACCCGGATTTGAAGAAGCCCCTCTCCGTCATCCGCAAAAACATGGTCGATTTGATGGAGATTTTCAGCAAACTCCAATACTACGAGAAGGCTTTTGGACCTCGCTACTCCATCAAGGTCGTCTTGCCCGCCTTCTATCCAAACGACCCTGTTCTGGATTACCATGCCCTGCCCGGCTCCCAAAACGGGGATGACGCCCAAATCGATTATTACCGCCTCAGAACGCTTGAGCCCAAGGAGAAAGAAACTGTCCGGTCCGGGATGCTTCGTTATTGCCATCTCGATACTTTCGCCGAAGTGAAAGTCTGGCTCAAACTGCTATTTCTCATCGCTGACTCCAACGCTCAGCGAATCGCCTCACTGATCCGAGCCTATGAACGGGACTATTTTAAAATCTGAGCAAAAACGCTTCGAAACAGCCCTGCCCCTCAATCGCCAAAGACGGAACGAATAAGCCATAGTAAAATAAAACAAGGATAAAAAACATGAATGGAACCAAAGAAGAAGCCGAAAAAGTCTTCGACATGCTTTTCAGCAGCGCTAAACACAATCAACGCATGAAAGAAGGCTCCCGCATCTCTTGTCTCGTTAAGGAATCCGGAGAAGAGGACGCTTCCAGCATCCTCAAAGAGTGGGCGCTCAAGAACGGCACAAACGTCATTGATGCCCTCGATGTCTTGGAGACGACCCCTGGCAGCGACTACGAAAGATACCGAGCTCTCATCGCCCATCTCGACGCCAATACCGTCTTGCTGATTGATGATTTTGGAGACGAAACCTATGGCCCCTTCCGCGAGCTTTTTTCTGACTTGATCAAAAATGATTTTGTTTGGAAGGATAACCCGTTTGTCAATCCGACAAAGCAAGACTATCTTTTCATAGTTCTGACGATAAAAGCCTCAAACAATTACCCGCTATCGAGTGGGGAGCGTTCTTGCTTCCTTTTCCACCTCGACCTTAAATAAGCACGTCGATTGTCCCTCAATAAGAGGTTGGCTTCCCAAAATAGGAAGCCAAAAAAGTGGCTAATCTTTCGTGAGGGACTTCCGAGTCCCACACGGCATTTTTAGCGATGCTATTATTCTTTTGCTTTCTAAAAAAGGCCAAAGGAACAAGTCCCTCCCAAGGGGGAGCCAGGCTTGTTTCCCCCCGAAATGGCGGCCGCAGAAAAGCAAGAAAGGAGAAAAAACATGTCCACGTGGAAATGCAAATTCACCCTGAAGGATATCCCGGGTTTCTTCGAGGAGACCATCCAAGCCAATACATCGATGGACGCTCAGAAAATCATTGAGCGGAAATACGGAACGAAGACCATGAGTTTCAATTTTGACCTGATTAAGTTTTGAACTTTTATCCCCATCGGGGTCGGAGGCGGCGAATCGTGATTTTTGCCCCTCCTTTTAACGTTTCACAAAAGAGGATTTATCAATGTTCTTTTTTAACAAGAAAAAAGAGGCCGAGGATGCTGCCGAGCGTTCTTTTGAAGCGAAGCTAGATGACCTGAAAGCGAATATCGGTTTGGAATTAACGCAGTATTTTGAAAAAGTCGCCGAAGAGAACACGATTCCCGAATTCGTCAATTGGACTTTTGAAATCCTTGAAAAGTACAACATTTATGTTGATCCGGGCGATGATGTTGATTCTGAGGAAGAGGAAAAAATCATAAACAGATACAAACGCGGGACCGACGTCATTGGAAAGGCCATCAGCGAAAGGTTTTATAGCGGAAGTCCGGACGTCGAACGCTTGTTTGCTGATGAGGGCGTTGCCATCATCGAACGCTACCAAGACCTCTTCAAAGACGGGAAAGTTGACCAAACGGTGTTCCTCCATATCGCCATTCAAGCGCTGACCTTCGCCGATTACAAAGGCGACCGCCACCAATTCTGGGACAAGGAGAACGAGCCTCACGAAGACGTCTTTGACGAAATCGACGCTTATATCGCCACAAGCCCGTCCGTCAAAGAGTCGCTTCCACGCGATGTTCAAGCGCTCGAAAAAGCAAAGGGCGAACTTCATGACCATCTTTGGAACCCGACAGGCATTAGCTTCGATCCAGAGCCCGTTTGTTTATCCGAACTAAAAGAGGACGGTTTCTCTTATTTGTGTTTTGTAGCCTTATTTTTGGAGCCGTTAGTGCAAACGGATGACGGGTGGCAAAAGCCCCTTTTTGATGGTGATTTCGATGGTGGGGAAGAGGTGAAAAAGGCCGTCGGGCAAGCCTCTTATCTATTTGCGGCCGTTTGCTATTACGGGTGCGAGAAGTGGCTGGAAAAACGGAATAGCGAGGCGCTCAAAAACCACGATGCTGATGGGATATCGGAAGTTTTGACCCCTGTCAGCGATCTTTGATAGGATTCGCTAGAAGCGCCTCTTTTCACACTCATCCAATAAAAAGCGCCGCATCTCTTGAACGTTAGAAGAGACCGGGCGCTTTTGTTTCTGAAAAGAGGAGAGCTTTCCTTAGTATCGGAAAGAGCGGTCTCCGAGATGCACGGAAATAAGGTCGGAGCGATTTAGCGTGCCTTTTTGAAAAGCGAGGCGCTCTTCTTTTGACAAAATGATGTTTACCCCACCAGAAAAGGTGTCCAGGTGAATCAGGAGTGGAACGGGCTCTTCTCGTCGCTTTTCCTTGGCCATTAGCGTTTTCTCCTTTGGCAAAATCCATTCTATGTTGCCTGTTTCAAAAGAGGAATCTTCTTTGGAGATATGGGACTTCTCTGTCCCACAAAAACCTTCTTTCAGTTTTTGCCTATCCTTGCCTTGTGGCTTGCGCGAGAATGAGGTCACCGAAAACGGTCGTGGTAATTATGGTTCCACAAGGAGGATCATCGTCGACTATGGAAAACATCAAAATCAAAACGTACAAAGTCGAGGCTCTAACACCATCAAAAGGTCTGCGATATTCCAAAGATGAAAATGGGAAACAGGTGTTGGTTGGCGTTGGCGCCTGCAAGGACGAGCGGATCGTCGTGCCCAATGGCGTTCAAATCGTAGGAGCAAACGCTTTTGAAAACTGCGAGGCAAAAGAAATCCTGCTGCCAAACTCCATCGAAGAAATTCAAGACGGTGCTTTTGAAGACTGCCCGAACCTCGCCTATCTTCGCTTGCCGAATCTCGTTGATGCGGTGCCCGCTTTCTCCTTTTCTAATTGCCCCGATTTTGGCGTTCTTTTAGCGCCTTCTCGGTTAAGAGAGTTAGGCAAAAACGCTTTTTTTGGAACGATGGACGTTTGCTATCTTTTTTCGAGCGAAAGAGATGGCTGGCGGACGGGATTCAGCGCAGACCAAATGGAACGGATGGTCGCTTCCGAAATGAACGCTCCATCCTATCCTCCGGCGGCCAAAAACATGAAAAACGACTTAAGGATGGAGAATGACCAACTCTTTTTTGGATCTTACCCGCAAAGCGCGGTCGATGAATCCGTGGAGAGGATCCTCGAAAAGAAACACCCTGATGAAACCTATGCCGAAGAGAATGGCCAATGCTTTTATTTCAATCGCGGGCATTGGTATCGTTATGAACCAATCGAATGGAAAATCATCGACAAAGACGGCGACGATGTTCTCGTCATTTCTAAAAAAGCCCTTGTCTATCATGAATCCAGCATCGATTTCTCCGGCTATCAAAACAGTTCGGGCCGCAAATTCTTAAACTCCGATTTCATCGATGCGGCTTTTAGCGAAAAAGAAAAGGAAAAGATCCTGACGACCAAACTCGACAATTCCCCGTATTTCTTCGGCAAAGACTATTCCTCGCTTCCTCCTGACCCCGAAACCGAAAGCTTCTACGCCAGCACGGAAGACAAAATATTCCTCCTTTCTTATGCCGAGTGGGAGCAGCTGCTCAAAGGCAAAGAACCGGATCGCCTTGAGCTGACGGACTATTCGAAATCCTTTAGCAAAGACTGGCCGGACCACTTCCCTTGGTGGTGGCTAAGAACCGTCTCGGATGTGACCTCGTGGTATCCCCTCTGCGTTCGCCCAGAGTTTCAGTCCATCAGCCCCTGGAAAGGCGATTTCTTCCTTTATCTTCGTCCGGCGATGTGGCTGCGGTTAGGCAAATAAAAAAGTTTTCGCCAACACCTTCGCTTAAAAAGACCGTTCCCCCTTTGGTTAATGGATCGAGAAACGGAAACCATCGACGATGTTTTCAAGCGTTTTTTGGCGGGCAAAAAAGCAACGATTGTTTTTAGCCAGCCTTCCGTTTCATTTAAGTCAGCCGCTCGGAGTCTATGGATTTTCGTTCGCAAAAAAGAACCTTTTTTCATGGGGTATATGTGACTTACAAGTCTCATAAAAAGAAAGTCCGGGAATATCATTTACTTCGGTCTCTCCTCCGGATTATAACTACCGCATCCTCAGGAGGGAAAAACATGAAAAGAGAAGTAAAGAAGACCTTCGATCAGATTCACTTTGTGACCGATTACAAGAGGGATGGTCTGATGAAAGATTATCTGAAGGGAATCGTTTACCAGGAACTCAGAATCCATTTTTACGGACCTTACGAGGTGAAGTACGACCTGACTCTCCCCAAACTGGATGAATCGACGTTGAAAATGGTTCATCAGTGTGGACTTCAGGATCTCAAAATCGGAACAGTCGTAAAAACGGTAACCATAACCGACTAATCGGACCCAGGGGGGTGAAAATCCCCCTTTTCTCCGTGCTTTTGTGTTTCTCTCGCTCCTCCTTTGCTGAATAAGAAAAATCGCTGTACCAAAAATATCGTTCTCCCCCGTGAGCGCTCCCAAACCTGTATATGATGACCTTCATCTTCAAAAAGGGATTCGGGGCCACTTTTCATTCGAATAAGGGGGATTTGCAGGGGAAATCGTTCACCCCGATTCTCCGATTCGACCACTTTTGGAGGCGCGCCACGTTCGTCCCGATGGAAGACGCCGAGCGCCAGAAAGTCCAGAGGGATTTCATCAGGATGGTGGTGGCCCTGGACTTCAATTAATCGGCTGCCATCGCCTTTTTTCATATGTTAACTATCTGCGGCTGAGGCTATAGGGGGAAATGTCCACCCCAATAGCCTCTAGGTTAGGGGCATACATACATCTCGAAGCCTCTACTCATGTCGAGACTATGGCAAGCCTAAAATTCCGATAATGGTTCGATGGAGTGAGGATTTTTGACGATTCTGCCTTCTGCTGCGTTGGCGTTCGCTCTTTAGACAGGTTGAGGCTGTGGCTGACA
>Ga0163159_1001958_pt1 | contig 18148 bp, 20 predicted proteins | sample BioMet9_FD_108702 | JGI IMG/M metagenome (GOLD analysis project Ga0163159, IMG submission 108702) | Microbial communities from bioreactor (seeded with sewage sludge) at Lawrence Berkeley National Lab, California, USA - Biofuel... | ecosystem: Engineered > Bioreactor > Anaerobic > Unclassified ... | reverse complement strand
ACAGCCGGTAAGCAGTGGACTGTGACTACCGGTGCGAATAGCGGCGATAGTCACAGTGAATCGCTTAGGCGGCAGCGGTGTTTCACGCTGACGGATGAAGGCGTTGGGTTTTATCTCTATGCTAAATCTCAATTTATACTATCCGTGACTCCAAAAACCGCACCGCAGCTATTTCCCGCCGTTTGATTCCGGCGTATAATAAAAAATACGCTGCGTGTTTTGGCGGCGCGAACAAATTATATTTTGGCCTTATGAGCAAAAAAGAAGAGGGAATCGCAATTGACGGACATGAACGGAAGGAAGGGCGCAAGTCTGACCGCTGCTTACGCGGCTGCATTTTTTGCAGTGGTGATCTGGGGAACGACCTTTGCGGCGGAAAAAGTGGCGGTCGAACAGGCCTCGGCGATCTTCGTGGTCGCGCTGCGCTTCGCGCTGTCGCTGCCGTTTATTGCGCTGATCGCGGCCTGCCGCGGCGAACTGCGGCTGCCTACCAGACGTCAGGCCTGGGTGCTGGCGCTGATGGGTTTTATCGGTCTCTATCTCATCTTCATACTGCAGACCGCCGCAATGAAGACCGCTTCGAGCGTCATCTCCAACTGGCAGATGGCTGCGGCCCCCGCCATGGTGGCGGTGATGGCCTGGATCTTTCTCAAGGAAAAGCTCAGCGGCGGCAAGATCGCCGGCATCGTTACGGCCTTTGTCGGCGTGGGGATCGTACTGGGGCTCGGCACGACAGGCGCGGTCGGTTTTTCGTCGTACAGCATGGGAGATTTCTACGTTACGGCCTCTACGGTCATCTGGGCCGTGTTTATGATCCTCACGCGGCTCATCTTCAAAGACGGCGGCTATACGCCTATTTTTACCTTCTTCTGGGAATCTTTCTTTTCGGTGCTTTTCTGCGTGCCGACGCTGCTCTTCCTGCACACGGACGTCACCGTGGCGGCGGATTTCACTGCGCGCACCTGGACCGCTATGCTGGTCCTGGTGATCTGCTGCTCTTGTCTGGCTTACACCTGGTGGTATTACGCCACCTCGCGGCTGCCGGTGGCTCAGGTGATGCTGTTCCAGTTCTTTCAGCCGGTGGTCGGCGCTCTGACAGGCTATTGTCTGCTCGGCGAGCGTTTCACGGTCTGGCTGCTGGTGGGAGGAGTCACGATCCTGTTCGGCGTCTGGATAGTCAACAGGCAGTAAAGCTAGAGAATTTTGCGCGCCAGTTCCGGCAGTTCCGCGAACTCTCTGATCTCATAATCCGCATTCTTAACCAGGCCGAAGCCGTAGCTGGCCCAGACGAACGGCAGCCCCGCAAGCTGCGCGCCTTTCTGGTCGCCGGCCGTGTCGCCCACGTAGGCCGCGCGCTCAAGCCCATTCCTGCCGGCCAGCAGTCTGATGCTGCCGCCTTTATCGAGCCCCGTGCGGCCGGACATTTCTATATCGGCGAAATATCTGCCGAGTTCGTGGCGTTTTAGGAAGGTTTGCACGTAACCGTCCTGGCTGTTGCTCACGATGAAGAGCAAGTATCCGCCGGCAAGTTCAGCGAGCGTTTCTTCCAAATGCGGATAGAGGACGCCGCCGTATTTTTCCAGATAAGTGATCTCAAAGTTGCAGCACTCCTTGATGATGGAGTTGCGCTTTTCTTCTTCGACTTTTGGAAAGAGCACTGCCGCGATCTCTTCCATCGTTTTGCCCATGAGACTTTTGGTCACGCCGAGGGTCAAATGTGCGCCGTACTCCGGATAGCGCGCGAATACTTCGTTCCACGACGGCGTTATCTGCGCGGTCGCATCCCAGAGAGTGCCGTCGAGGTCAAAGATCAGTCCCTTTTTCATGTTAAGCCGCAGTCCTTCCGGCGAGCCAGAAAAAGCCGAAGGCTGCCATATCCGCGGCCACGATCGTGGCTCCGGCCGGCGTCTCGGCTACAATGGAGATGATGATGCCGGCCACCGCGCAGACTACCGAGATAACGGCGGAGCAGACCACTACGGCCCGGAAGCTCTTGAAGACGCGCATGGCCGAGAGGGCCGGGAAGACGATCAGCGCGGAGATCATCAGCGAACCGACCAGCGTCATGGCCAGCACGATGATGACGGCCGTGATGACGGCGATCAGCAGGTTGTAAAAGCCGGCGTGGGTGCCGGTCGCCATGGCGAAATCCTCGTCGAAGGTGACGGCGAAGATGCGGTTGTAAAAGAGCACGAAAGCCGCGGTCACCAGCGCGGACATGGCGAGGCAGAGCCAGACTTCGTTCTTCGTAAGCGTGAGTATCGAGGTGGAGCCGAAGAGCGTGCTGCAGACGTCGCCTGTGATATTGGCAGAAGTCGAGAAGATATTCATCACCAGATAGCCGATCGCGAGCGCCCCCACGCTGATCATGGCCAGAGCCGCGTCGCCCTTGATCTTCGCATTCTGGCCCGCGCGCAGCAGCAGCACGGCGCAGACGACGGTGACGGGCAGCACGATGAACATATTGTTCGAGAGGTTCGCGACCGTGGCCACCGCCATAGCGCCGAAGGCCACATGCGAGAGCCCGTCGCCGATGAAGGAGAAGCGCTTGAGCACCAGCGTGACGCCGAGCAGCGAGGAACAGAATGCCACCAGTACGCCTACGATGAGCGCGTAGCGCACGAAGGGGTACTGAAAGTAGAGCGAAAGCTGCGCCAGGAGAGCACTCATTACAGGTCTCCCCGCGCGGCCGCCGCGTATCTGCGGCAGACGTCCGTCTTCACATATTCCTCTTTGGAGCCGAAAAAGAGCTGTCTGCCGCCCAGGTGCAGGATATGGGTGGCGTATTTGAGCGCCGCGCTGACGTCGTGAGTGATCATGACCACGGTCACGCCCTCGGACCTGTTGAGTTTGCTCACGACTTCGTACATTCCGGCCGTGACGCCGGGGTCGAGTCCGGCCGCCGGTTCGTCGAGCAGCAGCAGGCGCTTGGCCGCGCAGATGGCGCGCGCCAGCAGCACGCGCTGCTGCTGACCGCCGGAGAGCTCTCGGTAGCAGCGCCTGGCTATCTCGGCGATGCCGAGCAGAACCATGTTTTTCAAGGCTGTCTCTTTTTCCTTTTTGCCGTAGAACGGTCTCAGGCCGCAGCCGTTAAGGCAGCCGGAGAGCACGATCTCGTTCACGGAGGCTGGAAAATCCTTTTGCAGCAACAGCCTCTGCGGCAGATAGCCGAGGTCGTTTTTTTTAAGTCCGTCGCCAAATTCTATCTTTCCGGCGAACGGAGCTTTGAGCCCCAGCATTGTCTTCATAAGAGTGCTCTTGCCGGAGCCGTTTTCGCCGACTACGCAGAGGTAGTCGCCTGCCGCGACGGAGAAATTCAAGCCTTCGATGATCTTTTCGCCCTCGTAGCCGAGCGCCAGTTCACTGCATGACAACAACGCCATCAGTCAAGCGCCTCCTTCAGGGTCGCCAGGTTGCTGCGCATGACGGAAAGATAGGTAGCGCCGGCGGCGATCTGTTTGGCCGTCACAGACTGCATGGAGTCGAGAGTGACTATTTTAAGGTCCTTCTTCCTGGCAGTCTGGATGATAGCGCGCGCGACCGTCCTGTTGGAACCGTCTATCACCATTACGTGCCTGAGCCCCAGCTCGTCGGCCTTTTTCGCAAGGAAGATGATCGTGCGGAAACTGGCCTCGGTCTCGGCGGAGCAGCCGGGGAAAGCGGCGTAATATCTGATGCCGTAATCATCAGCCAGGTAGCGGAACGGGAAGCGGTCTCCGAAAAGCAGCGTTTTGACCGGCGAGGCTTTGACCGCGGCCGCGTATTCCCGGTCGAGCGCGCCGAGCCTGGCAGCGTAGGCGGCCTCGTTCTTTCTGTATTCGTCTGCGTGCTGCGGGTCTGTCTCGCAGAGCTTGTCCGCGATGGCCGCGCAGGCGGCAGCTGCGTTCCTGAGCGAAAGCCAGACGTGTTCGTCGTAGGACGGGCCTCCCTCGTCATGGTCCTTCTCCATTCCTTCAACGGTCTCCTCGTTCTTCATGCGGGAACCGAGAGTCTTCATAAGGTCGATGGCGGCGATCTTTTTATTGGCCGCCTCTTTAAGCGCGTCCTTTGTCCAGGCGTCGGACTGCCCGCCTACGAAGATGAAGAGGTCGGCGCGCGAGATCTTCAGAAAATCGTTGGTGGATGGCTGGTAGTTGTGCAGATCGGTGCCGTTCGCGAGCAGCAGCGTGAGGTCCGTGTCGGCGGCCCGTTTGCCCAGGATCGCGCGCGTCCAGTCATATTCGGGAAAAATCGTGCAAACGACGGAAAGTTTTTTGCCCTTTGCGGCTCCCGCGCCGGAGAAACGGGACAGGCCGAAACAGGCGGCGGCCAATACCAGGCAGATGACTAGAACGGCTGTTTTGCGCGAAAATCTCATCTGCATGATTTGCAAAGCCCGTAAAGCACCGTCTTCGACTCGTCCACGCGGAAGTCGTTCTTGGCGAGCGCAGCCGCCAGCACAAGCTCGGCCGCTTCGTCGTCGAGGTGGAAGATCTGGCCGCACTTCGTGCATTTGAGATGCAGATGGCCGGCGCACTCCTGGCCGTCGAAGTACTGATAGAGAGAACCGCGCCCGCCCTCCTTGGCAAAGCGGCGCACCGAGCCGTCTGCCACCAGCCGGTCGATGTTGCGGTAGACGGAGCTCACGCTGATCGAACAGCCGCCGCATAGCTGCGCGGCGATCTCTTCGACGGTGAACTGGGCGTCGCAGTGGTTCCTGAGAAACGAGAGCAGCAGCTTACGCTGCTCTGTCGAGTAATTTTTCAAACGATCACGTCCGTAACTGATTTGCGAATAATTCGCAAATCAGTATTATAGGCGTGATTTGATTTTAGTCAACCTTATTAAATGCAGTAAGTGTGGTCCATCGGTCCAGCGCCGCTGCCCAGGTCCAGCATAGCCCTGAGCGCGCCGGTCAGATACTCCTTGGCCTCTCTGATGCTCTGGTCGAGGCTCTTGCCGGCCGCAAGCCCGCAGGCGATAGCCGAGGAGAGAGTGCAGCCGGTGCCGTGGGTGTTGGGGTTGTTCACCCGTTCGGAGACGTAGCGGCGGATCTCGCCGTGGTCGCAGAGGATGTCCACGGCGTCGTTCACAAGGTGGCCGCCCTTCACGAGCACCGCGCCGCCCGTATGTTTGGCTATCTCTCCGGCCGCGCGCACCATGTCAGCCTCGTTTTTGACGGGAAAGCCGCAGAGGACTTCGGTCTCCGGGATGTTGGGCGTAATGACGGTGCCGAGCGGAATGAGGATGGATTTAAGCGCCGCTTCCGCGTCCTCGTTGAGCAGACGGCAGCGGCTGGTGGAGACCATGACCGGGTCAACCACGATGTTCCTGGCTTTGTACTGCTTAAGTTTTTTCGCAATGGCTTCGATGATGCCGCTGCTCGAAACCATGCCGATCTTGACCGCGTCCGGATAAATGTCCGTAAAGATGCAGTCCAGCTGCTGCGCCACGAATTCAGGCGAGGCCTCCATGACGCCGTAAACGCCGGTGGTGTTCTGGGCCGTAAGCGCCGTGATCGCGCTCATGGCAAACATTTTGTGCACTGTGATGGTCTTGATGTCAGCCTGGATGCCGGCGCCTCCGCTGGAATCGGAGCCGGCTATCGTAAGAACTTTGTACATGGAAAGAACCTTCTTTCTTGGTAAAGCCGCGGATCAAGGTCAAAAACCGGCGCGGCCGCAGTTAAGGATATGATCGGTGCGCCAGCTCTATCCGCTGCGTCTTGCTGCTGAACCAGACAAATGTCTTTCTTGCCGGCGCAGCGGACATGAATTTCAGCAAATCGTGGCCCTGCAGTCCGGACAATCGTCAAACCTCATGCAGCCGCGTTTCTTAATGACAGCGCCGTCAGCGCGCGTCCGGCGCTACCATCAGCTCCGACATTCTTCTGAGCCTGCGGCACTCGCTTTCGATATCGCGGCTCGCGAAGATCGCCGAGACCAGCGCGACTCCGTCTACGCCGCTGCCGGACAGCTCCGCGATGTTGGCGGCGCTGATGCCGCCTATTGCGACCACCGGAATTGCCACGGTTTTGCAGATCGTCTGGAGCTCATCGCGGTTCACTGGCATCGCGTCGAGTTTGGTGGAGGTGGCGAAGACCGCGCCCACGCCAAGATAATCAGCGCCGTTCTCCTGAGCGAAGACGGCCTGGGCCGCGGTACGGGCCGAAACGCCGAGGATCATGTCCGGCCCTATCAGCTTGCGCACGTCTGCGGCCGCCATGTCGTCCTGCCCTACATGGACTCCGTCGGCGCCGCATCTGACTGCCACTTCGACGTTGTCGTTGACGATGAAGGGTGTGCGGTAGCGGCGGCAAAGCTCCTTCATCTCCAGCGCCTCCGCCAGAAATTTATCGCCGTCAAGTTCTTTCTCGCGCAGCTGCAGACAGGTGGCGCCGCCTTTGAGCGCCTCTTCGGCCTGTTCGAGCAGAGTTTTCGCGCCGGTCCACTTTCGGTCTGTGACCGCGTAGAGCAGCATGGCTTTGCGAATCGCTTCTCTACTTAATTTCATATTTGGCTCCCCTGTCCAGTTCGTCGCCGTCCAGATTGAAAACGGCGTCTATAAGATAGTTCCTGTAAGAAGCGCTGCCATCGCGTGCCTTCATGCGAGAGAAAGCGATCTCGCCGCATAATCCCATGGCGCAGGTTGCCGCAGCCGCGGCCTCCAGCGGTTTATCGGGATTGGCGCCCAGATACGCCGCCGTCATGGCGCTCAGCATACAGCCGGAACCGGTGATCTTACTCATCATGACGTCGCCGTTTCTGATCGCGTAGGCTTTTCTGGCGCCGGCCACGATGTCGATGGCGCCGGACATAACGATCACGGCGTTGCTGCGCAGCGCGAAAGCCTTGGCGAAGGCAGCCGCTTCTTCGAAGTTGGCGTCTGTCACCTTGTCGCCGGCGTTAGCGTCCACGCCGCTCACGGCGCCGCCTTTGTCCGCCAGGGTGCGGATCTCCGACGCGTTGCCGCGAATGACGGCGAAATGCACTTCTCCGAACAGCTGCGCGGCCGTTTCAGTCCGCAGGCTGGAAGCGCCGACTCCGACCGGGTCGAATACGACAGGGATGCCGCGCGCATTGGCCTTGCTGCCGGCCGAAAGCATGGCCGGTATCGTGCGCTGATTGAGCGTGCCGATGTTGAGAACCAGCGCCTGACAGGCGCTGGTGATCTCCGCCGCCTCGCCGACGTCGTCTGCCATGATCGGCGAGGCTCCGCAGGCTATCAAGATGTTTGCGCAGTCTCCGGCTGTGACGTAATTGGTGATATTGTGTACGAGAGGACCCCTTTTCCTCACGTTTTCCAGCATTTCTTTAAACATTATCTCGCGCCCCCGATATTTTGTTTGCCGCTAAGCAAATGATACCAGTAATCAGCATGACCGGCAGCGTATTTCCCACGGGCGTGTCTAAAGTCATGAAAAATCTGTAGACGGCAAAGCCGGCTGCCCAGACAAACAGGTTCAGGATGTTGAAGGCCCTGGCGGAACTGTCCTTTTTGAGGATAAAGAAGTCCGTTATCAGAATCGCTATCATCGGCGCGAAGACGGAACCGATCAGATAAAGAAAATTCTCGAGCGCATTTGTCTGCGAATATGCGAGAGCTGCCGCAAGCAGCGTGCCTATGACGCAGACGACCACAGCAGCAGGCTTCTCGGGAATCCTGCGCGAAATGCTCGCGCTGCTGACCCCCGCCGAATAGGCGTCGAGGAAGGTAGTCGTGACGGTGGAGAGGATCACTACGTAAAGCGCAGCCGCGCCGAGTCCGGCCTTTGTCATAATGGCGGCCACATCGCTCTCGCCGGTGAAGAGAGAGGCGGACATGCCGATCGCGTACATCCAGCAGCTGACCGCAAAGTAGACGAGCGTGCTGGCTACGGAGGCTGCCGCTGGTTTCTCTGCTGCGCGCGTGTAGTCGGCCACGAGAGGCAGCCATGAGAGCGGCATGGCCGCCGCCAGCTCCACTGCGGCGCCAAAGGAGAGCGAAGCCGGGGCCGCAGCCGCGCCGCCGCCTCTTGAGATCACGAGGCTCAGCACCACGGTGAGCGCGAAAAGCGCCGACATAGCGGCGATGTTGATTTTGCTCATGTTCTTGAGGCCGATGAAGAGCCAGACCACCACCAGAGCGCCGATGACGGCGATCCAGAGCCAGGTAGACAGGCTGTAGACGGAATTAGCCGCGGAGCCGCCGCTGCATATCATCACGGCGGTCCAGCCCACGAGCTGAAGCACGTTCAGCGTTGAAAAGAGCAGCGAACCCTTGAGCCCGAAGGATATTTTTACCGTCTCCATGGCGCTTCTGCGCGTATAGCCGCCAATCAGTCCGGCCAGGCAGAACGGAACGCAGCCGATCACGTGCCCCAGCAGAATGGCGGCCAGCCCTCTGCCGAAGCCGAGCGGCGCCAGCAGTGTGCCTGTCAGTATCTCCGCGATCGAGACGGCGGCGCCGAACCAGATCAGCGCATTGGTAAATACGGAAGTTCTCTCTTCATTCATGATAAATTCCATCCTCTCTTTGGCATAGCCTGGATGGAGAGCACAAAAAAAGGAGGTCCCGAAACCGGGTCCTCCGCTGTCAAGCATATCTCTTACTTCCCTCCGGCGGCATTATCCGCATCAGGTGTAAGGGTCGAAGCCGAAGCTTCCTCTCAGCCTGTTTCTGCAAGCTCCCCTGTCTCTTTGCAGTCAGTATTGTAGGCGCGCCGTATGGATTTGTCAAACCGAGGCGGCAGCTGACAGAGAGGGAACGCCTGTTTTCAAACAGGTCCTGCCTTTGAGGCAGGCTTTGACAATTCAGCGCAGCCGCATGGTTCGCGCAGGCGTTTCTGAGCCTCCGCCGCTGTTTCAGACGATAAAAAAACCGCCGCGAAAACGCGGCGGCAGGTATTTCGTATGGCCTGAAACTAGAACTTCTTGAACATCTCCGCCTTGGCTTTGCAGATCGGGCAGGCTTCGGTCGGTTTGCCTTTGTGGATGTAGCCGCAGATCGGGCAGACGTAGTATTCCTGATCGGTGTCCTTGCTGAGGTTCGCGAGCGCCTCGTTGTAGAGGTCCGCATGGACCTTTTCGGCCGCGCAGGCGCCGCCGAAGATCATCTCGGCCTGCTTGTTGCCGTCGGCCCTGGCGTCTTCGATCATCTTCGGATACATCTCGGTGAATTCGTAGGTCTCGCCGGCGTTGGCCGCCTTGAGGTTGTCGGCTGTGCTGCCGATGCCGCCGTTGAGCTTGAACTCGTTGCGCGCATGGATAGTTTCGGCCTCGGCCGCCGCGCGGAACAGATGAGCGGCGCTCTTGTAGCCTTCCTTCTCCGCCTGTTCGGCGAAGAACGTATACTTGTTGCGAGCCTGGGATTCGCCTGCGAACGCTGCCGCGAGATTGTCGTTTGTCTTCATGTTAAAATTTCCTCCTTGTGTGTGTTGTAATCTCAAATTCCCGAAGGAATTGACGTCTTATTTGAAACGATTATAGATTAGCATGTGCTAACCCGTTTGTCAACGGGTGACTTTAAAATTTGTCCGCATCATATAAAAATGCCGACGGACCTGATTCGGCCCGTCGGCATCTGAAAGCATCGGGAATTTAATATTCCACGCCGCGCCTTGCTTTGACGCCTTTCTGATACGGATGTTTTACTTCGCGCATTTCGGTGACGAGATCTGCCAGCTCCAGCAGCTCTTTTGCGGCGTTGCGTCCGGTCAGCACCAATTCCATGTCGCGTGGTTTGGATTTCACGAGGGCCATGACGTCCTCAAGCTTCAGCAGTCCGTAATCGAGCGCCACGTTGATCTCGTCGAGAACCAGCAGATCGACGCCGTCGGCCGCGAAGCGCCTCGCCTCCGCCAGACCGCGCTCGGCCTCGTCGTAATCCTTCTGGATCTCCTTGCCGCGATAGACGTAGTCGGGACGGCCCGTCTGTACAAGCGTAACCTTAGGCAGCAGCTGTACGGAATTAAGTTCTCCGTAGTGATCCCAGCCCTTCATGAACTGAACGACCGCGACCCTGGCGCCCTGTCCGCAGGCTCTCAGAGCCAGCCCCAGAGCGGCAGTGGTCTTGCCTTTGCCATCGCCCGTGTAGATCTGCACAAGTCCCTGCTCGCCAAACATCAGTTGGCCTTTTTCCCGGCCTTCTTGGCCGCCTCTTCCTTCTTCATGCGCTCAAGCTCCGCATCGATGTCGTAATGTCCGCTCTTGGTCTTGGCCGGCGCCGATACTGTCGGTTTTGCAGGCGCTGCATTTTTGGGCGCATCTGCAGAAACGGCTGTTTTAGGCTGAGATGCGGCATCCGGTTTTTTCTCGTCAGGGAACACGGCGTTAGGCTCGTATTTCCTGATCTCGTTCTTTACGTGGGGCAGGCGGCGCTCATCCGGCGGGTGAGAGTTGAAGCCGCTTGGCTGCGTTTTGCCGGCTTTTTCTGAGAGCGTCTTCAGCGCCATGTACATGCCGACCGGGTTCATGTGCTGCTCGTGCGCCAGTTTGACGGCGTAATCGTCGGCTTCGATCTCCTGTTCGCGGCTCCAGCCTGCATAGGCCAGGTTGGCGCCCACATTGGCGGCAGTTCCCACAACATTGCCGAAAATCTGCCCCAGAATTGTCGTAGCTACGGAAAGCCCCGTGCCGTGGGTCACGGTGCGGTCGTAGTGGCCCAGCTTTGCGTGCCCGGCTTCATGCGCGAAGACACAGAAGAGCTCGTCCTTGGTGTCGAGCATATCGAGCAGCGAGGTGGTGACGGTTACCGAACTGCCGTTGGTGACCCAGGCGTTCGGCTCCTTGTCCACCTTCACGGTGAAAGGCAGATCCGTGAGATCCGTGGCCTTCGCGACCTTGTTCCAGACCTCGTGCGCATCCTCGCTCGAGAGCTTGGCCTGGGCCGGCGCCGCAAAGCAGACGGCTATCAGCAGCGCGGTCAGCAGATAACGCAGTTTGTTCTTCATAAGAGTATCAGCTCCCTCAAAATTCCATGTTTATTATAATTCTACAGCCAAGACAGGCATCCGTCGTTTATGAATGGCTGCTTAGAAAATTCTCGATCAGCTTGGCGGAGATGCTGACGCCCCTGTAATAGTTGGTGATCTCATCCGGCGCGAACCAGCGCACGTCGGAGACCTCCGAAGTCTGCGGCACGATCTCGCCGCCAGCCCACTCGGCCGTGAAGCCCAGCATCAGGGAATGTGGAAAGGCCCAGGGCTGACTTGCGAAATAGCGGATATTCTTCACGCGTATCTGTGATTCCTCGAAAACCTCACGCGCGACGCACTGTTCCAGGCTTTCGCCCGGCTCCACGAAGCCTGCCAGCACGCTGTAGCGGCCTGCGGGGAAATTCACGCCGTGCCCCATCAGCAGTCTGCCGTCGCGTTCCACGGCTACGATGACGGCCGGCGAGATCCAGGGGTAGAACAGCTCCCCGCACTTTGGGCAGCGCATGGCGAACTCTTTTTCATCGAAAACGGCAGGTGTGCCGCAGGCTGCGCAAAATTTGTGCGTCCGCCGCCAGTCCATGTAGTGAAAGGCCTTGGCGATGCGGAAAAACTGCGTCTCGTCTACAGTCGGCCACAAACCGCGCCGCTCGCGCGGCTCAAAACCGGAAGGCAGCGCGGCGCCGCCTTTAAGCTCCGCCCACAGATCTCCGTCCGGCTCCTGCCTGTCCACCGCGCCTGAAGCCGCGAACATGCCGCCAAACAGAGCCGCGTCGGTCTTGTCCGGCACCACGCCGTTTTTCAGCACTATCCTGCCGTTCTGGAACATGTATAAATATGACATCGGCGCATCAAATCTCCCTTGTCTTGTCAAACGGACTGAATTGTCATCATCTGCCGCTATTATACGCCGCGCGGCAATAATTTGCTCTGGACGGGGGCCTGATTTCAAACTATCATATACAGCGTTTCAGCTAAAAATTAACGGGAGGTCTTGCAGCATGATTGAAAAGTTCGAAAACGTAACGGCTGTCGCAAAGGCCAACATCTACTTCGACGGCAAAGTCACCAGCCACACGATCTATCTCGCCAGCGGCGAGCGCAAAACCCTCGGCATCTTCCTGCCCGGCGCCTACGAATTTGGTACCGGCGACATGGAAATCATGGACATCACCGACGGTGACTGCGAAGTTCTGCTCCCCGGCGAAAAGGTCTGGAAGCAGATTAAGCCCGGCGAGAAGTTCGAAGTCCCTGCCAACAGCAAGTACGGCTTCCACTGCTACGTGCCTGTGCAGTACGTCTGCTCATACATCAAAAAATAAAAATCGAAGTCAATAATCAGTATAAAACTAACGAATAACAATAAATAGGGCCAATCCAGCGACGTACAATCACATGCGTCAAGGGTTGGTCCTGTTTGCTTTACCTCCTGCAAGCGATGTTGTTTTTTATTTTACAGGAAGATGCTCAAGTCTACATCATCCGTTATTCTTTGAAAATACTCTATTATTTTCATAGTCTTTCTGTGCGCATCGTCAATCACTTCCATTACCGATGGTTTGCCGTTGATGCGCGCGTAAGGGTTGGCGCCGGCTTTCAGCAGGGCCGTGACCTCGTCGTAATAGGATAACCATCCTATTTTGTTCGCGATCTTGGCAAGTTTTTTATTTAATGCATCATTGTCTTTCATCCCGCTTTGGCAAGCATTGTTATAATATAAAAGTGAGTGTGCGGTTATTTCGTCGCCTTCCATCTCCCCCACGGTGTCAACAGACGTCATATTGCGGTGGTCGTGATAGAACAGATCGGCGCCGCCTTCGACAAGGACCTCTACAAGTTCTGGGTTGCGCGCCTTCACAGCTTTGTGCAAAGGCGATTCGAACAGTCCCTGATCGCGGCATATAATATTCGGGTCGGCCCCAGCTTTGAGCAGCAGCCTTGTTTTGCCTGGGTCGGCGCAGCGGTAAAGAGCCGTGTAACCATCCTTGTCTCTGGCGTTTGCATCGACGCCCTTGCGTACCAGGTCGAAAAGAGTCTGCAACTTGCCACTGTCTTTAACAGCCTCAAACATAGCCTCTTCGTCTGCGGAAAGAGCGGCTGGCTTGATGTCTTTGACGCGCTCAAGCCGCGCGCGCAGCATCAAGTCTTTGAATTTTTTCAGAATACAATCTCTTCCACCCTTGCATTCAAACGCCAGTTTCAACAGGTGCAGACTATTTGCGTCGAGATATTCCTCTGCTTCGTCGAACAGAATGTATTTGAAGCTGTCGCAGACAGACTGCTTGTCTTTGGAGTCGGCGGCAGTCAGAAGACAGCGTGGATTTTGGGGATGAAAATCGTCATAGTCATAAGGATCCTCACGGCGGTGGTCGTCATAGAAAAAGACGAGCGTTTGGCCGTCTGCTTCGTCGCGGTCCAGCCGTGCGACATTGCGATAGCGCGCCCTGTCCGTGCCAATATCGGTAAGGCTTTTAAAATATTTTGATAGAAATATTTTTTCAGCAGCGCCTAGAGGAATTTTCCCGTCCGGTTCCGGAAATTTTCCCGACGGAAGCGTCCAGTGGTCCAGACCGGTCTGATGGCAAATAAAAAATCCGTCTTCGTCAGCCGGATGATAGATGATGACAAAATACCTGTTGCCGATAGTAGACATAGTTATACAACCTCCTCAGAGTTGTTTAAAATTTATCTTATCGTTTGACGAGGTTATTATAACGCAAATATATGTACAAAAATATGTATAGTTATGACAACATTTGTTTAAGCATTAATAGCTTATTTTTAAGTAGATGATCACTAAAATCAATTCCCTCTATTTTTGCGCCGCCGCGTGTTCCTATTATTTTATCAGAGGAGTCGAAACCAAAACCATAGTACCGGTCATGCTTTTCTGGCGTCTTTTTTAATCTCACATTATCAATAAAATCTATCATTTCTTTGTAATTAAATAGGAATAAAACGGAGTCCCATTTAATATTTTTTATTGCATTTATATTTTTAGGATCAACTTTGGTTTTCGGATATGTACCAACTAGGAGAAATATGTCTGCTGCCGGATCGGGAGTAAAACTATTAAACCAAAGCCTATTTGTTAATTGTGTTTTCGCTAAATAAGTGCGTGAGGATTTTACTTGCATACTGAGTATTTTTTTAGTGTCTTTATTGAATAATATGAAATCTATTCCTTTTTCTTGTCGAGACATTGGAATAAAAATAGAGATATTCTTATATTCTTTACCTATTAGTTTTTTAATTTCTTCGGCGGCAAAATATTCTTCGTATGGTAAGTTAAATTGTGGGTTCATTATAAGCAACTCCCTTATTGGATTTTTGTGGATTTGATGCTCTGAATTTATAGTTAATATACAACCAGTTTTAATATTTGGCTAGATAGTATCTACACAAGATTAGGCTATAACCTTTAACCATATAGCAATACAGCGAATATGGACCGCAGCAAGGAACGAAGCCGAGTTTTTGCCATATCTTGTGGCTATGCCGCGCCCTTTGGCGTAATCAATTATTTCCTTGGTGTTGTAGCCTCTATCCGCCGGCAGCGCCGTAGCTTTTATTCCTCGGATAAGATTGACAGCCTCTTTGCAATCAGCTCTGGTGCCTTCTGTTATAAGCATTCTGACCAGCAAACCAAACGAATCCACGGCAAGGTGAATTTTTGTGTTGAACCCCCTTTTGTACGGCTCATATCCTGATTGCCGCCTTTTGCTCCAGCAGCATGAGGATGAACCTTGCAATGACTTGCGTCTATCATAAGCCACTCACAATCCGGGTCATCAATAAGGATCTCAAGCATCTTTTCCCAGACACCCTTGTCCCGCATCTCCTAAAGCACTGATGGACTGTGCCCCATTTGCCGTATGATGCCGGAAGATCACGCCAAGGAGCACCAATACGCAGTATCCAGAAGACAGCGTTGATGAATATGCAATTATCAAAAGCGACGACGCCCCATTGGCCCTTCTGTCCCGGCAAATGTGGTTCGAGTAAAGCTCACGCAGAGCCGGAAATATCGTGTCTGTGCTACCAATCGTCCATGTTCGCAACTCTTTTGAAAAGATGCGAATATTATAATAAATCTCATTATAGACACAATCTAGATATCTATGTCTTTATCAATATTCCGAAAATAATCTTTTATCTCCGTGGTCTCCCTGTGGCAGTCATCAATTGTCTGCATTATCGACGGCCCGCCTTTTACGCGCGCGTAAGGGTCAGCGCCTTCTCTTAACAAAGCTTCGACCTGGCCGTAAGGGAAGTTCCCTATGTCGTCCATCGCCTTGGCAAGCTCTTCATTCAACACTACGTCGTTTTTCATCTTGCTTCTCGGAGTATCGTTAAAATACAAAGTCTCGTGAGCCGCCATTTCGTCGCTGTTCATCTCACGCACCACGTCGAGCGGCGTCATACCGCGGCCGTCGTGATAAAACAAATCGGCACCGCCTTCGACCAGGACTTTCACTAGTTCGGTATTATGCGCTCTCACAGCCCTGTGCAGCGGCGTTTCAAACAGCCCCTGATCGTGACAGATGAGATTCGGATTAGCGCCGGCCTTTAACAGCAGCTTTGCTTTGTCAGGACTGGAACAGCGGTAAAGAGCCGTGTAGCCGTCCCCATCTTTGGCGTTTACGTCGACGCCCTTGCCAATCAATTCGGCGAACCTTTGTAATTCGCCGCTGTCTTTAACTGCCTCAAACACAGCCTGCTCGTCGGTGGAAAGTGTGACAGTTGGTATGTCCCTATCGCGCTCGATTCGCGTGCGCAGCATCGAATCCTTGAAACACTTCAGAGGCGCAAATCTCCGGCCTTGATATTTAAATGCAAGCTCCAGCAGTTGCAGGTTGGCTTCGTCGAGATATTTCCTCGCGTCGTCCAGCAGAATATACTTAAAGCCGTCATAAACAGGCTTCTCGCCAGTAGGTGTTGTAAGAGTCAGACGGCAGCTTGGATTGGAAGGATAAAAACCAACGCCGCAGTGGTCTTCACGGCGCATGTCATTGTAAAAGAAAACAAATGTCTGCTCGTCCTCTTTGCTGCAATCTAATGACGCCACATTGTGAAAACAGCGCCCGTCCGTGCTGATACCAGTAAGACATTTAAAATATCTGGACATAAATAATAGTTCTTCTGTGGTCGGTGAAGTTTTCCCGTCAGATTCAGGAAATTTTCCAGAGGGCAACGTCCACCAATCCTGACCTGTTGGATTACAGATCAGGAATCCGTCCTCGTCGGCCGGATGATAGATGATAGTAAAATGTTTGCCACTAATGGTGAACATAAATATAAAATCTCCTCAGAGTTTTTAATCTTTGCGTTTGACGAGTTGATTATATAGCTGTTGTATATGCAAAAATATGTATAGGTATAATGATATTATACGTATGTACATATTTTCCTATGTATAGGTGTATAAGCACAACTCCGCATGTCGCAATTTCTTATAATTGAAAGGAGATACGTTTTAGGCTATGAAAAGAGAATTTAATGCTGTAGAGAAGGAGATACTGCAATATTACGTATATGCATATTATGATCCAGATGAATATGCAAAATCAGAAGGTTTCTGCAGGCCGTTCTATATCGGTAAGGGAAAAGGCAATAGAGCTTTTGATCATGTGAACATTTTTGACAAACCTTCTTTGGTGTCAGATAAAGAAAATACTGATAAAATCCGCAAAATTGAGCAGATACTTAATGAAAATAAAGAGCCGAAAATCGTAATACTTGCCAGAGGTTTTGACGAGAAGAGCGAAGAGGATATTGCTTTTGCTATTGAAATGGCATTGATAGATTTTACAGGAATGCAATATCTAACAAATAAACAGACCGGTCACGAAGCTGATAAGCACGGACGTATTTCTCTCACGGATTTAAGGGATGTCAGCAAGGTCCACACAATGAGCGATGACGAATTTGACAAATTAAAAGAGCACACGCTTGTACTAAAAGTTAATAAATCACAAGATCCTGATATGACATATGATAAGATTTATGATGTTGCGCACACTGCATGGATAATTGGCGAAAAAACCATTAACGCTGTTGATAAAATATTTGTAGTATCCAATGGCATTGTCCGTGCCGTATTTGATGTTCATGGCGCTAAGGACTGGGATTTGTTTAAGAATATATATCCAAACAAAGGATCTGTCCCTGATTCATTGGGGGAAAGTTATGATGATATTGTTAATAAACATAAAAGAATATTTAAAAAGAATGCAAGAAATGATGATAATAACGGCTATCTTTATATGGATATCAGAGGGCATATGCCAAAGTTTAGAATGTGTTCTTGGTTTATATTAGGGCATTAATGTCATATAGAGTCAATTCTAGATTTTATGTGAACTATCAATAGGCGCAAAACGAGGCAGTTGAATTACAGGCCCGACGGCGAAATCGTCGCCGGGCTTTTTGCATTACAGCCTAAATATCCGCATCCAGGACATGGCAAAACAGACCTGTCCGGTTACGTTAGGTTAAAATAGAATATTTCTATTATTTGTAATTTTTTTAAAGCAGCAACGATTATTTTGCAAAATAGCACTTTTTTCTTCTTCTAAAGAGCATAATGTTCTTTGATAGCCAGTATTGTCTGACGCAGCCGTTCGCATTCCTCCAGACTGCCGTTCCAGATAAAGAAATGTTCGTCGAGCGCCATCTTCATTATGTCTGCTTCTTCTCTTGAATAACCCGTAAAAGCCAGCCCCACAGATTCCATCAGTTTCGTCAGTTCTGCCGCAAGACCGGACATTTTTTCTACGGTCGCCTCAAAATCAAAGTTGTCTTCATACTCAGCTGATTCCCTGCCATGGAAGAAGTTGTCCAGCGCTTCCTTGCAGGCGGCCATTTCATCGCATTTACGCCTCCACTCGCCCCTGTGTTCGGCAATCCATTGGGTGTTCGGATGGGCTGTCATCGCCGCTTCTAATTTATATAGTTTCTTTTTGTATTTATTCAGTAATTTCATTGTTTTCCAGGTCAAAATGCGATCTCCATTCCTATGACTGTTATGCAGGGTTGAGTGTGTGGCAGTCTGGAAAATCGGCATCCGCCTCTCTTAACACTGCCTTAAAAGTCTGAGTCGTAAAAGCGTTGCTAAGGACTCGGGCCATGTCCGGACCAAAATAAGCCCCAAGCTCCGAGGGGCGGATATATTTGAAGTCGTCGTTTTCCGGAAACTGCGGGTCCGCTTCCACCATCGAGGGACAGCTGAGAGTTTTTACTGGACGCGCCTCTTTT
>Ga0163159_1001954_pt1 | contig 18180 bp, 8 predicted proteins | sample BioMet9_FD_108702 | JGI IMG/M metagenome (GOLD analysis project Ga0163159, IMG submission 108702) | Microbial communities from bioreactor (seeded with sewage sludge) at Lawrence Berkeley National Lab, California, USA - Biofuel... | ecosystem: Engineered > Bioreactor > Anaerobic > Unclassified ... | reverse complement strand
CTTTGCAAATAAGACATAATCACTGGATAGAACTTCGATTAATTTTTCTCGAGTGAACATTGTAATTTTGGCAATGTCTAATAAACTCAAAGTTAATGCAGGGAGAATTAAACGCTTAAACCATTCAAAAAACGTCACATTGTCGGCTGTAACTCCTATAGGGACACTTAATCCTATTGGGAACCAGCCCAGATATACTGAAAACACCATAAGAAGGATCAGTGCTAGCCAGAATGTCGGTGCAGCAGCCAGAGCGTAACAATAAATTTTTATTGCCTTGTCAACCCACGTACCTTGCTTTGCACCAGCTATTATTCCTAAAACAAAACCCAGAATTCCTGAAAACAGCCATGAAATCCCCATCAGGGCGAGGGACGCTGCAAATCGTTCTTTAATGACGTCAATAACTGGAATTCTATAAATCAGTGAAGTTCCAAAGTCTCCTTTAAGAATATCTCCAGCCCAGTTCAGGAATTTTTCCTGCGGAGGAGTATTAACCCCCCAGTATGCTTCAAGTTTAGCTTTGTGCTCGGCAGTTACTGGCATTTCCCCAATATAGGCTCTAACGGGATCTATAGGCGAATACTGGATAAGCATGAAACTTGCAAGACAAACTATAATCAAAAGGCTTGTCAGTCGGAGGGCTTTTTTTCCGATGAAGCCCGCTATTTTTTCATTGTTTGACACGCTACTCCCTCATACGTAATTATTCTATAATGATGTCCATTTTAACGTGAATATCAGTCTGTGAACGGTGTCCAGGGGTTATTAGGAGTTTTTGCATTTTTTTAAGTAGAATGGAGTTAAATCTGGTAAAATAGTCATTTTATTGCCTTTTCCAATCAGTCACATTAAACCCGGCTGTGGATAATAAGAAAGGAAAAAGTGAGTAGTTGAGCCTGCAAGATCAGAATTAAAGGCTCAGTTATTCACTATACCGGATTTATTGCTCGTTAACTATGGAATTGATTACTTGCTAATTACGAGATTGACTACTCGCTAATTACGGGATTGATTACTCGCTAACTGCAGAATTAATCAACCATAGTTACAGGCTTAATTACCCACTTTCAGGATTACTCTCCACACTTTCAGGATTACTCTCCACACTTTCAGGATTACTCTCCACACTTTCAGGATTAAGTCCTCATTTGGAAGTCGGGCTGGCTGTGTCTACTCTTTTCCATTCGTAGATATTTCCTAAAACATCTGCTCCTGCGTTTCTTTGTGGAGTACCCATATCCAGGGTTTCGTCTGCCATGTAGAGGTAATCAATCGTCACCAACCATAACCATGTAGCATCTCCTGCTGGCCCAAAACCGGTATTTCCGTCATATGCAGCTAATTTCCAGTACTTTGTAGCCTGGTCCTGATCTGTAGACTTTAATGCTGTTTCCAGATATCCGTCTACAACAGAGTTATTGTAAAGGCCGGGGTTTCTGTAGGTATCGTCGGCTTCTTTGCTGTGGTACTGCTGGTAGAGATTAAAGGTATCTATGCTGCTGTAAGCGTATAACACAGCGGAACTGTACTGGTTGGCATATATTTCGTCCCAGCTTGCTCCTACAAGGTCTATTTTTATGCCTAATTCTTTGGCCTGTTCGCTTACAGCTACCGATAGAGCTTGCCTTGTCTGGTCCGAAGCAGAGTAGTATAGTTTAAATTCGGCTTTTGTTCCGTTCTTCTCCCGAATTCCATCGCCGTCAGTGTCTTTCCAGCCTGCGTTTTCCAGTATTTTTTTGGCTTCTTCGGGATTTGAATCATTAACTTTCGCTTCAGGGTTCCCGAAGTTCCGCTGGTCTACTCCTGTGTATTCTACGGCTCCTTTTCCGTATATAACTCCTTCAAGCAGGGATTTTCTGTCTATACCGATGTTTAAGGCTTTTCGAATTGCTATGTCTACTGTGACATTATTGCCGATTGGGTCTCCCTGAAGGCTTTTTTTGCCTGTGTTATTCTGCATAGGGAAGGATAGTCCCTGAGCTCTTGCTGCCGGAAGAGCTACTAACTTGTACCCATCCACGGTCTGGTTTGCATGGCTAATCTCAATCTCAGCTATGTCCACATCCCCGGATTTTACTGCTGCAAGCGCAGTATCTTTATCCAAAAACAGCATGGTTATTTTTTTGAAGTACGGCTTTTTTCCATAGTAATTTTCGTTTAATTCTAAGATTGCCTGCTGGCCTTTATCCCATTCTACGAATTTATATGGCCCAGATCCTATCGGATTGGATCCGTAGGTTTCTTTTTTGTATGCATGTTCGGGTACAATCCCAACGTATCTGAGTCTCCATATGAAACTGGACTGAGGTTCTTTCAGTTTGAATTCAACGGCAGTATTATTTATTGCGGTGGCTTTTTCGAGATTACTCATATCCAGTTCGGAGTTACTTCCAATTGCAGTATTAAACGTAAATGCCACATCTTCTGCAGTTAAGTTTTCACCGTCCGTGAACCTGACATCGTCTCTTATATACACAGTCCAGTTTTTCCCATCCGAACTGACAGAATAATTCGTAGCAAGATCGTTTATTATGCTTCCATCATCCGCTGATTTAAAAAGAGTGCTCTGTATAAGTGGCTCAAAATTCACATGTCCGCACCCCCATCCTAAAAGGGGGTCAAATCCAGTTTCGGGTTCACCTGTATGTGAATTTACATTCACCACAAGTTCATCCGAGCTTTTAGAAGCCAGTTCATCCGAGCCTCCGGAAACTGATTCCTCCGAATCCCCGGAAACTGATTCCTCCGAGCCCCCGGAAACCGATTCATCAGAAACCTGGGATGACGAGTAAATCGGGTCGTCAATCGATGTTAAAATAAAAATAATTGCTATAATTATGACTACGGTCCCTATCAATAGATACTGTTGTTTTTTCTGAATCTGAATACCTCCTCTATTTTACCAGAGTCCTGAACATTTAAGCAAGAATTGAACTATCAAGTAACGATTTTTAAACTTGACCAGATGATCCTGAATTTTGTATTAAATGTTATTTTCTTGATGAAACTTGATACTAATATGTTACTTTTTTTAGTAAAGTTGTGATATCTCAATTAAAACAATTTACTATAAATACATTCCGAAATATATGTATTACAAATTCTTAGTTCTAAGTAATTTAGTAATACTAAATAGAAACTTTTGCGCGTTTTCCTGAATTTTAAAATAATCGACGCGTTGAATACTGAGAAAAAGTATAGATTCTAGCGATCCTGAAAAAGAGCAAAGGCAAAATATAAATTTCAATTAAATTTGCCAAAAAAGAGTCACACTGAGGAGTTTTTCATCCTCAGTTTTACTAATAACTTTAAGGGACAGTTATCAATATTTCTAAGAGACTTTCATGACCGTTCCTTGAAAATCCAGATTTCAGTTAATTTTCTGTACGTTTCCACTCCAGGATATTGCCAAAGATATCGGCACCATGAGGCTGGATTTTTGGAGTTCCGAAATCTATATCCTTGTCCATAATGTACATGTAATTGATAGTTGCAATCCAGAGCCAGGTAGCGTCTCCTTTTTCAGAAAATCCTGTTGTTCCATCCCAGGCAGCCAGTTGCCAGTTTTTATTGGCAGTATCCTCATCAGTGCTGGTTATGGCTGTCCTTAGATAGTTATCCACGGCCGAATTGTTGTACAGTATTATATTATTGTAGTTTGCAGGGTCGTAGCTTTTGCTGTAGTATTTCAGGTATAAGTCAGTCGGGTCCAGTGTGCCGAAACCGAAAATTACCGGAGTTGAATGCGCCAGAGTGTCAATCTCATCCCAGCTCTTACCCTCGACTTTAATGTTTATTCCCAGTTTTTTAGCTTCCTCGCTCAATGCAACGGATAATGCTTGCCTTTCCTGGGCTCCTGAGTAATATAATAAGGTAAATTCTGCTTTCGTCCCATTCTTTTCAAGGATGCCATCACTGTCGGTATCTTCCCAGCCGGCGTCTGCTAATATTTTCTTTGCTTCGTCTACTTTTCCGTCTTCGAATATAGCTTCCTTATTACCCCAGGGCAGTTTATCCACTCCAGTAAATTCCTCTTCACCCTGCCCGTTTAATGCGCCATCGATTAAGGTCTGTCTGTTTATTCCGATATTCAGGGCTTTTCTTATCGCAGGATCGGAGGTTACATTATTTCCGATTGAATAGCCATTTTCCGTTTTCTTTCCTGTGTCGGGCTGCATCGGGAAAGTTATACCCCGAGCATCAATGGAACTAAGAGACACTATTTTCATTCCATCTACTTTTTGATTAGCGTATGAGGAAGGAATTTCGGCCACGTCAACCTGTCCTGATTTAGCTGCTGCGAAAGCTGTGTCTGACTGCATGAAGAGTAAAGTTAATTTTTTAAAGTACGGTTTCTGGCCATAGTAATCCGGGTTTGCTTCAAAGATTGCCTGCTGGCCTTTATCCCATTCTACGAATCGGTATGGTCCAGACCCGATTGGATGTTCTCCGTAAGTTTCATTGTAAGCATGTTCAGGCACAATCCCGACAGCTGCAAGCTTGTGAATGAAAGTCGTCTGCGGGTCGTTTAATGTGAATTCAACCGTGTAGTTATCGAGGGCTACAGCATTTTTCAAAACTGAGAGATCGACTCCACTCGAATTTGCCGCAGTGTTAAATGTGAATGCTACGTCCCTTGCCGTTAAAGGCACTCCATCATGGAATTTAACGTCATTCCTTATATCAACAGTCCAGGTAAACCCATCGTCACTGACAGAGTAATTTGTCGCTAAATCATTGATCAGAGACCCATTACTGTCCTTTTCAAAAAGAGTACTTTGAACCAGCGGCTCACGACTATAACCCCATCCTGTAATCGGGTTAAAACCTGTTTCCGGCTCTCCGCCATGTGTCCCCACAGCTGCCACCAGCTCATCCGAGCCCTGGGAAGTTGATGCATTCGAATCTCCGGAAGCTAACTCATTCGAACCTCCGGATACTGCTTCATCCGATATCCCTGAAGCCGGATTGTCGGTCTCATTTCCCGGCATGAAAGCAATAACAGCAGCAATAATTATGGCTATTACACCTATCAAGAGATATTGCTGATTTTTCTGGATTATAATTCCTCCTTTCTCGTAGTTATATTAAATTACTGCAATAGTGTTGCCTAACAGTAGCGTTTTCAGTAATCTCAAATCCGTTAAATAACACGTTTCTAAAAAAACATAATTGTATAGTAATACTTTTTTGATAAAAATTAAGATGAAATAGACTAAACTCGTTTTGCTATAAATACATTCCTAAATATATGTAATACAAATATAGCAATTATATAAAATTAAATAATACAAAATAATATTTCATTCATTTGTTAATTTTGGATCGAATTCGTTTTCTGGATAAAAATAGTTTAAATTTGGTGTTTTTAAAAAATAACTAAAGTATTGCTGGATTAGGCCGGTCTTTGAATCTATTTAAAACGATTTAAAATACAAAAGTTAAATAGAAAGAAAGGCATATACCAGAATGTTTCCAAACTGCTTGTTTCCAATCTGCTAGAAAACCTGTTTTTCTTGTATTTATAAAGGGTTTGATAATTTTCCAGCAAGAATTTTAGCCCCAAAATTGGGCTCATTTCAGACCTTTTCTAGCCAAATAACGAAAATTTTTGCCCTATTCGTGAGCAAGATCCACTAAAACAAGGATTGAAACGAAGTTAGCTTGCTTGACGAATATCCCGACCTCTGATTCGTGAGCAAGATCCACTAAAACAAGGATTGAAACCCATGCATGTTTTCAGCTCCGACGCCGAACTGTCCAAATTCGTGAGCAAGATCCACTAAAACAAGGATTGAAACAGCATTGCGTTTTTGCGTATATCGTACCTTTGTAGATTCGTGAGCAAGATCCACTAAAACAAGGATTGAAACATCCCTTTCCAGCACTCCTGTTCACATGGAAACTGATTCGTGAGCAAGATCCACTAAAACAAGGATTGAAACATCATGTCGTCCAGGCCCACGATTCCAATCGTGTAGAATTCGTGAGCAAGATCCACTAAAACAAGGATTGAAACTCATGTTCCATATTATCACTCGTGTATATGTTAAAAAATTATTCGTGAGCAAGATCCACTAAAACAAGGATTGAAACCATTTTTGTTGATATGTGGTTTTTCCTTACCGTTCAGAATTCGTGAGCAAGATCCACTAAAACAAGGATTGAAACTTTCGTCAGCTAACATGTTCAATTATCTAATGTTCGATTCGTGAGCAAGATCCACTAAAACAAGGATTGAAACGAAGTATCCAGGGTTTCCAGGGCTTCAAGTTCTGTATTCGTGAGCAAGATCCACTAAAACAAGGATTGAAACTGAGCAAGCTTATAACGTTTTGCAAAATATTGAAATTCGTGAGCAAGATCCACTAAAACAAGGATTGAAACTCATACCTACCGCCCACACATCAAAACTAAAAAGTATTCGTGAGCAAGATCCACTAAAACAAGGATTGAAACAGGTCTACCCATCTTTCAAGTTTATCACAGTATGAATTCGTGAGCAAGATCCACTAAAACAAGGATTGAAACTAGCGTTTGCTGCATCAAAGTCTGTCCCATTGAGTAACCAAATTCGTGAGCAAGATCCACTAAAACAAGGATTGAAACTGTATAATCGATGTATATTCAGAGTAATTTTTCACGTTATTCGTGAGCAAGATCCACTAAAACAAGGATTGAAACATCCCTATCCAGTGCCCCCTGTCTGATAATTTAGGGTATTCGTGAGCAAGATCCACTAAAACAAGGATTGAAACATCGAATCAATACAAGCCTCTTTTCAATCTGATATTATTCGTGAGCAAGATCCACTAAAACAAGGATTGAAACTCAAATTCATCTACACAACAGATGCCACCCTCGTACTATTCGTGAGCAAGATCCACTAAAACAAGGATTGAAACAGGTCACCGTTCCACATATCCAATTTTGTATATATAATTCGTGAGCAAGATCCACTAAAACAAGGATTGAAACCCACTCGTTATACTTCGGCTTCAGTTTTCGCTTTGTATTCGTGAGCAAGATCCACTAAAACAAGGATTGAAACATTCAGTCATTGATGATTTCAAAGATGTTAAAGGCGATTCGTGAGCAAGATCCACTAAAACAAGGATTGAAACACATAAGATTGTATTTTTCAAGTTCCACTAAATATTATTCGTGAGCAAGATCCACTAAAACAAGGATTGAAACTAGCTATTATTTGAATCCTCAACCATGTTCAAAATATTCGTGAGCAAGATCCACTAAAACAAGGATTGAAACCTATAAACTGAACGATAGGCGGCTCCATTATAAATTTATTCGTGAGCAAGATCCACTAAAACAAGGATTGAAACTCCATAACATCACACGGCCTATTGATAACACCGTATTCGTGAGCAAGATCCACTAAAACAAGGATTGAAACTATATCTCAAGAGCGACGCGGTGATTTATTTTTGAATTCGTGAGCAAGATCCACTAAAACAAGGATTGAAACGGGTATATCCCCCGAGACTCGAAGGACTGATTACAATTCGTGAGCAAGATCCACTAAAACAAGGATTGAAACACTGATAACATTATAAAACAATAACTTCTATCTCAAATTCGTGAGCAAGATCCACTAAAACAAGGATTGAAACATTGGAAAAATAATAATGCTTCCCGGATCTCTGGAAATATTCGTGAGCAAGATCCACTAAAACAAGGATTGAAACTTAAGCACGTCGCTTAGAAACCGAACTATATCACTATTCGTGAGCAAGATCCACTAAAACAAGGATTGAAACGGAATTAGTGCAAGAAAACCGAGTTCGTCAGTTTGCATTCGTGAGCAAGATCCACTAAAACAAGGATTGAAACTCAACCTGGAAGACTAACCAGGTTGCCAGGTTCACATTCATGAGCAAGATCCACTAAAACAAGGATTGAAACTCTGATAGAACAACAACATGCGTAAACCTTGACGGTAAATTCGTGAGCAAGATCCACTAAAACAAGGATTGAAACATACATAGGATCCAAAGGGAGCGTTTATCAAACCATATTCGTGAGCAAGATCCACTAAAACAAGGATTGAAACAAAGTTATTACGGCAACGTAACCACCGCCCCTGATAAATTCGTATTCGTGAGCAAGATCCACTAAAACAAGGATTGAAACCATTATAGCTTCACAAGAAGCAGAAAAAAATCTAGATTCGTGAGCAAGATCCACTAAAACAAGGATTGAAACGAGAAATTTGTTCAAACATTTGTTGTCAAAGATTTATTCGTGAGCAAGATCCACTAAAACAAGGATTGAAACTAATGGTGTTCTTTTGCTGATTTTGCCAGCTCCCGAATTCGTGAGCAAGATCCACTAAAACAAGGATTGAAACTTTACTGTAGATGCCAAATCCACAGGCAAAACGACATATTCGTGAGCAAGATCCACTAAAACAAGGATTGAAACAGGTTGGTACATCACAGGTGTAAATCTCGGACCTATTCGTGAGCAAGATCCACTAAAACAAGGATTGAAACACTAGTGGTTTTATGTTATAGGTTCCCATGTTTGAAATTCGTGAGCAAGATCCACTAAAACAAGGATTGAAACAATCTCAAAACTCCTGACAACTCAAAAAAAGAAAGCATTCGTGAGCAAGATCCACTAAAACAAGGATTGAAACTGTAGAGATTACTGTACCTGTTGCAAACGCAGCAGATTCGTGAGCAAGATCCACTAAAACAAGGATTGAAACCGTGTTACATAATTAACTCTATATGTCCTCTGATACATTCGTGAGCAAGATCCACTAAAACAAGGATTGAAACGATCCAGTATTTCCCCCCAAACAAACAGGTTCTCCAGATTCGTGAGCAAGATCCACTAAAACAAGGATTGAAACTAAAGTTCAAGGAATTTTGAAAAGTCCTCCCTTGTTATTCGTGAGCAAGATCCACTAAAACAAGGATTGAAACTTCAAAAGATGAAAAGCGATATGTCTTTGAAAAGTTGGAATTCGTGAGCAAGATCCACTAAAACAAGGATTGAAACACTGACCTGCCAACCAATCGGGAAATTTTCCTTTCATTCGTGAGCAAGATCCACTAAAACAAGGATTGAAACAGAAAACAATAAGCTTGTGTGATGAAAAGAGAAAATATTCGTGAGCAAGATCCACTAAAACAAGGATTGAAACCATGTCCAATCCCCTTTAACTCCTGGTGAAAAATAAATTCGTGAGCAAGATCCACTAAAACAAGGATTGAAACATCAAAATCAGTGAGAATTTCATCGACTCTCATTCTATTCGTGAGCAAGATCCACTAAAACAAGGATTGAAACATTCAATAGGGGATCAATACCGCTTTTTCAAAAGAAATTCGTGAGCAAGATCCACTAAAACAAGGATTGAACCCCGAAAAACCGGGATACGGCGAAGCCCGGATATTTTATTCGTGAGAAACAAAGTTTGCACGCATGGAATATGCGAGAGATAGACTTTTTTCAACTTTTCATTCATGAGACATACGGGAAGATATTTTGAAATTTTTAGAAATTGATCTATAGATGACTGTTTGGAGACAATCAAGGTTTTTCCCCACTTTCAGTCATAACAGAAATTCATTCACACGTTACCTGTTTTGTACGCTTTAATTAAATTATTGAAGAGCATTGAATATATTGAATACATTGGATACATTGGATAGTACTGGATATTATCAGTATTTGAAAACATTATTAACATTATAGTATATTGTTAAACATTAACGAATATTATTAGATATCCTATACTTTTCTTGGGCACTATATATTATTCTTAACCATCACAGGATACTATCAGATATTACAGAATATTATTGGGCATTAATAGCCGTTATTATATGTTAGAGGCCATATTGAATAGTATCTAAGATTAGCAAAAATTAATGAATATTGGCAGAAATTAATGAATATTAGCAGAAGTTAACGAACGTTAGCAAAAATTATCCAATGTTGACGGCCGTTTATTCTGGGGAATAACTATATGAAAGACACGTTTAAAAAGATATACCAATTAAAGCTTTCAATAAAAGGGATTAGCCCTAAGATCTGGCGGCGAATCCAGGTACCGGAAAATTATACTTTTCTGGATCTTCATAAGGCTATCCAGACTGCAATGAACTGGGAAGATTATCATTTGCATGAATTCGAAATGCAAAACCCAAAAACCGGGACGTTTGACAAAATAGGGAAAACAGATGATGAGTGTGAAACTTTCTGTGAACCCCTTGTGCCGGAGAATAAGGTCAAGCTTTCCAAATACTTTTCTTCGGAAAATAAGGTTGCTCTGTACACTTATGATTTCGAGGACAACTGGAAGATAAAAGTCCGGCTTGAGGAAATCCTTCCGAAAAAACAAGGAGCGAAATATCCAGTCTGCACTGCAGGAAAAAGAGCAGCTGCCCCTGAGGATATCGGAGGAATATGGGGTTATGAAGAGATGCTTGATATCTTGAAAGACCCTGAACATGAGGAATACGAACATACAATGGCCTGGTTAGGGAAAGGGTTTGATCCCGAGCGTTTTAACCCAAAAGACGTTGCTTTCTGAGATTCAAAAATGACAGGGTTCTCACACCCAGGCTTTAAATGTAAAAATACATTTGCAGAATTCAATTAATGTATGGGGAGTCCTGACTTCTCGGGGAGTGGTGTTAATATTTTTGAAACTTTCTCTAAAAACATTAGGGCTTGCGCAGTTGAACTGAAAAAACAATAGTATCAGACCATTAACCGCCTAAAGCATGATTTCAATCCACAGTCTTTGCTGTGATTGATTTTATTCCTCAGGTGCATAAGTCCTAAATATATAACTTAATACATACTAAAGAAATATGAAGTCATAATTCATATATCATTAATATATATTAATGATTTATCTGTTGTATATCATATATTAATGATTTCTCTATTATAAATTCCATGTTAATAATTTATCTGTTAATAAATCAAGCTTCTCGTGGTTTTTTTCTGAATTTAAATATATTAGGGAATTAAAAAACAATCAGACACAAGAAATAATGTCGATTCTGAATTAATCCTCATAAAACAAAGGAAATAACCAAAATGTCAAAGAAAATTGGTAGAAATGATCCTTGTCCGTGTGGTTCAGGAAAAAAATATAAACATTGTTGTTTAGGTCGTAGCAAAGTAGTTACTGGAAATCAAACTCCTATAAAACAAACTCCTATAACACGAACTCCTATAAAACAAACTCCTATAAAACAAACTCCTATAATTCAAGCCTCTCCAAAATCCGAAAAATCAGACATTAGTATGCTGGCCATTATGAGATTTGAACAGAAGTTACAGGAAAAGCCCGAAGGATTGGAACAAATTAGCAAACAATTTGAAGAATACTCTGATCTCAAGGACATAAGCTTCAAAGATTTCATTCTAGAAAGCTGGAATTTCAATAAATTAAAAAAGATGAGCACTTCGAAAATAATTGAAAAATTGAAATCAATGAATGTCGATTTTGAAATAGAACGTTTCAAAGAACAGGCTCAAAATTATATCTCTGCAATCCAGTTAGCAGAAGACCATTATTACACACAGAACTTTCAGGCACAAGGCAAGGATGAAGATTTCATCTGGCTAGCAATAATTGAATTATGGAAACGGATAATCCCAGAAAAATACAATATGGAAATGATTGATGATCTTATTCAAGATGGCTATGACGACATTGAAAACCAGAATTACAGAGATGGAATGGAAAAGTGGGAAAAAGCGTGGAATATAATAGTAAGTATTGTTCCTTCTCATATAAAATCTGTTACCGATGCTGATAAATTCATTCCCGTTCTAACACAATGTATTTTTAATTGGTGTCAGGACTTTGAAATGGAGTTAGCTAACGCAGCATTGGAAGATGCCTCTTTCCATCAGAAAAGGATAAAATACTGCCAGGATTTCCGCCGGGTTTTCCCTTATTCTGATAAATCAATAATAAAAAATATGCTCAAAGCAGAAGCCGAATCACGTGCTGAACTTGGGATACTGAAACAGTAAAAAATGAGTTGAGGGATGAATTCCGTGTTTTCAGAATAATTTCTGTGGTTTTATTGACGCGGAGATGGGTAGTTTGAGTGTAAACTACTAACGGCTAAAGCATGTTTGCTTCTTGAATCGGTCCCAATTTTTCAGTTATTTCCGAGGTATTCATCTATCCCGCTTCCTTATGGAAATCAGTCATACAAGCTTTTTCCCGCGTCCCGCAGGTGTAAGAAAACAGTATGAAATTTATAAGCGTAATGTACTTGAGATACTATTCCGCTTCCGGCTTTCTCGGCTTGACGTTCACAATCCATTTGGGTAAGCCATATCCTTTTTCTGACCAGCTTTCTTGGCTCTCAAATCGCATTGCAGTGACAGTATAACATTATTATATTGGTGGGAGACATATGGAGTCATCACAGAACAAACTATGCACAGGAGAACAAACTATGCATAGGTTTTGAGTGGATATTTTGAGTTTCAAGATCATTATCACTAATTAAAAATCAATTTTATTAAACGATTGACTATTTGTTGACCAACCAGTGCATAAAAATCTTCTAATCACAGGCATAAAGAAATGAAAGTACTTGAAAGAACTTCCACTAAAACAAGGATTGAAACACGAGATTGACTTCTGAATTCGGGATGGAATCAGAGTACATAACTAATCCCAAAAAACTGAAACCAAAACCTAAAATAACCCCCAAAGTCATTACTTAACAGGGTGAAAAATTATGACCACCAACCTCGAAACTCCTGAATGTTGTCCTCGTTTTGACCCAGCCCCCTGGGACGGAAAATTGTTTGAATGGAACAATAAAAGGTTCATCAAGGACTCGGTTACCACGCAGTTTTACATGCCTCTTAATTTTGGAGAGGTAATAGTGCGGATGATCGAGAAAATTGCCAGGGCAGGAGCAGAAATGCCGGACCAACTCTGTTTGTCAGACCACACCTCAGAAAGCAACATGGACCTTTACCTGGCTGTTGATAAAGAAGTAGACGGCGCCGAAAACGTAACACTGAGTGGAAAATTTTTGAGCAAAGTCTATGAGGGAAACTTTGAAAAAACAGGAGAATGGTGCCAGGACTTTGAAGCATACGCAAAAAGCCAGGGCCTGGAAATCAAGAAATGGTATATGTGGTATACCACCTGTCCGGCCTGTGCCGAAAAATACGGGGAAAACTACGTCGTGATTATTTCCGAAGTCGAATAAAAGTAAAGTAATAATACCAACGATTTGCTTCTCAGTGATTTGAGATGATATAACGTATTACAAAGACGGTCATTTACATAGCGAAATCTCCCGCTTGAAACGATAAAGCAAAGATAATCTCAGCAAGTATTGGAATTTAGTAATAGAATGAGGTGTTTGCATGCCCGAGAACAATCCTCCTATAACTATATTATATGAAGGTGGAATGCAGTTTGTTGCAGAGAATGGAACTGGATGCAAAATTCCCGTAGAACCGGCTGTTTCTATGGGTGGAAGCGGTAAAACCCCAAATCCGGTAGAGTATCTGGTTACGGCTCTCGGTAGCTGTGTAGGTATTATTATGGTCATGGATTTTTCCAGGAAAGGCTTTAAACTGGACTCTTTTACAATGAAGATCGATGGTACCAGGAGCAAACTATGCGATTGCTTCTTTGAAAAGCTGCATCTTATAATCACTCTTTCCGGAGACATGGATGATCACACAGTCGCTGAGGTGATTCAGAATACGATGCATACCTGTCCCATTGCGGCGATGTTTAAACAAACAATGGAAATTACCTGGGAATACCAGATTATAGATAGGATTCACGCACTTGAGGTACAAAATCAAGCACATTGGGCTTTGTGACTGGTTTAATGTTTTAGACAGTTGAAGGTTTAATGCTATTGATTTCTCATTTCAACCGCGTAAGTCCTGATAGAATGAGATTCGGGAGCAACTTCAGTTAAAAAACTAAAAATATTGAACCCGACTCATTTCAAAAAAGCAATCCGTTTAAAAAGCTGTTTGACCGTAAATGCTGGCCAGGGACTTAAACTAAGGATTTTACAAACCTCTCTATTTCAGTTGCCTTTAAATCCCATAAACTATCTACTACTCCTGATCGACGTGGCACGGAGAAAACAATTTGAGAAGCCCCTGCATGGGGATAAGGAAAGCCTGCGCTTTGCAACCCCTGAGCCAATTGCCCGCTACAGGGCGCAGCGTTTAAGATCAAAGGTTCTGGCTGACATAAGCTGCGGGATAGGAGGCCAAACCGTCTTTTTTGCCCAGCAGTGCGAGTTCGTATATGCAGTGGAAATCGACCCCATAAAAATCGAGTATGCAAAACAGAACTGCGCAATGTACGGTCTTGACAACGTAAAATTCATTTGCGGGGACGCCCTTGACCCGAAAGTCATAGAGCAGATCCCGGCTGTTAATGTAATATTTTCTGACCCCTTCAGGCCGGCCGAAGAAAGCGAAAGGCACGTCTCAAGCCTTGAGCCGGGGATTCCGAATGTGCTGGCTGCTTACGGTGAAAAAACCCGAAATTTTGCTTTTGAAGCTCCGCCCCAGATGCCGCCTGAAAGGATTCCTTTTGACTGCGAAAAAGAATACATCTCGCTTGACGGGCAGCTCAACCGCCTAACCCTTTACTTCGGCGGGCTGAAGCAGTATGACAGAATGGCTGTAGCTCTGCCTGCAGGCGAAGGGCTGGTCCCAAAATATGGTCTCCCGCAGGTAATGGAAACTGACAAAATGAAACTTAACGCCTACGAGCCTGAACCGTCAGTAGTTGCAGCCGGACTGCTGCCTGAGCTTGTTGAATCAATGATGCAGATGGCAGGGCCTTTCATGGGAGGTTTCGAGCTTTTCAGGGTTGACAAAAAAAGGCTTTTATTGACATCGGATGCCCTGATAAAGCAGTCCATGATCAAAAATCATTACCTCGTACTGAAAGTCTGCCCCTTTAAACCAAAAGAGATCAATAAATTCTTGAAAGGCCAGAATATCGGGAGTGTTGTGCTTAGGGCAGGCGTAAAGCCGGAAGATTACTGGGAAGTGCGAAACGAAGTTGAAAAAGGTCTTGAAGGAAATAAAACCGTGCACCTCTTTGTAAAAGACGGGACTGCAATCCTTTGCGAAGTTATCTTTAACGATTAATTGAAAAATAATTGAAAGAAGAAGTAAAACGGGAGAAAAAGATAAAAGAAGAAATTGTCGGGAATTTAAAACCCGATACCTTTAGACTTTTATTACATACTTCCTTCTTTCATACTTCCTTTCATACTTCCTTCTTGAAGGCTTACTTCCATACTTCCTTTTTGAAGGCTTACTTCCATACTTCCTTTTTGAAGGCTTACTTCCATACTTCCTTCTTTCAGACTTACTTAGACTTATTTGCAGGCTTCTTTTACGAGTTCAAGCCCACGGGCGAGCGCATCCTGAATTCTTGAAGGGTCAGTTCCACCGCCCATAGCAAGAGCAGGTTTTCCGCCTCCGCCTCCGCTTACAAGCTTCGACATCTCACGGACAAGGCTGCCGGCATTGATTCCACAACTTACGGCTTTTTGTCCGGCAGATGCCACGAGTTTAACTCCTTCGGCATCACTTGCAAGAAGAGTTACCACGTCTTCATGTTTCAGAAGTTCAGTAGCTGTCTTCTGGAGTTCAAGGGAATCTGCTTCGGGAATAAATTCAGCAATAACCTTGAGACCTCCAACCTCGGAAGCTCCTCCCAGCAGCCTGTAAACCCTGGCGCGGGCAATTTCTTCCTTGAGTTTTTCGTTTTCTTTCTTGAGGTCTTTCCATTCCCCAAAGAAACGCTCAACACTTGCCGGAAGCTGTTCTGGAGGCACACTCAGGGTCTTTGCGGAATCTGCCAGGAGGGAATCTATCTTTTGCATGGCGCGTACGGCTGCAACTCCTGCTGCAAACTCAACTCTTTCAACTCCATCCTGGATCCTTTCTGCCCTCAGGATTTTGATCGGGCCGACAACTCCCGTACTGACGCAGTGTGTACCTGCACAGGCTTCAACATCGTCTCCGACCTTTACAACTCTGATTTTTTCTCCTGGAGGCACTCCACCCTGATAGAGCCCAAAGCCATATTCCTGCTCGGCTTCAGTCCTTGGCGTCCACTCCGTAACAACACGCTTGTTTTCCATAACCGTGCGGTTTGCCAGGAGCTCTATCTGCTTCAGTTCATCAGGGGAGATGTGCTTGTAATGTGAAAGGTCAAGCCTGGAGTGGTCCACAAACTTCTGGGCACCGGCCTGCCAGATGTGTTTTCCAAGGACTTTCCTGGCTGCATCGTTTACGATATGGGTTGCCGTGTGGTGCCTGGCAAGGGTCATCCTGCGCTTTTCATCCACTTTACCGTTTACAATGTCACCCTTACGGATATCCAGATTCCCCTCAGGGTTCTCTATTGTATGTACTATTACACCGTCGTATACTTGGACGTCCACAACCTTGTATACCGCATATCCGGTAGCGATTGTTCCCATATCTGAGGGCTGTCCACCGCCTTCGGCGTAGAAAAAGGTGTTATCCAGCACTATGTTGTTGTCAAAGATATCCAGTACAACAGCCTCGAATTCAAGGCGAGTGGGCTCGTCATAGAAACTGCGCTTTGTCTTCGGGAGGTGTTTAAGCCGGTCTGCAAACGGAACTACTGCTTCTTCCTTTTCCTCAGCCTTGTTATGCAGTTCACCAATAATGGAATAGAAGTTGTCAGGGAATTCTACGTCCACTCCTATTTCGGATGCTACTTCTTTTGCCATCTCGGGTGGGATTCCGTGAGAATCGTAAAGTTCAGTTAACTGAGATAAAGGAATCTTTTCCCCGGTTTTCTTGAAATGAGATGCCGATTTCTGAATTATCCTGCGGCCTCTTTCCATTGTATTGCGGAACTTCTCTTCTTCGGATTCCAGGATGTCCTGTATGACCGGGAAGTTTTCTCTGAACTCGGGATACTCCGGCATATTCTTTATATGCATATCCATAATCTCTGTAAGCGGGGTCCGGATGTCAAGGTCACCCATCATGCGTAAAGTCCGCCTGATGACAAGCCTTGCAAGGTATCCTGCCTTGACATTTGAAGGAATAATCCCGTCTCCAAGCATGAAAGTCAGACAGCGTGTATGGTCAGTTATTGCATAGACCTTTTCTACAGGTTCCATGATATCCGAGAGTTTTTCCACGGTCATTCCAATGCTTGAAGCAACCTTTTTCCTGAGTTCCAGAAGGTTTGCCTGTTCACTTACGTCCATAAACCCTGCAAGCCGAGCATTCTGGGCCAGGATATTTGCATATTCGGAATTGTCCAGTTCATGCTCAAGCCCTGCAAGCCCCATGAGTTCGTTTACTATGCCAGGGAAGAGTGCGTCATAGATTGTAGGGGAACCCTTTGAAGCCCAGACGAAACGTTCGAGTCCGTATCCTGTATCCACGATGTAGTTATCCATCTTCGAATAGGTCTCACCTTTGATGAGGATGTCACCCTTTTTGTCGGTTTTCAGACCCATGAAAACAAGGGTAGCAAGCTCAAGCCCGTTCACAAGGACCTCAACACAGGGCCCTGCATTTCCTCCGCCTGCCCATGGCTCTTCCTTGTAACTTACAGCAAAGGGATCTAACTTAAGTGAATTAAAGAGTTCATCACATAGCTCCAGAGTATGTTCTTTCCAGTAAATTTCGTTGTCCCTTTTATTGAAGGCATGATGTGCCATCATTTCAAAAGTTGTAAGATGGCGTCCGCTTCTGCCCACTGAATCCAGGTCGTTCAATCGAATGCAGGGCTGGGAAATCGTGAGGGGATTTGCAGGTGGGGGAACCTGCCCCGAGGTTACGAAAGGCTGAAAATCTGCAATGGATGCGATGGTAAGATAAAGGTCATCTCTCCAGCGAGCAACTACAGGATAACGGTTGATCCTTGTGTGCCCTCTCTCCTCAAAGAATGAGAGGTAATACTCACGCATCTGGGAGATATCAAATTCCCTGGAAAAAACCGGGTTTCCTATAAAGGTATAAGGATCACAGGGCGCATCTCCACATGTCTTTCGGTCAGGGTCACGTGTCCAGAAGAATTTGCCACATGACTGGCACTGCTTCCGGACGAACCCGTTATTTTTGAAAAATTCAAGTTGATATTCATCTTCAAGCATAACAATCTCT
>Ga0163159_1001953_pt1 | contig 18181 bp, 14 predicted proteins | sample BioMet9_FD_108702 | JGI IMG/M metagenome (GOLD analysis project Ga0163159, IMG submission 108702) | Microbial communities from bioreactor (seeded with sewage sludge) at Lawrence Berkeley National Lab, California, USA - Biofuel... | ecosystem: Engineered > Bioreactor > Anaerobic > Unclassified ... | reverse complement strand
TCGCTGGAAACCCCGATCGGCGAGGAAGAGGACAGCCACCTTGGCGACTTCATCCCCGACGAAGACGCGCCCGCTCCCGCTGAGGCCGCCAGCTTCACCCTGATGAAGGAACAGCTTCTGGATGTGCTGGACACCCTGACCCCGCGTGAAGAAAAGGTGCTGCGCCTCCGCTTCGGTCTGGACGACGGTCATCAGCGCACGCTGGAGGAAGTGGGTCGCGTGTTCAAGGTAACGCGCGAACGCATCCGCCAGATCGAGGCGAAAGCCCTGCGCAAACTTCGCCATCCCAGCCGCAGCAAGAAGCTGAAGGATTATCTGGATTGACCTGGGTTCATCAGGTGAATCCGACACGGGTTCTGTCACACCGAACGCCTCGCCCCCCGAAACCGGACGCCCGTCTCCGGGCAGCGGCAGACTGGGTCGTTCACTGCGACATCTGTGCCGACATCGGTTGCGACCACGGGCGATTCGGAGCAACCCTTCTTCTGGAGAAGCGCTGCCACCGTTTACTGGCCGCAGACATCAGCGAAAAGGCGCTCGCTAAGGCAAAATCGCGCCTGATGGCGCTCGGGCTGGCGGAGCAAACCGTATTTACCGTCGCCGACGGGCTGGACGCGCTGGCCGCGCTCCCCGGCGGAAAAGCCGACACGGTATGCATCCTCGGCATGGGCGGCGATACCATTGCCGGAATCCTTACCCGCGGCGTGGGTCGTCTGCAGGGCGCAACGCTGGTGCTGGGCGCGCAAACGGATCTTTCTCTGGCCCGACAGGCCATTCAAGCCATCGGATATCAACTTACCGGCGAACGGATTACGGACGCAGGGGGCAGGCTCTACCTGCTGATGCTCGCCGTACCCGTGCCGGATAACGCGCCCCGCTATACGGAACGGGAGTTGTGGCTTGGCCCCTGCCTGTTGCATACTCTGCCCGCAGAATGGATGCCATGGTTGCTCCGAAAGCAGCGTCTGCTGTCCGGCGCGGTTCAGGCCATGCGTTCCGCAAGGCGCGAGCAGGACGCAGTCCGGCTGTCGGATACAGAACGGGAACTGGCCTGTACCGAGGAAGCGCTCAGGGCGCTTCGGGAACGCTGGGAGGGCTGAACGATGACTGTTCGCGACGTATGGGATTGGCTGGACCGGTTCGCCCCCTTTGAATCGCAGGAGGAATATGATAACGCCGGCCTGCTGATGGGCGATCCTTCCGCCGAAGTAACCCGCATCCTGTTCGCGCTGGACGCGACGCTTGCCGTCGTGCAGGAAGCGCAGGCACAGGGAGCGCAGCTGATTGTAACCCATCATCCGCTGATGTTTGGCGGTATCCGCCGCATCCGTTACGATGAACCGGAAGGAGCAGTGCTGGCCGCGATCGCCGGTGCCCATATCAACCTGATCGCGGCGCACACCAATCTGGACCGGGCGCCCGGCGGAACAGGCGACAGTCTGGCAGCCGTACTGGCGCTTACCGGCGTCGGGCTGGCTGGAAAAAGCCTCTACGCCCGGATGGGCATACTCCCCATTCCCTGCACGGCAGGCGATTTACTCGCTCGCGTGGATCATCAACTGAGCTCCCACGCCCGCCTGTATGGCAATCCCGCGCGGTCCGTTACATGCGTCGCCGTCGCTCCCGGCGCGGCAGGCGAGGAATACGCCGCCGCTTCTCAGGCAGGCGCTCAGGTTTTTATTGTGGGTGAAATTAAGCATCACCAGTTGCTGGCTGCCCAGGCGCTGGGCCTGACCGTGATCGAAGCGGGTCATTATTACACGGAACTGCCCGGCATCACCGCCCTTTATCATCGCTTTACGGAGGATGCACTTTCAGCTTCCTGGCTTGTGGAGGCGCGCCTTTCCGATATACGCCCCTTCGACTGCGCCGTCCGCGCGCCGTCCGGGGGCTGACTCCCCCACGCTCCACCGGGAGCAATCGCATACCGTTTAAGGAGGACACCATGGAACAAATCGAAATGCTGTGGGATTTCCAACAGGCCGACATGGATGCTGACGCGCTGGAAAACGACATCAAGCGTTCGCCCAACCGTCTGGCGTTAAAAAAGAACCGGGATTTTCTTCTGGAACAGCAGAATGCCGTAAAGCAGATGGAAGAAGAGGTCGCCCAGATGCTGGATCGCGTAGACATCATCAAAGACGCGATCACCCTGCAGGAAGAACAGCTGAAAGCGTTACAGGCCCGGTTGGGCGAAACCCCGCCGGAAACGCTGGAGGAAGCGCGCACCTTTACGCAGGAAGCTCAGCGGCTGGTTGGCGATATTGCCAGTTACGAGCAGGAAATGAAGCGGATTCAACAGGACGCCGCAGATCACGAGCGCGCGCAGAAAGAGATTACCGTTAAGTACGCCAAGGTAAAGGCCGAGTACGAAACCCAAAAAGTCGCCTACGAAGACGAATACCGCGAGCAGATGAAGTTGCTGGAAGAGAAGCGACGGATTGCGCAGGAAAAGGGAAAAGACATTGACCCCAAGCTGATGGAACGGTATGAGACCATCAAGAAGCATTGTATCCCTCCGGTCGCCAAACTGGTGAACGGGCAATGCGGCGGATGTTTCATGGGTCTGCCATCCGCGGCGCTGCGTACTTTGAAGGCAGGCGCAACGCTGATCGAGTGCGAGTCCTGCGGGCGCATGATTATCCAACTGTAATCCCACTTCGCACCGGCGCGGGCGTTTTGCAACGTCCGCGCGCGTGCTTTTCAGGAAGGAAAACGTCTGATGGATATCCTATCCATTATCGAAAAGAAAAAGTTCGCGCAATCGCTCACCCGGGAGGAAATTGAGTTTTTTGCCGACGGTGCGGGGCGGCACACCATCCCGGAGTATCAGTTGGCCGCGTTGCTGATGGCTATCCGCCTCAATGGCATGACCCGCGAGGAAACCGTACAGCTTACCCTCGCCATGGCCGAATCCGGCGATATGGCGGATCTTTCCGCCATCCGGGGTATCCCTGTGGATAAACATTCCACCGGCGGCGTTGGCGACACCACCACCCTTGTGCTCGCGCCGCTGGTAGCGGCCTGCGGCGTACCCGTCGCCAAAATGAGCGGACGCGGGCTGGGGCATACCGGCGGCACGCTGGATAAGCTGGAAAGCATCGCTGGTTTTCGCGTGGAATTATCCATGCAGGAATTTATCGCGCAGGTGCAACGCATCGGTCTGGCAGTGATCGGGCAAACCGAAAACCTGGCCCCGGCGGATAAAGAGCTGTACTCGCTTCGCGATACCACCTCCACCGTGGACAGCCTGCCGCTGATCGCCTCCAGCATCATGAGCAAAAAGCTGGCCAGCGGCGCACAGGCGATCGTGCTGGATGTAAAGACCGGGTCCGGCGCAATCATGCATACGCTGGAAGAAAGCATCACGCTGGCGCAGACCATGGTACGCATCGGCACCGACGCGGGCCGCCGGATGGTCGCTCTGGTGACCGATATGGGCGAACCGCTGGGCAGCCACGTCGGCAACGCTCTGGAAGTGAAGGAAGCAATCGACGTGCTGGCCGGACGCGTATCCGGCCCGCTGATGACCGTATCCCTCGCACTGGGCGCGCAGATGCTGCTTCGGGCCGACGCCGCCCAAACAGTTGAGGAAGCGGAAATGAAGCTTCAGGATGCCCTATGTTCCGGCAAAGGGCTGGAGAAATTGAGGCAGATGATCGCCGCGCAGCACGGCGACCCGCGCGTATGCGACGACGTTACCCTGCTGCCCCAGGCTTCCGTAGTGGCGGATGTGCCCGCGACGACAGTCGGTGTTCTGCAATCCATGGACGCCACCGCATTGGGCGAAGTTGCCCAGCACATGGGCGCGGGACGCCTGCAAAAGACGGATCGAATCGATCCCGCCGTTGGTTTCGTCCTCCGCCATCGCATCGGCGACAGGGTGGAAAAAGGCGAACCGCTCGCAACCGTGTACGCTCACACCCGAGAAAGCGCCAAGCTTGCTGCGGAAGGCATCCGGCAGGCGATCACGCTCGGCAACGAGCCCACCCCGCCCCTCAAGCTCATCCATGCCGTAGTCGAAGCGGAGAAGATCACCCGTATCTGACCCCCTACTCAGATAAGGAGCCTGATGTGTATGAAGCGTTCCTATCGGTTCTTTGCACTCCTGTTGGTTACCCTATTTGCCGTATTCCCCGCGCTGGCCACTGAAACCCCCGCGACGACCGGTACGCCAGCTGCGCCAACAGACTCCGCCACCGCAGTGCCGGTTTCCACCGCCGCGCCCTTTTCACTGGCCGACCTGACGCTGAACAACGTTACGCCGGGCCTTACGATGGACGCTGTTAAAGCGGCGCTGGGAGCGCCCATGAGCCAGGGAACCGAAACCACCAGCCCGGCGACCGGTTCAAAGTTGCAGGACTGGAACTATGATGGTCTGCTCGTTTCTTTTACTGACGGACTTGTCAGCTGCATTGATACCACCAGCGATGCTTATCAGGGGCCGCGTGGACTTCGTGTGGGCGATTCGGAAGAGACCGTGAGGAACACCTTCTACTACGACGTTACGGAAAAACATCGGACGGTACTCTATTCCGCGGGCTGGATCGATTCCCTCAGCGAACCGTTCCCTCCTTGCGGCACCGCAACCAAATGGGATGACGGAACTCTGTACTATCAGTATCTGGCTCCCGTTCAGCCCTACTCGGCGGATGTTCTTGCCGCTCCGGAAACCTATCTGTTCCAAAAGCACGCTTGCCTGACGCTGATCATCGATAAGGAAACGAAGATCGTTACCGATCTGAGCTGGTTTGTGGACGCCATGGCGGAGTAACGCCGAAAACCACCCCATTTGCGTATGAATACCTTCGGATTCGAATTGACACCGTACCAGCCGCATGCTATAATCATGCTTATTCCACGCCATGAGGGAGTAATTCGCGTCGATACGCGGCCTGGTCAACAGCACCGCGGGCTTCATTGTCCGCCTGGCCGGCCTTAATGAATGAGACTCATGTACAGCATGCCTGTATATGGGTCTTTCTCTATACAGGCAAATCGGAAAGGAGCTTTTACCGTGTTATATTACACCCGGGAAAGCCAGGAAGTACTCGATTCACTTGGCGCGAACCGAAACGGTCTCAGCGAGGCGGAGGCGCAGGCACGCCTGGATAAAAATGGTAAGAACAAGCTGATCGAGGGGAAGAAAATCTCTCTGTTCAGGCGGTTTCTGTCTCAGCTGGCCGACCCGATGATTATTGTGCTGCTCGTTGCGGCGGCCTTAAGCGGCATCACGTCTGCTTACGCAGGCGAATCCTTTGCCGACGTGTTCATCATCTTGTTTGTGGTCATCCTGAACGCCGTTCTGGGCGTGGTACAGGAGAGTAAGGCTGAAGAGGCTATCGCCGCCCTGAAAGAGATGACCGCCAGCACCTCCAAAGTGTGGCGCGATGGACAACTGATCCATGTGAAAAGCGAAGACCTCGTTCTGGGCGACGTGATCGCGCTGGAAGCGGGCGATTCGGTACTAGCCGACGCGCGGATCCTGGAATGCGCCTCCATGAAGGTGGAAGAGGCTGCCCTGACCGGCGAATCCGTACCCGTTCAGAAAGAGAGCGAAGCCATCACTACCCCGCATGGCGAAGTGCCGCTGGGCGACCGGCGCAACATGCTGTACATGGGCAGCACCGTGGTTTATGGGCGCGGGTTGGCGGTGGTATGCGCGACCGGCATGGAAACCGAAATGGGCAAAATCGCCGATGCGCTGTCCAAAGCGGAAGATGAAAGCACTCCGCTGCAAAAAAAGCTGTCCGGGCTGAGCCGAATCCTGACCTGGCTGGTGTTGGGCATCGGCGTGGTTATTTTCATTACAGGCGTTTTAAAGGCCGGGCGGATCAACGCGGAAGTGCTGATTCACACCTTCATGCTGGCCGTAAGTCGGGCCGTGGCCGCCATCCCGGAAGGACTGGCCGCGGTCGTCACCATCGTGCTGTCTATCGGCGTAACCAAAATGAGCCGGCGCAACGCCGTGATTCGCCGCCTGACCGCGGTGGAAACGTTGGGCTGCGCGCAGGTCATCTGCTCGGATAAAACGGGTACCCTTACCCAGAATCGCATGACGGTGGTTGATACATACGGCACGGATACCGCGCTGCTTGCCAAAGCCATGGCGCTCTGTTCCGACGCGGAGCTGGACGAAAACGGCGCGGCTGTAGGCGAACCAACCGAATGCGCGCTGGTCGCCTACGCGGCGAAGCAGGGGCTGCCCAAACCCGATCTGAAAGCGCATTACCCACGCGTTGGCGAAGCGCCGTTCGACAGTATGCGCAAGATGATGAGCACGGTTCACAGGGATGACGACGGTTTTGTCCAGTATACCAAAGGCGCACCGGACGAATTACTGGCCCGTTGCACCCGCTTGCTTACCCCGCAGGGCGTGCGGCCCATCACCGAGGAACTGCGTACGGAAATTCTCCGTCAGAACAAGAAAATGGCGGATCGCGCACTTCGCGTGCTTGCCGCGGCTACCCGCGAATGGTCTGTTCTTCCCTCCTCATTTGAACCGGAAACGCTGGAAAGCGATATGGTATTTATCGGGCTTTCCGGAATGATCGACCCGGTACGCGAGGAAGTATTGCCAGCTTTAAAGGAATGCCGTACCGCCGGAATCCGTGTGGTGATGATTACCGGCGACCATATTGATACGGCAACAGCTATTGCCAAGGAACTGGGGATTTTGACCGATCCCTCTCAGGCAATCCTGGGGCAGAAGCTGAACGCAATGACCGATGAGGAACTGGACAGGACCATTGAGCATTACACGGTTTACGCGCGCGTGCAGCCGGAACATAAAGTGCGGATTGTAAACGCGTGGAAACGTAAGGGTATGGTCGTCGCCATGACGGGCGACGGCGTAAACGATGCGCCCAGCATCAAAGCCGCCGATATCGGAATCGGCATGGGCATCACCGGCACCGACGTAACCAAGAATGTTGCGGACATGATCCTCGCGGACGACAACTTTGCCACCATCGTCGGCGCGGTGGAGGAAGGTCGTAAGATTTACGCTAACATCCGCAAAGCCATTCAGTTTCTGCTTTCCTCCAACCTCAGCGAAGTGGTCGGCATCTTTACCGCCACCATGCTCGGTTTTACCCTGCTGCAGCCAGCTCACATCCTGTGGATCAACCTGATCACCGACAGCCTGCCCGCGCTGGCGCTGGGTATGGAACCTGATGAGAAGGATTCGATGAAGCAGCCCCCGCGCAGCAACGCGGAAGGAATCTTCGCGGGAGGCGTGGGAACCGATATCGCTTATCAGGGCGTTCTGGTCGCGCTGCTGACCCTTGCGGCCTACCTGATCGGGCACCGGGTCGAATCCGGCCTGTGGGAGTTGGTCAACAGCCCGGACGGAGTTACCATGGCTTTCCTTACCATGTCGATGGCGGAAATATTCCAGGCTTTCAATATGCGTTCCCGCCGCGGTTCGGTATTTACGCTTCGCAAACAGAACCCCTATCTGTGGGGTGCGGCGGCAGCCGCCCTGCTTTTGACGGCGGCGGTAATCTATGTGCCTTTCCTGAGCGGCGCTTTCGGTTTCACCCCGATCAGCCTGAAGGAATACCTGATCGCGCTCGGGCTGGCCGTGCTGATCGTACCGCTGGTGGAATTGGTGAAGCTGATCCAGCGCCGCGTACGCCGCAGAAAATAACCAAACGCCGAGGCCGTCCGAAAATGGGTGGCCTCTTCTCGTCAGCGTCGGCTTAACTGGATCGTTCTCTCCCACTCAGCCGGTTTCTTGAAAGGCTCTCCTCGAAAACCTTCGCCTTTTTCGCATAACACAGCGTAGCGGGAGGCTACATTACGCAGATACTTGCACACAAAAATGCCGTCCGATACCGGACGGCATTTTTGTATCTGTTTTCAGTTTATGATTTGGTGGGTTTTCCGTTCAGAACAGCTGCGACGGGAATCGCCAGAAAAATCATCCAGCCGGGGTGCCACAGATTGAAGAAGAAGCCCAACACCAGATAGATCAGCGTGATCATCACGGGGTTCAGCCAGCGCTCCGCCGTATTCTTCGGCTTCATGTAATACAGCGGTATGGTCAGAAACAGCAGCCAGCCTGGATGCCATAAATTGAAGAAGAAGCCCAACACCAGATAAAGAATGGTGATGAACATCGGATAAGCGCCATCCATTTTTCGGCGGCTTTCCGCTTCCTGTTCCTTCGCTTTGGCTTCGTAGTAGCTGCCTTCCGGTCCAAGCGCGTCGTTAGAATTTCCCATGGGATTCTCCTCCTCTATCCTGCCGGCGGTATGTTCTCCCCCGTACAGCTTCGCCTGCGCTGCGTGCGTTCAGGCTTCCGGTTCCAACAGGCCCAAATCTCCATCCTTACGCAAGTACAGGACGGTCGTACGGTTGGTATCAATATTCACGAAAACGAAGAAGCTGTGTCCGAGCAGGTCCATCTGCAATACCGCGTCATCCACGGACATCGGGCGAACTGGGTAGGTCTTGTTGCGCACGATTCTGCGCTTTTCGTCCTCATTTCCGCTGTCTTCGACATATTCGTATTCTTCGGTCTGGAAAGCACCCTCGCGAATCCGCTTGCCAAGCTTGGTGCGATGCTTGTGGATTTGTTTTTCCAACCTTGCAAGTGCCTGATCAATGCTTACGTACAGGTTATCCTCATTGCTGGCTTCAGCGCGGAGCACCACGCCTTCAAAGGGAACGGTAATCTCGCAGGTACGGCGGTTGTTTTTCTCGCGGGTCAGGCGAACAAAAATCTGCGTTTCGGGGTCTAAGTAGCGCTCCATCTTGTTGATCTTCTTCATCACGCGCTCGTTAATTCCCGGAGAAACAACCATATTTTTACCGGTTATCACAGTCTTCATCACAGTTTGCTCCTTTGTTGAAAATTCTTCCGGCGGACAATTCCGCCTTATGGGAGTTTATTCCCGAATTCTCCAAGGGAACCACGCTCCTTTCGGTTTTCACCTCAGGTGCCTTCATAAATTGCATTCGACGCTGAAGGCGTTTTCCCCTTCCGGGTTCGCAAATCCGGTTCAGTCTATGCTGTTCCTTCTTGCTTACTGGCATTATACCCGAAATCAAGCCACCGCAAACCTGTTTTGTCCGTTTCCCCCACTTTCACGCCTTAACACCGCAATCTCGCTCTCCGCACTTTGCGCCATGTAAAAAAGGAGCCCGAAGCGGCTCCTTTTTGAATCTACAGATTCAGCTTCTTAACAGAATATTAAACTAATCAACACAGTATTGGATCTGGGGGTTTTTGCCGCGTCTGCCTGCCATCAGGTGCCGAGATAGGCGCTTTTCACCTTGTCGTCGTTCAACAGTTCCGCGGCTTTCCCTTCCATGGTGATGCTGCCTGTTTCCAACACATAAGCGCGGTTCGCTATGGACAGGGCCATATGCGCGTTCTGCTCCACCAGCAGGATGGTGGTGCCTTCCCGATTGATGTCCCGGATAATGGCGAAGATTTCTTCCACCAGGATTGGGGACAACCCCATGGAGGGTTCGTCCATCATCAGCAACGTCGGATGTGCCATCAGCGCCCGGCCTGTCGCCAGCATCTGCTGTTCGCCGCCGGAGAGCGTTCCCGCAATCTGTTTCACACGTTCTTTCAAACGCGGAAAATGCCCGAAAACCATATCCAGATCGCGCAGCATCTCGCTCTTATTCCGGCGGGAGTACGCACCCATCTCCAAATTTTCCAAAACTGTCATGGCGGAAAAAATACGACGGCCTTCCGGCACCTGGGACATCCCTTTGCCAACCAGTTTAAAAGCATCCATCCCGTTCAAATTTTCACCTTTAAACGTGATTGTTCCGCTTTTTGCCGGAATCAGGTGCGAGATTGCGTGCAGCGTAGATGTTTTTCCGGCGCCGTTCGCGCCGATCAGGGTGACGATTTCTCCCTGTTCCACGGTAAAACTCACATCGTGCAGGGCATGGATCGCGCCGTAATACACGTTCAGTCCCTTTACCTCAAGCATTGCCATTGCGAATCGCCTCCAGTTCCGCCTGCGCTTTGTTGGTCTGGTCGCTGTGGCCCAGATACGCGCGCACCACCTCGGGATTATTACGTATCTCGGCAGGCTTGCCCTCCGCAATCACACGGCCGTAGTTGAGAACATAGATGCGTTCGCAGATGCCCATGACCAGTTTCATGTCGTGCTCGATCAACAGAATCGTAATGTGGAAACGGTCACGAATCAGGTTGATTGTCTCCATCAGTTCCTTTGTTTCAATCGGGTTCATGCCTGCGGCAGGCTCGTCCAGCAACAGCACCTTAGGGTTGCTTGCCAGCGCCCGGCAGATTTCCAGCTTGCGCTGCTGTCCGTATGGCAGGCCGTCGGCAGGGGTATCGGCGGCGTCCTCCATGCTGAACACCCGCAACAGTTCCCGTGCGCGCAGGTCGATGCCTTCCTCCTCCCGCACATAGCGCGGCAGGCGGAAAATTCCCGTTGCTGGAGAATAATGCATGCGTGTGTGGAACGCAACCTTCACGTTTTCCAGCACCGTCATGCTCTTAAACAGGCGGATGTTCTGGAAGGTGCGGGCAATGCCGTTGGCGACGATTTCATAGGTTTTCTGGCCGACGATGGATTTGCCAAGCAGCAGGATATCGCCGTCCGTGGGCAGATACACGCCGGTCAGCATGTTGAAAACGGTTGTTTTCCCCGCGCCATTGGGGCCGATCAGCCCGACGATTTCATTGTCGTACAGGCGCAGGTTCACCTCTTCCGCCGCATGCAGGCCCCCGAAACGGATGCCCAGATTTCGGGTCTCCAGCACCGGTTCGCCCTCCTGTAAGGGATAAGCAGGTAAATCGGGCATGATCGGTTCATGTCCGGCTTTCACGCTTTCGTCGGTCAATCCCGCTTTGGGGGTATCTTTTACCTTTGGCTGAATTTTCAGCAGTTTCCGTACCCAACCGAACAGGCTGTTCCACACAAAGGTCAGCGAGAACTCGGCTGTGCCCATCAGCCCCTTGGGGCGGAAGAGCATCATCACAATCAGAATAATACTGTAAAGAAGCATCCGGTAATCGGAAAACTCGCGCAGCAGTTCCGGAAGCAGTGTGAGCACCGACGCGGCGATGATGCTGCCGGTAATGCTGCCCATGCCGCCCAGCACCACCATGACCAGATATTCAATGGATTTGTTAAAGTCAAACGTCGCGGCGGATACGCGGCCGATCTGGTGCGCATACAGGCCGCCCGCGATACCGGCGAAAAACGCCGCGAATGTAAAGGCGAAAATTTTATACCGCGTTACCGATACCCCCGTCGCTTCAGCAGCGACGGAATTTTCACGGATGGAGATAATCGCGCGGCCATGCCGGGAACGGCCCAGCGTGAACATAACGATGATGACCAGTATCATCAGCACATAGGTCAGCGTAAAGCTGTTCACACGGGGAATGCGGCTGATGCCGCTTGCGCCGCCGGTGATCTGCAGGTTCTGGATAATCACGCGGATAATTTCACCAAAGCCCAGGGTGATGATCGCCAGATAGTCGCCCTTCAGCCGCAGGGCGGGAACACCGATTAAAAAGCCCATCACCGCCGCCAGCAAACCGCCCGCGAGCAGCGATACCGGCAGGCAGGCCGTCGCGTTCCATCCGTACTGCTCCACAAGCGCTTTGGTAATCACGCCCGCGGTAAACGCGCCCACGCTCATAAACCCGGCGTGGCCCAGCGCCAGTTCCCCCAGGAAACCGGTGGTCAGGTTCAGGCTTACGGTCATGATCACGTTGATGCCGATCATGATAAGGATGCCGGTATAATACTTGTTGATCGCACCCGTACCGATCAGGGAGGAGATAACGATATAAATCAGCAGAACAGCCGACAGGTTGAGCACATAAGATTTCAAATTGCGTTTCATGCCGGCCGCCTCACACTTTCTCGCGCTGCGCCTTGCCCAGAAGGCCCGACGGCTTAAACAGCAGCACGATAATCAGGATTCCGTACACAACGGCGTCGCTTAACTGGGAGGAAACAAAGCCCTTGGTCAGGCTTTCCGCAATCCCCATAATAAAGCCGCCGATCATGGCGCCGGGAATCAGTCCGATGCCGCCCAGCACCGCCGCGATGAACGCTTTCAGGCCGGGCATCATCCCCATGGTCGGCGCTACGCTGGGGTAGGCGATGCAGTAAAGCATCGCGCCGATCGCTGCCAGCGCGCAGCCCACGGCGAATGTAAGGGAAATGGTAATATTTACGTTGATCCCCATCAGCCGGGCCGCGCCCATGTCTTCGCTTACAGCGCGCATGGCCTTACCGGTGCGGCTTGTCATTACAAAATACTGCAGAGCAATCATCAGCAGCACCGAAACCACCACGGTAAGCAACGTGATAAAGCTGATATTCACGCCGCCGATCACGATAGGCGGGATCGAAAGCACGGTAGGAAACGGCCGGGGATTGGCGGAGAACAGCAATTGCGCGCTGTTTTCCAGCAGATAGCTTACGCCGATGGCCGTAATCAGGGGGCAGATTCGGGGAGATTCCCGGAGCGGCTTATAGGCGACGCGCTCAATCACAACGCCGATCAGGACGCATACCAGCATCGACACCACCAGCGCTACCGGGAACGACACGCTCAAATCCACCATCAGGATCACCGCCGTATAGGCGCCGACCATCATGATGTCTCCGTGAGCGAAGTTAATCAGTTTTACGATTCCGTACACCATCGTATAACCCAGAGCAATCAGCGCATAAATCGCGCCGATCCCCAGGCCGTTGATGAACTGGTTCAGGAACAGCACCATTGCGTCCACCATCCTTCAATCCGAGTCAAGCCACCGACACCGTCGTTTTACGCTGCGCAACGGTATCTCTCCGCGTTGTAACGCTTTACAGACGAGGACCGCAGCGGGTTCCGGCGGCAAGCCGTTTCGCAGCGGTTGTATACAAAGCCGCTAACGAAGTTCAGCCCTTTCCGGAGCTGCGTTTGGTGAACGCCGCTTGGGAAAGGGCTGAAAGAGGGGGGCGGCCTGCCCCGCCCTCTTTCAAAATGCGCAGGGATCGCGCGGCCACGAACCGTAGCCGCGCGCTTTCCCGGCTGGTTTACTGCTGAGGCGCCTGCTGCTTCACAAACACCTGGTTGCCTTCGGCGTCGAAGTTAAGGATAAAGGCGCTCTTGATCGGATCGTTATGATCGTCGAAGGTAATAGTGCCGGTAACGCCTTCGGTGGAGCTGGTCTTGATGGCGTCCACAATCGCGCTGGCGTTGGTGGGATCGCCTACCGTCGCGATCGCGCTGCAAAGCACTTTGGCCGCGTCATACGCGGTAGCGGAGAAGGAGATGCTGGGCATCTCGCCGTACTTGGTCTGGTAATCGGCCAGATACTTCTTCACGATTTCGCTGTCCGCGCTGTTGGAGAAGTGATCGGAGTAGTACATATTCGTAAGCAGGCTCTTATCGCTGATGGAGCCGGCGATGTTGGAAATGCCGTCGCCACCGGTGAACTTCACGCTCAGGCCCAGTTCTTTGGCCTGGGTAAGGATGTAGCTGGCCGCGTCGCCGTAGTAAGCAAGGAATACGACTTCAGCGCCGGAATCCTTGATGTTGGTCAGCTGGGTTTTGAAATCCACGTCCTTATCAGCGGAAGCTTCTTCATCCACCACTTCCATGCCGAGCGTCTTGGCTTCGGCCACGAAAGCGTCCTTCAGGCCCACGCTGTAGTCATCGCCATTTTTATACATGGCGGCAACCTTGGTGGCCTTCAGTTCCTGAGAAGTGAAGTCCGCCATTACCTTGCCCTGGAACGGATCCAGGAAGCAGGTACGGAAAACGTTGGGGCGGTCGGTGGTAATGTCATACGCGGTCGCGGAAGCGGTGATCATGGGGATACCGTCCGCGGCGGCTAGATCGGCAACAGCGTCGGTCGCGCCGCTTAACACCGGGCCCAGAATGGCGCATACGCCGTCGTTCTGCACCAGCTTGTTATAGGCGTTGGCGGCCTTGTCGGGCGAGCCTTCGCTGTCTTCCCAGAGCATTTCCACTTTCTTACCGCCGATACCGCCGGCAGCGTTGATTTCGTCAATATACAGGTCTACGCCGTTCTTCACGCCCACGCCGTACATGGCGTACGGGCCGGTCAGCACGCCGATGCCGCCGATCTTGATGGTGTCCTCTGCCAGAGCGGGGATCGCCACAAGGCTTGCCGCCAGCGCCAGCGCTACTACCAGTGCGAGTAATTTCTTCATTTCATTCATCCTCCTGTAAGTATAGTACACACATCAGAGCGGCCTTCCTCCGGATGCAATTTTCATTATATCCGTTCCGTTTGCGGCACACAAGGGACCCGGGCCCCTGTGTTTGTATTTGCAATGTTTTTAATCCTTTATCAGGCGAAAGCGCCCGGGAAACCAGAAAGATAGGAAGGGCTACAAAGAGAAAGGTTCGTTGGCTGTCTGTTCCACAATTGCGCCGCCCAGGCACACATCACCGCGATAAAGCACGGCGCTCTGCCCCGGCGTAACCGCGCGCTGCGGATCATCCGCCGCGAGGGTCAGCCGGTCTCCGCGCACGCAAGCTGTCGCGTTCTGATCCGGCTGCCGGTAACGGTATTTCACCGTGCAGCGGAACGGCTCACCCTCCGGTGCGGGAGGCTCCTCCGCTATCCAGGTGGCCTGTGATGCGAGCGCATACCGCGAAAAAAGCCGGGGGCTGTCCTCCCCCTGCGCCACGACCAGCACATTGTTTGCCATATCCTTTTCCACTACAAACCAGCTGTGGCCGTTGCCGCCCCCGCCGATCCCCAGCCCCTTGCGCTGTCCCAGCGTATAGTAGGCAAGCCCCATGTGAGCGCCGACCTTCCGGCCGTCTTCCGTGCGCATGTCGCCCGGCTTCAGCGGCAGATAATTCTGTAAAAACGTACGGAAATTCCGTTCCCCGATAAAGCAGACGCCTGTTGAGTCCTTTTTATCGCTCACCGGCAGCCCGGCCTCACCTGCCAGTGCCCGCACCTGTTGCTTGGTCATGCCGCCCACGGGGAAAACCGCCTTCGCCAGCTGCGCTTCTTTCAGCATGTACAAAAAATAGCTCTGATCTTTGTTGCCGTCCACGCCGCGCAGCAGCACGGGGTGTCCGTCGCGTTGTTCGCTGCGCACAAAGTGGCCGGTCGCCATGCGCCCGGCTCCAAGCTTCATCGCAAAATCCAGAAACGCCTTGAACTTGATTTCCCGGTTGCACAGCACATCCGGGTTGGGTGTGCGTCCCAGCCGGTATTCCGATAGAAAGTAGCTGAAAACGCGATCCTGATATTCCTTTTCGAAATTGACGGCATAACAGGGGATGCCCAGAATCGCGCACACATCCTGCACGTCCTGCCAGTCGGATGTGGAGGTGCAGACGCCGTTCTCGTCCTTTTCGTCCCAGTTTTTCATGAACACGCCGACCACGTCGTAGCCCTGCTTTTGCAGCAGCATCGCCGTCACCGACGAATCCACCCCGCCGGACATACCCACCACGATACGTTCCATCCGTCAGTCCTCGATTTCCGGCTCAAGGCGGCTCAGCACCGCGTCCAGCACGTCCGCGGCCACCGTATCCACATCCTGCTCCCCATCCACCACCAGAAAGCGTTTCGGGTCGCTGCGGATGATCTTTTCATAGGTTTCCTGCACGCGCGCATGGAACGCGCCACTTTCCACTTCAATGCGGTCCAGTGACGAGGCGTTATGCCGACGGTTCAGCGCCCGGCGGTAATCAACCTCGAGGTATACCGTCGCATCCGGCAGCATGTCCCCTACCGCGGGTGCGTTGATCTGGCAAACAGTATCAGCGCCCAACTCGCGTCCGCCGCCCTGATAGGCGACGGAACTGTCCACGAAGCGGTCGCAAAGCACCAGCATGCCACGCTCCACGGCAGGACGGATCACCTCGTGCACATGCTGGGCGCGCGCGGCAGCATACAGCAGTGCCTCACAGGAAGGACACATTTCCATATGATCGGTCGTTAAAATCGTATGGCGGATTTCTTCGCTGATCGGGCAACCGCCCGGCTCGCGCGTGCGCAGAACACTGAAGCCGTACTCCCGCAGGCTTTGCTCCAGCCGGTCTACCTGCGTGGTTTTTCCGCTGCCGTCCAGCCCCTCAACGCTCAGGAAGAACCCGCGCGGCACCGGCGCGCCGGGGCACAAAAACGCGCGCAGGGATTCGGTATCCGGTACCACATGGGTCGCTCCGGCCTTGAGCAACTCGTCTTCAGAGCCGAAACCATATCCCGCCCCTATCGCGTCAATATGGTTTTCCAGCGCGCCTTCGATGTCGTAGAAACGGTCCCCCACCATGGCGGCGTGCCGGTAATGCTCCGGCAGGGCACGGCGGATCAATTCCGGCTTGTTCACCACGCGCTCGTTGTCTTCCTCGGTAATGATGCGGTTAAAAAAGTGCGTCAGCCCAAAATGGTTTAAAATCGCCATGGCAGGCTGCACCGGTTTGCTGGTCGCCAGCGCCACGTACACCCCGCCGTCCCGCAGCATTTTCAGGATACTGCGGATATTGGGGTATACGCTGTACAGGTACATACCCTCACGGTTGAAGTGTTTTACATAATGGCCGATCGCCTCGTGCGCCTCTTCACCGGACAGGCCCAGAATCCCCGTGAGCGAGTCCATCAGCGGCGGCCCGATTACGCAGCGCAGATCCAGCCCAGCCGGGGCTTCCACACCCATCTGATCCAGCGCGTACCGCATGGAACAGATAATCCCCTGTTCGGAATTGGTCAGGGTGCCGTCCAGATCGAACAACACCGCATCATATGGAAAAGTATACACGTTTTCTTCTCCTTTATTGTTTAATGAGCGCAAGCTTCTTTTATACATGATTCTATTCATCGTACGCAGCGCAGGCATCCGTCCGCGTCCAGCCCGAAAAGCCGCTCCGGCGGAGTCGTCGCCAGAAGATGCGCGATTGGGAGCGTCACCTCGTCTCCAGGTGTAAGCCAGGCGACGCCGGGCGGATACAGCCCCGCGCTGACAGCGCTCATGCGGCCTACGGCATCCCGAACGGGCACCGATTCCGCGGGTGCGAACGCGGCCTCGCCAATCGGCAGCCTGCGGGCAGGCCACCGTTCGGGGGCCCATACATCCGGTTCGCGGGCCGGCACACGCGCATCAGGCTCCCGTGTGAGCTCCCGCAGCGCTTTCCACAACTTCATAAGCCTTGCAGGCCCGTCCAGAAGCGATAAGATGCACACCACACGGAGGCGGTCACACATCTCCACGTCGATCCCGCGCGCCTGCAACTGCCGTTGCAACTGTTCCCCGCCCTGCGGTGCGCACAGTACCAGCCGCAGAGGATCGGCGGTCACACCTGGCGGCAGGTTGGCTTGCCCGTCGTGGTATCCCAGCCCGGCAGCCCGGGCGCGAAAGGTTCGCAAAGCGTCGCCGAGGCGCTTACAGGCATCCTGCCCGTTTTGATCCATCCATTCCCGCGCCTCGTCCAGCGACAGCATAATTAAAAAGGAAGGGCTGCTGGTTTGCACCATTCTCAACATCGCGCGGAGCCGTTCGGCATCCATTCCTGGGCCTGCATGCAGCCACGCGCCCGGCGTAAGCGCGGGCAGGGTTTTATGAGCGGATTGGACATACAGGTCCGCGCCGCACTCCCCCGCGTTGGAAATGTCGCTTCGCCAGTTAAAATACGCGCCGTGCGCCTCGTCGCAAAGCAGCAGGCGGCCGCGTGCGTGCGTTTCGCGCGCGATAGCGGCCAAATCCGGCAGAAGGCCGTAATAATCCCCGTGCAGCGCCAGTGCCGCGGCAGCGTCCGGGTGCGCGTCCAGTGCTTCGGCGTACGCCTCCGGCGTGGTGTATAAAAGCCCGTCCGGTGTAAAGGAAGGCTTCGCGAACACCGGCGTCAGCCCCGCTGTGGCGCAGAGGTTTAAACAGCTCAGGTGAACGTTTCGCGGAAACACTACCGTGTCGCCTCGTTTACAGGCGTATAAAAGCATCGCATGCAGCCCCGCGGTGGAGCCGCCCGGCACCATCAGCGTCGCCGCCGCGTGCGCGCTGCGCGCCGCAAGTTTTTCCGCCTCCGCAATCGCGCCGGAAGACCGATACAGGTCATCGGTCACCGGAAGCTCCGTGGTGTCCCAGCGATAAGGGGGGAAGGGACGGAAAGGCGCGCGCCCCTGCGCGGCGGGCATATGGAGCGACATGCGCCCGGAAACCCGCTTCAGCAGGCTTCGCATCGGCCT
>Ga0163159_1001946_pt1 | contig 18222 bp, 17 predicted proteins | sample BioMet9_FD_108702 | JGI IMG/M metagenome (GOLD analysis project Ga0163159, IMG submission 108702) | Microbial communities from bioreactor (seeded with sewage sludge) at Lawrence Berkeley National Lab, California, USA - Biofuel... | ecosystem: Engineered > Bioreactor > Anaerobic > Unclassified ... | reverse complement strand
TAAGAACGACGCGACGGGCGGCATTAACGTGGTCTATCGCCGTGAAGCGGGCGGCTACGGACTGCTGGAGCCGAAATAAAAGTTAAGTGCAGCATGATATTACAGGAGGAGCCTCAGGGCTCCTCCTTTTTTGTGTTAATTGAAAACCAAGTGGTTTGCAATTAACACAATTATTTCGGCGGAGTCATCGGCGCATCTGCACCGGCTCCGTCGACCGCGACACTTCGCAGCCCGTCACGCTGAACCTGGCCCTGGCGCTCAATGCCCAAGTGGCAGCGGTGAATTACGCTATGGCCCGGAACCAGACTCACAGCGGCTGGTACGACAAAGACGAGTTCGCAAAATTGGTACTGTTTCTGCCCGGCTGTGGAGGAAAATAACAGATAACGGACGGCGTCTGCGAAGCAGAGCCTCCGCATCTGCAAGTCGCGCTGCTTTTTGCTAATTGACCGGGCTGTGCGAAGCTTTGTTCCCACACAGCCTCTCTTTGTGTCTTGACGGCTGGGTGGCGGAGCCGTCGCTGCTATGCCTGAGGCAGAGCTTAAAACAGTCGTATATATTATGGCCGGCTCAGACCGCAGCGCGCTTTTACTGGTCGACGGCTTTTCTTCGCCCAATTGTCCGCAAAATATTGCTGACAAACGCCCTTAACTGGCGCCAATCGGCCGCCGCGTGCTATCATATCCGTGGGCCGCATGGCTCTGCTTTTATTTGCATAAGGATGGTTATGATGGACGATATTATCAGTTCTCTCAATCCCAAACAGAAGGAAGCGGTAACGTACTGCGACGGGCACGAGCTGGTGCTGGCCGGCGCCGGCAGCGGCAAGACGCGCGTGCTGACTACCAAGATCGCTTACCTGATTGGACACGAAAACGTCAGGCCCTGGCGTATTCTGGCTCTTACCTTCACGAACAAAGCGGCGAAGGAGATGAAGTCGCGCGTGGAGTCGCTGCTAGGCGACGACTTGCGCGGCATGGAGGTGGCCACCTTCCATGCCTACGGACTCCGTTTCCTGCACCGGTATCCGGAGTCGCTGGAGAAACTCGGCTACGGCAGAAATTTTGTCGTTTTCGACAGAAGCGACAGCCGCAGCTTGGTCAAAAAGGCGATGGCGGAGCTCGATATAGACACTCAGAGATTAGACGCCAGCGGCGCTCTGGAGCTGATTTCGCGTGTCAAGACAGAGGCGAACCCGGTCTCGCGGGAACCCTACATAGAAGAACGCTGGCGGCCTCTTTACGATAAATATCAGGCTGGGCTGCTGGCGCAGAACGCGCTCGATTTCGACGACCTCATGGTGCTGCCTTTGCACATACTCGCGAAGGACGCCGAGGCCAGGGAGAAAGAACGGATGCGGCTGGACTGGGTGCTGGTGGATGAATACCAGGACGTCAACAGGCCCCAGTACCTGCTGCTGAGACTGCTGGTGGACTCGGGCCGCAAGATTATGGTGGTGGGCGACCCTGACCAGTCGATTTACGGCTGGCGCGGCGCGGACATGAATATGATCATGAATTTCGAAAAAGACTTCAAAGACGCAAAAGTCGTAGTGCTGGACCAGAACTACCGTTCCACCGGCATGATCCTGGACGGAGCCAACGGCGTCATCAAAAACAACGCCGACCGGCGCGAAAAGAATCTCTGGACCGCCTCCGAACGCGGCGGCCTGATCAACGTTTACAGGGCGAGGACTGATCGGGACGAAGCCGCCTGGATAGTCGGCAATATAGACAAGCTGCATGAAGATGGCTACGAATTCAGCGAGATGGCCATCCTCTACCGCATGAACGCGCTGAGCCGCGGCATCGAACAGGCGCTGCTGGAACGCAGCGTGCCGTATCAGGTCATCCGCGGGCTGGCGTTTTATGAGCGTCTTGAAGTGAAGGACGTGCTCTCGATGCTGAGGCTGGCCGTGAATCCCAAAGACGCAATTTCTCTGGCCAGAGCGGCCAATGTACCGCCGCGCGGCGTCGGCAAAAAGAGCGTGGAGACTCTGGGCGCATATATAGAAAAATTAAATTGCAGCGGGCCGGAAGCCGTCTGGCAGGACATCGAAAAAAGCGGCGGCGGACTGAGAGGCAAATCCGGCGAAGGCGCCAAAAAGCTTGCCTCCGAGATGCTGGACATCCTCTCAATGTCGAGCGATCCGCGCGGAGCCGTCAATGCGATCCTCTACAACCACGGCTATGAAGATTATCTGAAGGCCAACTATCCGGAAGATTACGACGAGCGCGAGGGCAACGTGCTGGAAATCCTCTCCCTGCTGCCGGACGACGGCGGCGATATAGGGGAGATACTGACCGAGATACCTCTGTACACAGATCAGGACAGCGCCTCCTTAGCTGACGGCGGCGTCAATCTGCTGACGCTGCACGCGGCCAAGGGGCTGGAGTTCCCGGTCGTCTTTCTGACGGGGCTCGAAGAGGGTGTGTTCCCAGGAGCGCGCGCGGTGGCCGGCGAAAGCGATATGTCTGAGGAACGCCGCCTCTGTTACGTCGGCATGACGCGGGCCAAGGAAAAACTGTTTATCAGCGGCGCGGCGAGCAGGCTGCTCTACGGCGGCATCCAGAGGAACGTAACTTCGCGCTTTGTGGGCGAGATACCGGCTGACTGCAAAGAGATGAAGGACGACACGCAGGGAGGTCTTTACTATGTTGACCATCGGGCTGACAGGCGACGTTGGCGCTGGTAAAAGCACGCTCTGCCGCGTCTGGAGCGGCATGGGCGCAGCTGTGTTCGACGCTGACACGATCGCGCGCGACCTGTGGAAGCGCCAGGACGTGCAGCGTGAGGCGGAACAACGGTGGGGAAGCGGTTTCTTCAAAGGCGAATGGAAGGACGTACTCGCCAGAATAGCGGCGAAGATTTTCACGGACGATGCGGAATATACCTTCGCCTCCCAGCTGCTGCACGGCGCGACCATGAAAGAGCTGCGGCGTCTGATTGACGCGTCAACCGGCTGGGTCGTGGCGGAGATCCCGCTGCTCTACGAATGCGGAGCTGCCGACTGGTTCGACGGCGTCGTGTTTGCCGCGGCTTCGGTCGAGAAGCGCATAGAGCGCAATAAAAAACGCAGCTGGGACGAGAACGAAGTCCGCCGCCGCGACGCCAAGCTGATGCCGCGCGAAGATAAGATCAAACGCGCCGACTGGGTGCTCGAGAACTCGGGTACGCTGGCGGAATGGGAGCAGAAAGCCCGTTCTCTGGGCGAGATGTTTCTGAAAATGGACAGCGCGAAGCGCTGACGACCGTTCCCTGGCGTTAAACGATGAAGACAGCGGCCTCCTGCGAAAAGGGAGGCCTCTGTCTTATTGCGGTTAAAGCATTACGCCTGCAGATCCGGCCAGCAGCAGCCTTTTCCTCAGGCACCAGAGCACGGCGGCGCCGATGGCGGCGCCAGGTACGCAGCTCATGAGGAAGGAGGTTGCGAAGAAGGCGAAGCCAAGGCTTTTTCCCATGAACGGAGCCACGACGGCGGCGCTCACCCAGGCTCCGATGACGCCGGTGCCGACAGGTTCCGCCAGAGCGGCGGCTATCTTATACTTCTTTGGCAGCAGCATGGCTGCGATCCCGTCCAGCAGCGCTCCGAACATGCTGCCCGGAAAGGCGAAAAGACTGCCGGTGCCAAGCATATTGCGCACCAGGCTGGTCGTAAAGGCTGCACCAACCGCCCAGAACGGCCCCAGCGTCACGCCGGCGATCACGTTGATCGCGTGCTGGAACGGGAAGCATTTTGTCGGTCCCACTGGGACAGACACTACGGAAAGGACCACGCCCGCGGCCGCGAACATGCCGGCGAGAGCCGCGCGCCGCAGCAGGGCTTTGTTTGAGCTGATCGTTGTTTCTGACATTTTTACCAGACCTCCGAAAAATTTTGTCCGGAATCCAGCGGAAAAAAATAAAACCCCGCTCCTGAATCCGGAAGCGGGGACCTGCTCGTTATTCTGCCCTCTCTCCCTACGCCGGTACTGACCGGATCAGGTTATGGGGTCGAAGGTTGCCCTTCCTCTCAGCCTGCGGAACTTGCGCTCCCTGGCTCCCCCGGAGAATTCCATCTCTTATAGCTGACATTTTACACCTCTGCGCTTTTATGTCAACTTGACAAATCCGGCTGCGGTTGTTAAAACAGAGGCCGCATCGGGGGAGTCTTGCGACTGAGATGCGGCCCTTGCGGCCCTGACCCTTTGAACCTGAACCGGACAATACCGGCGGAGGAAGATGCTGGCCTCTTATCATTTCCGAGCGCCTTCACCGATGCATAAAATCTCACCTTTGGTGGAGGAGGAGTTTCCATGAAAGTTCCGCTTAAAGTTCTGGTCGAGGGCGCGCTCTGCATCGCGCTTTCCATCGCCCTGTCGTATGTCAGGCTTTTCTCGCTGCCGCAGGGCGGCTCAGTTAGTCTGTCCATGCTGCCGCTCTTCATTTTCGCTCTGCGCCGCGGAGGCGGCTGCGGCATGCTGGCCGGCGCCGTCACGGGTTTGCTGCACCTGTTCCTGGGCGGCTACGTAGTACATCCGGTCCAGGCTCTGCTGGACTACCCGATCGCGAGCGGCGCTCTGGGGCTGGCCGGATTTTTCCAGAGCAAAAAGATCCTCGGCATTGCCGTCGGCACTCTGTGCAACATGATGTGCTCCGTGCTGTCCGGCGTGATCTTCTTTGCCTCTTACGCTCCCAAGGGCATGAACGTGCTGCTCTACTCGCTGATGTACAACGGCAGCGTGGTGCTGACCAAGGGCGTCATCTGCGCGGTGCTGGCCTGTCTGCTCCTGCCGCGGCTTGAAAAATTCAGGTAATGTTATAATGACGGCGGAATTTTAGCGCGCCGGAGGTAATAACGTTGAAACTTGTGCTCCCAAACATATCTGCCGATATAAAGAATGCTGCGGGCGAGGTGCTGCTGATGGTCCTGGGCGGCCGCGCGCCCGACTCCGAATGGCTTTCGTCGCTTGACTTCGGCGGCGAGATCTGGGCTGTCGACAAGGGCGTGGAGGCCTGTCAAAGGTCAGGCATCGTACCGGACAGGCTCATCGGGGACTGCGACAGCGCCGCGCCCTCGTCCTGGCAGTGGGCTGTCGATCAGGGTGCTCCTGTGTTCAAATACGAAAGCGACAAAGACCTGACTGATTTTCAGCTCGCTCTCGATTTGGCTGCGGAAACGGGTCGCAATTACTGCATAGCAGTAACGGGAGTTTTCGGCGGCAGGTTTGACCACCTCTGGAGCGCGACCCTCTCGTTTCTGCACAGAAGCGACGAATACGTGCCGCTGCTGATGGCCGACGAATGCGAAGGTCTGTTTGTAATGAAGGGAGAGGACGAAATCTCCATGAATTTTGGAGCCAGGCCCGAGGCCCTGTCGCTCATTCCGTTTTCGCGCGAGTGCTGGGGTGTTTCCGCAGGCGGCGTGCGCTGGCCGCTCGAAGACGTGGTGCTCGAATACCGCGATCCGTACAGCGTCAGCAACCGGCTCGGAGAGGAACTCCAAACGTCAGTCTCGGTAAAGAGCGGCCTGCTGGGCGTCTATTGGGAGTGTCCAAAGTAAAGATATCCGCCGCCGCGCCTTGCCCGACAGCTCCTTATAGGAGTGGATTCAGCATAAATCCGCACTGTCAGGAGGGCCGATATGCTAGAATATCCCTCGTGATTTTAAAAGAGTTAAGGATGTGATCCTGCTATGTTGTTTGGCGGCGGAGACCTGATTGGTCGCCTTGCGCAGCTGCTGTTGAGTCTGCCGGCGGTCCTCTGGGCTATAACGTTTCACGAATACTGTCACGGCTACGCGGCGCTCAAGTGCGGCGACCGCACTGCCGAGCTGGACGGGCGCCTGAGCCTTAATCCGATGCACCATCTGGACCCGGTTGGCGCTCTCTGCCTGTTGTTCTTCCGTTTCGGCTGGGCGAAGCCGGTTCCCATCAATCCGGGCAATTTCAGACATCCGCGCCGCGATCTGGTGATCGTGAGCTTGGCCGGCGCCGCCGGCAACATCCTCACGGCTTTTGTCTGCGCGCAGCTGGTGCGCTGGGTGCCGTCACTGTTCGCTAGCTACGGAGCGCAGCAGTTCATTCTCATTATGATATACATGAACGTGGGCCTGGCCGCCTTCAACCTGATCCCCATTCCGCCGCTCGACGGTTCGCGCGTGCTCTATGTGCTGCTGCCTTACAACTGCCTCAACGCCTATTATTTCCTTGAGCGCTGGGGAATGTTCATCATCCTGGGGCTGATCCTGACCGGCGTTTTCCCGATGCTCATGGATCCCCTGTCCAAAATAATCCTCAGCGTGATACTCTGATGAAGTTCTTGCTCACAAATGACGACGGCGTCTTTTCCATCGGCATCCAGACGGCCGCCAGGCGGCTTGCCGTGGCGGGGCATGAAGTGCTGATCGTGGCTCCGGACCGCGAGCGCAGCGGCAGCGGACATGCAATGACGCTCGACCGTCCTCTTGTTATGAACGATGTGGACAGAAAATTTCTGCTCGGCGATTTTACGGCCAAATCCTGCAACGGACTGCCGACCGACTGCGTGGTGCTGGGATTGGAAGCGCTTGGCTTCAAGCCCGATATGGTGATCTCCGGCATCAATCAGGGGCCGAACGTGGCGGACGACCTCACCTATTCCGGCACGGCCTGTGCCGCAATGGAAGGTCTGATAGCCGGATACCCGGCGCTCGCCATGTCGCTTGACAGCGGCTCCGCGGACCCGGAAGTGCACAACGATACGGCGGCCGAAGTGATGATGTCTCTGGTTTCATGGTTTACGGAACATCCGATGGAGGCCGGGCTCATGTATAACGTCAACGTGCCCAACGTACCGCTCGCTGAGCTGAAAGGCGTCAGGGTTACGCGCAAGGGCGTGCGCCGCTACAATGACAAGATCAGAGTCGTGAGATCCCCGTCCGGTTCGCCGGCCTACTGGATCGGCGGCCATATTGACGACGAACTGGCAGATGGCACGGACGTGAGCGCCATCGCGGCAAAATATGTCTCCGTGACCCCCGTCCACATAGAAATGACGAGCTTCGACGCGCTGCGCCGGGATAAGAGTGGCGCGATGGAAAGCACACTGGACGGTCTGATAAGGAAAAATCGCTGAGACCGGATTTCTGAAATACAAGTGTACTGAGCAGGACCGCCTCACTCCGGCAGTCCTGTTTTTTTGTTGCCTGGATGGCTCCTGACAGCGGTTCTCCATTATTGTCTTGACGAATACTGACCATTATCGTATAATCGCTCCAGATTACGGAAACGGAGTGAGCTCAATGTCGTCTGAATCGTCAAACCTCACAAAGATCATCGAGGATTATATAGACCAGCTGCTTGAAGAAAACGACGAAGGCTGCGTGTCACTGCGCAGAAAGGATCTCGCCGAACGCTTCGGCTGCGTGCCGAGCCAGATCAACTACGTGCTGCGCAGCCGCTTTGCGCCGGAGAACGGCTTCCTCGTTGAAAGTCAGCGCGGCGGCCACGGCTACATACGCGTTATTCAGCTTTCGTTCAAGAACTGCGACGAAGAGGTGACGCATCTTTCCGACCTGGTTGGCAACGCCATCACCGAACAGGAGGCTCGGCGCCTGCTCGTGAACCTGCAGAACAGGGAGCTTATCACGCCGAGGGAGCGTCTCATTATTGAAGTTTCGCTCAGGAACCAGGAGGAGAACGGCCGCACTCTGTTCGACCTTTCGCCGTACAGACGCGACATCATGCGCGCCGAGCTGCTCAAGAAACATCTTACAAGTCTAGCTATGGGGTAGGTGGTAAACATGCTTTGTGAACGCTGCGGAAAGAACGAGGCGGAAGTTCACCTCGTGAAAATGGTCAACGGCGAGAGGCATATCGAGCATGTGTGCCGCCGCTGTGCAAGAGAATTGCTCCCGAACGCCGGGAAATCGATGAAGATGTCGTTTTCGCTCGAAGGTTTCGCAGGACTGGAAGACGCGCTCAAGGAAATGTTGTCCCCGATCCTGCCGGAGCTCTACGGCGGCACGGACAACATCGCTCACTGTCCGAACTGCGGGGCGCCTATCCCCAGGGAGATCTTCGACGGAGCCGCAGATCCTTCGGACGACGCGGCTGTCAGGGAGCTATGTCACATTGACTGCGACGAGCTCTCGGACCTGAAAAACGAACTCCGGCGCGCTGTGCGCAAAGAACAATACGAACGCGCGGCCGAGCTTCGCGACAAGATCAATATTTTGCAGAAAAAAAAGGACGCTTAAGCCATGTGGCAGAATTTTACGGAACGGGGCAAGCGTGTGTTCCAGCTTGCTCATCGGGAGGCATTGCGCCTCGGACACGACGTCATCGGCACCGAGCACCTGCTGCTGGGGCTGCTGGCGGACGGAGACGGGGTCGTGCCGCAGATCATATCTTCGTTCGGCATCGATACCTACGCTTTGAAAAAAGAGGTTGAAGAGGTCATCGGCGCCGGCGAACCGCGCACAGAGATCGTGGACCTGCCTATGAGCCCGCGTGCCAAGCTGGTGATCGACCTCTCGATGAAAGAGGCGCGCCGCATGGGCGTGAATTATATAGGCACAGAGCATATTTTGCTCGGCATCCTGGCCGAGGGAGAGGGACTGGCGGCGCAGATGCTGGTCTCTCACGGCATGGATCTGGCTAAATGCCGTTCCGCGGTGAGAGACTATATGGGCGGAGCCACGCCTGAGCCTCCGAGGCCCGGCGACAACCGTCCCGGTCAGGAGCCGCCGCAGCAGGAGCCTTCCGGTCCTTCCAAAACGCCGGTGCTCGACCAGATGGGCATCGACCTGACCGCCATGGCTGCCCGCGGCGAGCTGGACCCAGTGATCGGCAGGGAAAAAGAGATCCAGCGCGTGGTGCAGATACTTTCGCGCCGCACGAAGAACAATCCCGTGCTGATCGGCGAGCCGGGCGTCGGCAAGACCGCCGTGGCGGAAGGCATCGCTCAGCGCATCCTGAGCGGCGACATCCCAGAGATACTGCGCGGCAAGAGGCTCATGCAGCTCAACGTTGCCAACCTCGTGGCCGGCACCAAGTACCGCGGCGAGTTTGAAGAGCGTATGAGGCGGCTTGTCAAGGAGATCCACGATACGAAAAAAGTCATCCTCTTCATCGACGAGATCCACACGCTGGTGGGAGCCGGCGGAGCCGAGGGCGCGGTCGACGCGGCCAACATCTTGAAGCCCAGCCTGGCGCGCGGCGAGTTCCAGGTCATCGGCGCTACCACGATCAACGAATACCGCAAGTACATCGAAAAAGACGCTGCGCTTGAGCGCCGCTTCCAGCCCGTGCAGGTGGACGAACCTTCGGAAGAAGACACGGTCTCCATCCTCAGAGGGCTGCGCGACAAGTACGAAGCGCACCATCGCGTGAGGATCACAGACGACGCACTGACCGAGGCGGCAAGGCTTTCCAAACGCTATATCAGCGACCGCTTCCTGCCGGACAAGGCCATCGATCTGATCGACGAGGCTTCTGCCCGGGCCCGCATCAAGGCTCTGGAGATGCCTGATGATTTTAAAACGCTGGAACACAGCGTGGACGACATCCGCAAGGAGAAGGAAGAAGCGGTCGTTTCCCAGGAGTTTGAGAAGGCCGCCGATCTGCGAGATCAGGAGAAAAAACTTCTCGAACAGATCGCCGAGCGTCGCCGCAGCTGGACTGAATCGCGCAACCAGTTCACCCCCGACGTGGACGCAAACGACATCGCCGAGATCGTGGCCGAATGGACCGGCATCCCCGTCACACAGATGACGGAGGCCGAAAGCCGCCGCCTGCTGCGCATGGAGGAAGAGATCGGCAAAAGGCTCGTCGGTCAGGATGAAGCGGTCAAAGCCGTAGCGCGTGCCATCAGAAGGTCGCGCAGCGGCATGAAGGACCCCAAGCGTCCGGTCGGCAGCTTCCTGTTCCTGGGTCCGACCGGCGTCGGAAAAACGGAGCTGGCCCGTCTGCTGGCGGAATTTCTCTTCGGCAGCGAGGATGCCATGATACGGCTTGACATGAGCGAATACATGGAGCGCCACGAAGCGGCCAAGCTCATTGGAGCGCCTCCGGGTTACGTCGGTTTTGAAGAGGGCGGCAAGCTCACGGAGGCCATCAGAAGACGGCCTTATGCAGTGGTGCTCTTCGACGAAATAGAGAAAGCGCATCCGGACGTTTTCAACATGCTGCTGCAGCTGCTTGAAGACGGGCGGCTTACGGACGGGCAGGGCCGCCTGACTGATTTCCGCAACGCCGTCATCATTATGACGAGCAACGTAGGCGTCGGAGAAGTCATGCAGAACAGAAGCGTCGGTTTCGGCGGCGCCGGCGGCGCCGATATCGATCCGGATAAAATGAAGGCCACCGTGACAGACGCGGCCAAAAAGACATTCCGTCCCGAGTTCCTCAACAGGGTGGACGAGATGCTGATTTTCCGGCCGCTGGGGAAGAAGGAGCTTCTGCTGATCGTGGACATCATGCTCTCAGACGTCATGAAGCGCACGACGGACTGCGGAATCAGGCTCACGGTCAGCGGCGAGGCAAAACAGCTGCTGCTCGACAAGGGCTATGATCCAAGATACGGAGCGCGCCCACTGCGCAGAGCCATCCAGAAAATGGTGGAGGATAATCTCGCCAACCTGCTGCTGGAGAATACCCTGACCAAAGGCGACGCGGTGGTCGTGAACGCTGCTGACGGAGAACTTAAGTTCGACAAACAGTAACGGGTTGAAATTAAACCGGGAGGTGTGTATTTTATACCTCTCGGTTTTTTGTTTTTTGTGATAGGATTTCACACAATGCTGCAAAATTTAGGCACAAAAACCTGGAGGGGTTCCGATGTCACTTAACAGAAAGACCAAAACAGTCATAACGCTGCTTTTTGCCGCGCTTGCAATAGCAATGGCCACAGCCGCTTTTGCGGCCGACGGCGGTGCGCCTGTGATACAGGCCGGTTCGCAGACGCTCAATGAGAACGAAGTGCTGCAGGTGCTGGGCAGTTCCGCCGGCGGCAACCCGATGATGGTCGGCATGATGCTCGCTCAGGCCACGTCAAAGGACAGGCTGGAAATGGCGAATCAGATCGCAGACGCGCTGGTTTTCGCTGAGGCAGCCCAAAAGACCGGCCTTGACAAGAACCCGGACACGGCTTTTAAGATCAAATGGCAGACCATTCAGACGCTGGTCGAGGCCTATCTGGGCGAGGCAGGCAAAAAACTTGACGTGAGCGAAAAGGCGATGAAGAAATACTACGACGGTCACAAGGGCGAGTTCATTCAGGCCCCAGCTTCGCATGTGCTCCACATCCTTTGCGAGACCGAGAAGGAAGCAGCCGACGTGAAAGCCGAGATAGAGAAGACCAAGGATTTCGCGAAGGTCGCGGCCGCCAAGAGCAAGGATCCCAACAGCGCGCCCGGCGGCGGTGATCTCGGCTGGGTCGAAAAGGGCACTCTGGACAAGGATTTCGAAAATGCTGCCGACGCAGCTCAGCTGAACGAACTGGTTGGTCCTGTGAAGTCGGCCTATGGCTGGCACATCCTGAAGGTCACGGAGCGCCGTCCTCAGAAGCAGCTTTCCTATGACGAAGCAGTACAGGAAGTTTCACAGAGGATGCAGCACAACTTCGTAGACGAACAGCTCCATGCAGCCAAAAAGACCATCGCGGTCAAGATCGATCAGAAAGCGCTCGACAATTTGGGCGGCATGGCTGCCCCTGCCGAAGACGCAAAGGATAAAAGCACGGCGGCTCCCGCAAAGTAAAGTATGGCGGATTCTGTAGTCTTTAACGGCGGGCGCCTGCTGCCGGGCTGGATAAAATATCTCGGAACCGCTTTCGGCGTGCTCTTCGCCGGATTCGGCGTGAGCCGTATAGCCGCCGGCGACGTTAAGACCTCGTTTGCGCCGCTGGCGGCCGGATTCATCTCCATCTATACGGCCGGTTATGACAGAAAATTCGTTATGGATGAAGCAGGCGTGACAAAAACGACCTCATTCTGGGATTGGCGCAAAAAGACCTTCGTAGGCTGGAACGATGTCCGTTCGGTAACGAGGCTGCCGGGCAGAGGCACGAGGATCTATTTCCGCGTCGAAGCTTCGGATTCGCGCTCGGTCCTGATGGAGTTCAAAAAAGACCAGGCCGGCGACGTGGCGGAGATCCTGGAAAATCACCTGGACTCCGGCCGCCTTGCCGCGGCCGGAGTTTAAAGCGGGGAGGCGGCAGTTCTGTTCAAGCTGCATATAATCGGCGATCTGTTTATCGACGCGGCAAAACTGCTGGCCCCTGTGATCCTGGCCGCGCTATGGCTCCTGCTTGACTGGCTGCTGCGCGCTTTTCTGCGGCATCTTATGAGGGCCGCCGTCGAAAGGGTGCGCGCGTCGGAGGGCGACGAGATCAAAAAACAGTCCGTCGAACAGCGCATGAAAACGATCCATCAGCTGATGAGCCAGCTGCTGCGCGTGCTTCTGGCCGTAATAATGATATTCTGGATCCTTGGCTCGGTCGGCATCGACCTGAGACCTGTGATAGCCGGCATTGGCGTCGTCGGTCTCGGTATTTCCCTGGCCGCGCAGAACATCATTCGCGACTATATCAACGGATTCATCATTCTCGTCGAGGATCAGTACAATGTCGGCGACTGGATAGACGTCAATTCGTTCCAGGGTACCGTGGAGCTGTTCACGCTCAGGGCGACCAGGCTGCGCGACATCGAAGGCAATCTGGTCATCATTCCCAACAGCACTGTCCAGACTGTCGTCAACTACACCAAGGGCTGGTCGGTGGCGGTTGTCAAGGTATCCATAACTTATGAGTCTGATTATGCGAAGGCCCGTTCCATCATGCTTGAACTGGCCAATGAAATGGCGGCTGCAGACGGAGGCACGATCCTGGGAGCGCCCGTGTTCCACGGAATCACCAATTTTGGCGACAATTCGGTGGACATGAGGGTGCTGATCAAGACGCAGCCGGGCAGACAGTGGGATGTGAGCCGTAAATACCGCGAGCGTCTGAAAGAGCTGTTTGACGCCGGCGGCATCGGATTTGCATATCCGCAGCTGGTGCTGCACAAGTCAGAGGATAATTCCGCAGAGAAATAGTAATCATAATCAAAAAACATAACGGCGAATCGCAGCTGCGATCCGCCGTTATGTTTTATTTGGTAGTCCCTACGAGATTTGAACTCGTGTTAACGGGCTGAGAACCCGGCGTCCTGGGCCGCTAGACGAAGGGACTGATTCGCTGTGGCTTTAATGGCTGGGGTACCAGGATTCGAACCTAGATTGCCTGATCCAGAGTCAGGTGTGCTGCCGTTGCACCATACCCCAAAAGGCCCAATCCGAAGCTTTGCGCCCGGACATGACAAGAGAAAATTATATCGGGTTTCTGCCCGTTGTCAACCCATTCCGGCAAAATTCGCAGGGGAATATTTTTGTGCCAAATTGTCGTAATTCATTGTCAAACGCTGGCTATAATCGGCTTTAAGTGGTACGATAATAAACTGGAGGGAGTTGTGTTTATGTCTATACCCGACAACAATAGAAGAAGGCCGAGGACGCGCAGAAGAACTCTGAAAACCAGCGAGCTTAGAGTGATACCGCTGGGCGGTCTTGGCGAAATTGGCAAGAATATCACCGCTTTTTGCTGCGGAGAGGATATCATCGTCGTAGACTGCGGTCTTAAATTCCCGGAAGAGGACATGCTCGGCATTGATTTCGTCATTCCGGATGTACAGTATCTGCTTGAGAATAAAGACAAGATACGCGCGATCTTCATAACGCACGGACACGAAGACCATATCGGCGCGCTGCCGTTTGTGCTGCCGAGGCTCGACGTGCCGGTTTACTGCTCGCGGCTCACCAAGGGACTCATTGATTATAAGATGCAGGACGCGAATACGAACTACAGTCCCAAGTACCGCGAGGTCAAGGGCGGAGACACGGCCGCCGTAGGATGTTTCACTGTGAAATTCATATCCGTGTGCCATTCGATACCGGATTCCATGGCTCTGGCTATTAAGACGCCGCTGGGCACCATTGTGCACACCGGCGATTTTAAGCTTGATCCGACGCCTATCGACGGCGTCACGACGGATTTGTGCACCTTCGCAGAACTCGGCAAGGAAGGCGTGCTGCTGATGATGTCCGATTCAACGAACATCGAAAGAAGCGGCTCCACGCCGCCGGAGAAAACGGTTGGGCAGACGTTCGAAAGATTGTTCCGCCTTTACCGCGACCGGCGCATTGTGGTGGCTACCTTCTCCAGCAACCTTCACAGGGTGCAGCAGGTGGTCAACACGGCTGGGCGCTTCAACCGCAAGGTGGTGCTGGCCGGACGCAGCATGGTAAACAACGTTGAGCTGGCGCGTGAGCTTGGGTATATGGATATTGCCGATGATATGCTCATCAGCTCCGAGGAGGCCGACCATCTGTCGCCCAACAGGGTCGTGGTCATTACGACTGGCAGCCAGGGAGAGCCTTTTTCCGGTCTTGTGCTGATGAGCCGCGGCGCCCACCGCTCAGTGAGGCTCGGCGACAAAGACCTCGTCATCATCTCGGCCACGCCGATCCCAGGCAACGAAAAACTCGTGAGCCAGACCGTGAACCGGCTTTTCGCGCTGGGCTGCGAGGTCGTTTACGAACGAGACCAGAAGATCCACGTTTCCGGACACGGTTCGCGCGACGAACTGACGATGATGTTCAGCCTGGTCAAGCCTAAATATTTCATGCCTGTCCACGGCGAGTACCGGCACCTTGTGCGCCACGCGCAGCTTGCGCGCGATATGGGCGTGCCGGCCAAAAATGTCTTCATTCTGCAAAACGGCGACGTGCTCAGGTTCCAGGGACCCCACAAGGCGGGCCCAGACGGTCATGTAGAAGCCGGCGCCGTGCTGGTGGACGGCGTGGCACTCGGCGAATTTGAGGGCAGCATCCTGCGCGAGAGGCGCGAACTTTCGGAGAACGGACTGGTCGTTATCTCGCTGGTGCTGGACAAATCCTATAAAATCAAAGCTCCTGTGCAGATACAGACAAAGGGCAGCGTGTTCTCCTCGGAGGACGGCGGTACCTTCAAAGACATGGAAAAAGCGGTGACCGCGGCGGTGGCGCAGCTGGCGCGCACGCCAGGGGCCAAACCGGAGGCTCTGCCGACTGAGATCAGAAAGAGGATCAGGGACGTCTTTGGCCGCACGTCGCGCAATTACCCGACGATCGTGCCTCTGATAACAAAGCTCTAAAACGTACTATCAAAATGCGAAGGGCAGGATGAAAAGCACATGTCAATAGCGTCTTTTCTGCAGATAATTGCAGGCGTTGGCGTCCTTGTTTATGGTATTGTCATTATGGGCGACTCTCTGCAGATCCTGGCGGGAGATCGTCTGAGGAAACTGATAGGAGCGCTTACCGGAACACCGATCAGAGGGTTGCTGCTGGGCACTGCGGTGACCAGCATTCTGCAAAGCAGCAGCGCTACGACAGTCATCGTTGTAAGCTTCGTCGACGTCGGCTTCATGACGCTCACTCAGGCCATCGGCGTCATTCTGGGCGCGAATATCGGTACGACTGTCACGGCTCAGCTGATGTCGCTCGACATCACTAACTTCGCCTATTTGTGCGTGGCGGTGGGAGCCTCCTTCTGCATTCTCTGCCACAATAAGAAACACAAGCAGATCGGCGTGGGGCTCGTGGGTTTCGGGCTCCTCTTCACCGGCATGAACATGATGCAGCAGCCGATGTCCTTCTTAAAATCAGATCCTAAGATCATGCTGATGTTCGGCAATCATATATTCTTCGCGTTTCTGGCAGGTCTGGTCGTTACGCTGATCGTGCAGTCCAGCTCCGCCACAGTCGGTCTTACAATGGCTATCGCAGCGCAGGGACTGCTGCCGCTTGAGACCACGATCGCGATCATTCTGGGAGACAATATCGGCACCACGATCACAGCAGTGCTCGCTTCCCTGGGCGCCAACCGCTCAGCCAAACAGGCTGCCTGCGCCCACGTGATGATCAAGGTCATCGGTACCTGCGTTATTATGAGCATCCTTCCGTTCTACACGCATCTGATCTCCCTCACCTCTTCCAGCATCACGCACCAGGTGGCGAACGCGCACACGATCTTCAGCGTTGTGATCGCCCTGATGTTCCTGCCTTTCGTCAAGCCTTATGCAAATCTGATCAGGAAAATCATTCCGGATGACAAGAACGAAGAAGTGATGGGTCCCATGTACCTCAACAGGTCCCTGATCTCCGTTTCCCGCGCTGCCGCGGTTGACGCGGTACGCAAAGAGATGATCAGGCTCGGCGAGCAAGCTCAGAAGATGATAGAGAACTGCCGCGAGATGTTCCTCGATGATAATCCGAAGCTGGCTGACGAGGTCGATCGCGAAGAACGCAACGTCAACGACCTTACGCACGAGATAGTCAAATACGCTACGGAAGTCGGACAGACCGGCCTGTCGTCGGACCTCTCCACGCTGCTCAACTCATGCACTGGCGGCGTCGGAGACGTCGAAAGGATCGGAGACCACGCGACCAATCTTGTGGAGATGTACCAGTATCTGCAGGATCACAACCTGAAGTTCTCGCCCAAGGCGCTCGACGAGGCGCGGGAGATGTTCGACCTGGTGCTTTCGGCAGTTTCGCGCAGCATCAAGGCTCTGGAGGACGAGGATCCCAAGCTTGCGCAGGAGGTCATCGACCTTGAAGACCGCATCGACTACATGGAGAAATCGCTGCGCGCCCAGCACATCGCTAGGCTCAACGCAGGCGGCTGCAGTCCGGGAGCCGGCGTCGTCTTTATCGATATCCTGAGCAACCTTGAAAGAGTCGGAGATCACTCGCACAATCTGGCGATGGTCGTATTCGATATAGAACGGATGCATCACGGAGTGTCCGTAAACGAAAAATAACAGAATCAAAGCATAAAAGGAGACGCTTTAAATGGATTACAAAATGATTCTTCTGGGGCTTGTCCAGGGGCTGACGGAATTTCTGCCCGTGAGCAGTTCCGGGCATCTGGCGCTCGCTCAGATATTTCTCGGCATAACGACGCCGCCGCTTTCTTACGATCTGGTGCTGCATGTGGCTACGATGCTTGCTACCGTGATCTTTTTCCTGTACGACATCATCTCTCTGCTGGGCGGCTGGATTGGCGGTTTTATCCCGTCCAGCAACAGACACGGCGAAGGCTGGCCTACGGGTTGGGCTGTGATTGTCGGCACGATCATCACCGGCGCGATCGGTTACTACGCCAAGGATTTTGTCGAGACTGCCACGCAGAACTCGCTTATGGTCGGACTAGGCCTGATGTTTACCGGTTTTGTTCTGCTGGTCTGCTCGTTCCTCAGGCAGGGTTACGGCAAGGTTCGCGTGACCGACGGTTTGTTCGTGGGCCTGGCCCAGGGCATCGCCGTGCTGCCTGGCGTTTCCCGTTCCGGCATGACGATGATGGCAGGGCTGGCGGTCGGCATCAGCAGAGAAGAGGCATTCCGCTTCTCCTTCCTGCTCTCCATTCCGGCGATATTGGGTGCCACCATTCTGCAGGCGTTTGACATGGGTGGCTGGCACGGTTTTGTAACGTCGCTGCCGTCCGGCTGGTTTCTGGGCGCCGTCTGCGCTTTCGTGAGCGGGTTCCTTGCCCTGGCGGCTCTGAAGCGCATCGTGATCGCATCAAAGTGGTGGATGTTCGGCGTTTACTGCCTGATCGTGGGCGGGGCCGCCGTCGCCATAACTTATCTGGGAGCGTGGTAACAGATGTCTTTGCTCAGATCCTCGCCGCTGCGGTGGGGTGTTATCTTCCTCTGTTTGCTGCTCGGCACCTGGTGTGGAATGTTTTTTCAGCATATTACGGCGACGTCACTGCTGTTTGCCAATTTTGTAGACATCGGCTTTAACGTCAAAGAGATCGACCTGGCGATGCTTAAGTTCGGATTCCTGTTCGCGCTCAAGCTCAACCTCGGCACCATCGTCGGCGGCGTGATCGGCCTCTGGATCGCGCGCTGATGAAACTGGTACTTGCCTCCGGCAGTCCCCGCAGGCGGCAGCTGCTTGGCGAGCTCGGCTGGAATTTCATCGTTGAACCTTCGGCGCTGAAAGAATCCAGAGTTCCCGGAGAAAGCCCTGAAAATATGGTCTGCCGCCTTGCAGAGACGAAGGCGGCAGATGTTTTTTCGCGCCACCGCGACGCCTTTGTGATCGGCGCCGATACAGTTGTGGCGATAGACGGACGCGCGCTTGGTAAACCGGCGGACGTAGACGAAGCCGTGCAGAT
>Ga0163159_1001934_pt1 | contig 18322 bp, 15 predicted proteins | sample BioMet9_FD_108702 | JGI IMG/M metagenome (GOLD analysis project Ga0163159, IMG submission 108702) | Microbial communities from bioreactor (seeded with sewage sludge) at Lawrence Berkeley National Lab, California, USA - Biofuel... | ecosystem: Engineered > Bioreactor > Anaerobic > Unclassified ... | reverse complement strand
GATTCGATAGCTATATCATATAGCAGGGACTTCTCGGTACTGTTGTCCATAATGATCCGGCCTTTCAGTTATTTTAAAAAAGTATACAGCAGCGGGAATAATATTGCAATGATTTTTGAATAATGTGGGAGTCAGTGCACGGTTCCTCTGCCGTCTTATGACATCCGGTTTATTCAAAAAAACTTTTTTTAACTGGCGGTGAAAACTCGTTGGCGTTTTTATTGATAGGTGTGAATTTACTGCGGAGTTGCTTCTGCTTTCTATGGCAATGTAATTAAATCGATGATTAAATACATAAGTATAAGCTTCATTTATTGCAACAGAAGAGGTTCTGGTTGATCAATCAAGGTTGAATTAATGATTCTAATGGTAGAAGGAACAATCAGCAAATAGAGGAGTTTGGAATAAATCTGCTTATGATATAATATCTATAGGCAAAAAGGTGTGCTGCAAAAAGGTATTTTCCAGCCATTGGGCAACACACTTTTTATCAGGTACACATAAGGTGAAAATGGTATGGAATTATTGAATATTATTAATTGCATTTGAGTATATTTTATGTTTATAGAGGAAAAGCATCACGAATTGCATTTATTGCCTTATCAACAAATTTGTTATTAATTAATAAAGAGATTTTTATTTCTGATGTTGATATCATTTCAATGCCAATATTTGCCCGGAACATGCATTCATACAATCGGGTAACAATAGATGTATTTGTCATTAATCCAATACCCATTAATGAGATCATTGCAGCATTTTTATTTACTCTGATATCTTGGATAACAAAATAATCATTGCTATTTTTGATAAGTTCAAGAACTTTATCGAGAGCTGTATCCATAACAGTAAAAGTAATATTACTGATATCGCTGACATTTTGCTGAAGAATTATGCCAATATTTACATTACTATCTGCAATGAGACGAAATAATGAGAATGTAAGATCAGGTCTATCATTCTGGCAAGTAATAGATACAATGGAAATTCTAGAATTGACAGCTAAATCATATAATTGTATTTCATTAAATACATCATTTTCCATTTATAGTAACCTCATATTATTTTAGAAGAAGTATATAGTATGAGAAATAATATACATTTCTTCTCATGGCACTGGATATGAATACATAACGGTTAATAATTGATTTACGCTGAAAATAGAAAAAGGCGATTGGATGTATCAGAATATTACCAACAATGCATTATCCCAATACAAGGAATTCAATCGCCTTTAGAAGTGACAAAATAAGGTTAGCGTATTGTTATTGTAGTTTACCAATAATTCTGGCGTTGTTTATATGATAAATCGGAAAATAAAAATGTGATTCTAGATGCTTATAGGTGCTTCTTTGTCTTCCTATGATGTTGTAAAGTGCAAAAATCAGAGTCATTTAATACCCGATTTCGATGAGTGTTTTTGGAAATTAAATTTTGCTTTAAAGCGTAAAACCCAACACACAGCATCTAAAAATTATTATATCATATTTTTATGCTTATAATCTCATTTCTGCCTTAACGTCTTTAAAACATTGTACTGCTTTATCAATATCTGCTTTGGTATGACCAGCACTTATTTGTGTTCTGATTCGCGCTTTCCCTTTTGGAACAACAGGGTATGAGAATGCTGTTACATAGATACCTTTTGTCAATAATCGGTCAGCAAATTCGCTAGCAATTTTTGCATCATAAAGCATGATCGGTATAATTGGATGAGTACCGGGCAAAAGCTCAAATCCAACTTTTTCCATCTCTGATCTGAAATACGAAGCATTTTCATGAACTTTGTCGCGAAGTGCTGTGCTACTTTCTAACATTTCAATTAATTTCAGCGAAGTTGCAGCAATGGCCGGGGCTAATGTATTTGAGAACAGGTAGGGTCGGCTTGTTTGCCGAAGTAACTCAATTATTTCTTTTGAACCGCTTGTATAACCGCCAGATGCACCACCAAGAGCTTTTCCAAGTGTGCCAGTAATAATATCTACTCGACCTTGAACGTCACAGTATTCAGGTGTGCCCCGACCTTTTTTTCCCATAAAACCGACCGCATGACTATCATCTACCATGACAAGTGCATCATATTCATCGGCAAGGTCGCAGATACCCTTTAGATTTGCAATATAACCATCCATTGAAAAAACTCCGTCTGTAGCAATCATTAGATTATTAGCTCCATTGGTCAGAGCATCTTCAATTTGGACCTTTAGATCATCCATATTATTGTTCTTATAACGATACCGTTTTGCTTTACATAATCGAATTCCATCTATGATACTTGCGTGATTAAGCTCATCACTGATTATAGCATCATCTTCTGATAATAGTGGGGCAAAAAGACCTCCGTTAGCATCAAAACAAGAAGAGTACAATATTGTATCTTCTGTTTTTAAAAAATTACTTATAGAGTTTTCCAAATCTTTATGCAGTTGTTGTGTCCCACAGATGAAACGGACAGAAGCCATTCCGTAGCCCCACTGATCATAAGCAGCTTTAGCAGCAGATATTAGCTCTAGGTTGTTTGCTAATCCAAGATAGTTATTGGAACACATGTTGATTACGTTATCTGCGGTAGTAGTATTTATAATATTTTTCTGTGGTGTAGTAATAATACGTTCTGCTTTATATGTTCCAGCAGCTTTGATTGCTTCAATTTGTTGAGTGTATTTTTTTAATATTGTTTTCATGGCAATCTACCTTTCGTTTGCACTTTCCCAATTTAAAATAACTTTTCCACTGTTACCACTATTCATGGCTTGAAAGCCCTTTTCATAATCTCGAAAATCTAAACGATGTGTAATAAGTGGTTTGAGGTCCAGACCGCCTTCAACCATGGCAATCATTTTATACCAGGTCTCGTACATTTTTCTTCCATAGATGCCTTTTAAGGTAATACTATTCCAGATTACCTTGTTCCAATCGATTATTGTTCCAGGTTGCTGTAAACCAAGAAGTGCAATATTTCCGCCATTTCGCATGTGTTCAATCATTGTATTAAGACCTGATGCACTTCCGCTCATTTCTAATCCCACATCGAAACCTTCTACAATTTTATACTTGTTAAAAACATTTGTTAGACTTTCTCGCGAGATATTGACTGTTTCTGTTGCACCCATTTTTTTGGCTAATTCAAGGCGATAATCATTAATATCTGTAACAATGATACTTCGAGCACCATTTCTTTTACAAACAGCAGTTGCCATTATACCTATGGGACCTGCACCTGTGATTAAAACATCTTCGCCAATAACGTCGAAGGCGAGTGCAGTATGTGTAGCGTTGCCAAGAGCGTCAAAAAAGCTGACAACATCTTCATCCAAATCATCTGGTATTGGGACAACATTACTTGCCGGAATTACCAAATATTCTGCGAACGCACCGTTACGATTAACACCTACACTACGGGTGTTTTTGCAAAATTGGCCATTGCCTGCGCGACAATTCCGACAATGATTGCATACAATATGTCCTTCACCAGAAACACGTTGCCCAATTTGGTATGCTGTTACACCAATACCAATATCGGAGATTTCACCAACATATTCATGGCCTATAATAAGTGGCGGTTTGATTGTTTCTTTGCTCCATGTGTTCCAGTTATATATGTGGACATCTGTACCGCATATTGCTGTTTTATGAATTTTAATCTGAACTTCACCCATTCCTGGTCTTGGAATTGTTTCTCTTTTTAATGACAGACCGGATTCAGGTCTTTCTTTTACAAGTGCCCACATGCTACTTTCCATTTTATCACTCCTCTCGACAATTTTTGAAATATACATAATAGAGCATAAATATCCAACAGAAATAGTAAACAGGTTATTAATACTATTAATACGAAACTTGCAAATTTTTTAAAATACAGTATAATAAAATAATGTTCATGAAAAATATGTTAGTAAGTTTGGAGGTTAGCAGCATGCAGGTGGGTGTTGAAATTAAAAGGCTAAGACAAAACAAAGGCATGACAATTAGGGCTTTAGCGGAGAAAACCGGTTTGTCTATTGGCTTTATTAGTAATGTAGAACATGAAATAAACAGTCCAACGATTAGCTCATTACAGCGTATATGTGAAGCATTAGATACGGATATTGTTAGCTTTTTTAAACCAGCTTTTTCTACAAGTATTGTATCAAGAAAAGGTGACTGCCAACATTTACAAATGCCAGCACGTACTCGTACAACGTGTGATTTGTTTCCGTTGATCAATAGAAAACTTCAACCTTCCTATATTACTATGGATCCAGGTGGCTACTATGGTGATCCTCCTTTAAAACACAAAGGTGAAGAGGTTTGCATGGTCATTTCAGGAGAAATTGAACTAACAGCAGGAGATGATCGCTATATTCTTGAAGAAGGAGACTGCATTTATATTGAATCAAACGTACCACATCAAATTCGCAATAAGGGGACGGAAAGAGCAAAAACCATATGGGTTACACTTCGCAATCAATAGAGTAGTTTATATAATTAAGTTTATAATAGACATGAATATAAAATGTGCAATTATAACAAAAACAACTTTAGTTTTGCAATATCTATAAATAACTACTATAGTTTATCTTTTTATATTATAATTGCAAAAAGAATAAATATCAAGTATTAATTTATATATTTGTTCACTATAATGATAAATCATAATCAGCCTAACGTCACTGGCAGTACATAAGAAATGATAAATACTTGTATGAACTTCGCAAAACGAGATATGCATACAAATTTTTCATTTGCAATACTGTAAATGATGTTAGGCTGATTTGCATATTTAAATATAATAACACTATTGATTTTTAAAAAAAACATAGTATAATATATTTTAAATAAAACATAGTGAACGATTCTAGAGTTCCATCAACGATGTGGGGGTGATTTTGCGTTGAATCAACCAGAAATCAAAACCAGTCAATTGCCATCTCCTATGGCTAAACGTATTCTTAATGCTGTTGAAGCAAATTTCCCAGAATTATTACAACGAGCTCAAGGTGCAATTAGAATTAATAGTATCAATCCAGATCACGATGAAGGAAAATTGAAAGATGCTAAGAATGGTGAGTCAAAAGTCAGTAATTACCTAGCAGAATATATGAGACATGCTGGTATGGATGTTGATATTTTTTCAGCTAAATCCCAACGAGAAAATGCAGTAGGCGTATGTAATTGTGGAGATGGACCATCTATTCTATTTAATGGACATGTTGACGTAGTAGGCGTGGGTGATAAAAGCCGATGGAAGATGGCACAACCATTTGAAGCTAAGATTATTGATGGAAAACTGTATGGGCGTGGTTCATCAGATATGAAAGCAGGTATTGTTTGTGCGATTGCTGCAATTAAAGCAATAAAGGATGCAGGATTAAAGCTAGGTGGAAAAGTATTAGTTGAAGCCGTATGCGGCGAAGAAAATATGGATACTGAGGCAGGAACTGGTGCTTGTATAGAAAGAGGTTATAGAGCAGATGCAGGTATATGCGTTGAACCTTCAGGTCCGCCATATAGTTTGGCAATTGAACCAGCGTCACCAGGAGCATTAACCTTTGAAATATGGATAAAAGGTAAAGCTGGACATACATGTATGCGGGATGAAATATGTCGCGCAGGAGGAAAGGGAGATTTTTTTGGTGCTTCGGCAATGGATAAAGCAGTATTTATTTATGAAGGCATGCGAAGACTGGAAGATAAATGGGGGTTCACTAAAGTACATCCAGTTTTTACTAGACCAGGACATTTTACAATTAATCCAGGATCTTTTTATGCTGGACCCACACCTTTTTCGATAACTGAAGAAGCTTGTCTTACTTATACGGCTTGGTATGCACCACAAGAGAGCGCAGACGATGTAAAAAAAGAAATAGTTGAATATATAACAAAATGGTGTGCCACAGATAATTGGCTTTGCCAAAATCCTCCAGTATTCAAATGGTTGATTTGCTGGCCACCATACAATGTTTCAGTTGATGCACCTATTTGTAAGGCTATTAATAATGCATTTTCAATGGCGTTAAATCGTCAAGCATTATCATATGGATTTGCAGCTGTTTCAGATGCATCATTTTTAAATTTAGCTGGTATTCCAACGGTTATAATGGGACCAGGAGATTTGTGCGTAGCACATGGACCAGATGAATTTGTGTTTGTTGACGAACTTAAAGAAGCGGCTAAAATTTATGCATTGACAATTGCATTATGGTGCGGCGTTAAATATTTAGACTGATCTTAAACTAATTTGCTTTATAATAATTTTACAGGAGGCAATTTATGAATGGAGAATTTGTTCATCGCTTTTTACCAAATTCAGCACCTGAAACAAAACGGCGCATGCTTAAGGAAGTTGGAATCGAGAATATAGAAGAAATTTATGCTGAAATTCCAGAAAATTGCAGGTTTCATGGCAAGCTTAATATTCCCCAGGAGCCAACATCTGAATTCGCAGTTTCAAAATATTTACGGAATGTTCTTGGAAAAAATATATCAACAGACAAAATGATATCTTTTTTAGGTGCAGGGTGTTGGAATCATTATGTTCCAGCAATTTGCGATAATATTAATAGCAGAAGCGAATTTGTAACAGCATATTCAGGATCTGAGTATGTTGATATTGGACGGCAGCAAGGATTATTTGAAACTGCAAGCATGCTAGGCGAATTACTTGATATGGATGTTGTTGGTGCACCTGTTTATGATGGGTATTCTGCATGTGGAGATGCAATGTTAATGGCTTATCGTAGTAATGGACGCAGTCAGGCACTTGTACCATCTACTATTAGCAGAGATAAATTAGATACAATAAAATTATATAGCTCAGGGTGGTTTGATATTATCCAAGTAAATGCTGATCCTAAAACGGGACAGATGGATTTGGAAGATTTGAAATTAAAAATTAGTGATAAAACAGCAGCTGTATTGATTGAAAATCCCACGTATTTAGGCTTTATTGAAGAGCAAGGCCAGATAATTGGAGATATTGCACACCAAGCAGGTGCTATTTTTATTACTAGCGTAGAACCACTTTCATTAGGAATATTAACTCCTCCCGGTCAGTATGGTGCTGATATTGCAGTATTAGATGCTCAACCATTAGGTATGCATCAAAACTTTGGCGGTGGTCAGGTTGGGTTTATAGCATGCCAGGATAAACCTGAAATGATAAATTTAATGCCGTGCTGGCTATATTCTGCAACTAAAACTGTAGTAGAAGGAGAATTGGCATATTCATGGCATGCCTTATATGATCGAATGTTTTATGTTATTCGAGATGAAGCGCAGAATTTTACTGGTACTTCAGCTGGACTTTGGGGCATAACCGCTGGCATTTATCTTTCACTTTTAGGTTCTTATGGATTGGCTCAAGTTGATAAAACAATCCTTTATAATGTTAATTATATACGTAAAGCTTTGAACTCAATATCAGGTATTAATATAAATCGATTTGCCTCAACTCCTTTTCAAGAGTTTGTTGTCGATTTTAATGAAACACATAGGACCGTTGAAGAAATAAATACTGCACTTTCAAAAAAAGGTATTATAGGAGGCAAGGATCTTTCTAAAGAATTTCCGTATTTGGAACAATCGGCACTTTATTGTGTTACTGAGATTCATACAAAAGATGATCTCGATAAACTGGTTATTGCATTAAAGGAGGTGCTGGCATGAGCTACAATAAAGAATATGAGCAGATAGAGACTGGATATCAAGCTGTACGTTGGCACGAACCTGTTATTTATAATTTAGGGCGTCATGGAATTATTAATGAAATTACTCCTCAGGCTGATCCGGAAATTCAAGCAGCAGCAAAATATGATGTGGAAAATATGATTCCTGAATGTATGAGGCGTAAAAAGGAGCCTTCTTTGCCGGAACTATCTGAACCAGAAGTTGTAAGACATTATGTTCGTCTTTCACAAAATAATTTTAGTTATGATAGTGGAAATACAGTTGGCCTAGGTACGTGCACAATGAAGTATAGCCCCAAAATAAATGATCAGCTGGCAACTTTGCCTGAAGTATATGAGCTTCATCCATTTCAAAAAGATGAACAAATTCAAGGTATTTTGCAAATAATGTATGAATTGCGAACTTGGCTAGCTGAAATAGCAGGAATGGATGAATTTACTTTTCAAGCGCGTGGCGGTGCACATGGTGTATTTATTAATGCTGCAATGATCAAGGCATACCATCATTCTCACGGTGAAGATTTCCGAGATGAAATAATTACTTCAGCTGTGTCTCACCCGGCAAATGGCGGGTGTCCTGCAGCTTTGGGATACAAAGTTATTACATTATATCCAGATCCCGTTACTGGTGATATTGGTATCGAACAAATGAAAGCGGCTATTTCATCTCATACAGCTGCGATGATGATGACAGCACCATATGATACAGGTGTTTTTGATAGTCATTTAAAAGAATATATAGATATGGTCCACGAAGTTGGTGGGTTAGTATCTTTAGACCAGGCCAATTTTAACGGAGTAATTGGGCATTTACGAGCGGGAGATTTAGGCGCTGATATGATGCATTTTAATTTGCATAAGACTTTTTCTACTCCTCATGGTTCTGTAGGACCTGGTACAGGTGCTGTAGGTGTAAAAAAACCTTTAATTCCTTTTTTACCTAAGCCATTAGTGATATTTGATGGAAAGGAGTATCATACAGATTACAATAGGCCACAAAGTATCGGGAAAGTTGGAAATTTTATGGGAAATATTGGATCAGTGATAAGAGCATATGCATGGATTAAGGCATTAGGAGCAGAGGGAATTACTGAGGCAGCGTCAATGGCCGTGTTAAATAATAACTATTTAATTAAAAAAATGTTGCAAGTAAAAGGAATGGGGATCGCATGGGCTAATCGAGCCAAATTGCAGGAAGCCCGTTTTACAGTAGAAGAACTTTTCCAAAATACAGGGGTAACAACATTTGATATTAATCGACGAGTAATAGATTACGGTATTATTAGTTATTTTGAAAGCCATGAGCCAATGATAGTGCCAAATCCTATTACGCCAGAACCATCAGATAGTGTTACTGTGGATGATTTGGATAGATTTGCTGAAGTCTTTGACTGTATATCAAAGGAAGCATATTCTAATCCGGAAATTGTAAAAAGTGCACCTCATCGTTGCGCTTTACATAAAGTATTAGACGGTCCATTAAATGATCCCAAACAATTAGCAACTACATGGCGTGCATTTTTAAAGAGAAATCCTGATTTTACCCAGGCGAAAGGTATTTAATTATAGCATTGTATTAACGGGTGGTAATATTCTCGCCTGTTAATTAAAGTGTTGAGAGGATAAAATCATGAAAAAAAAAGTCGGATTGATAGTAAATCCAATAGCAGGTTTGGGAGGGAGTGTTGGACTTAAAGGTTCTGATGGAAATAATATTGTTGAGCAAGCGTTGACACTGGGCGCTAGTCCATATTCAGGAGCGCGTGCTGTTACTGCATTAAAAGTATTAGTTCCACTTTCTTCTAATATTGAATTATATACCTGTTATGGCTTAATGGGAGAAACTGTGTCAAGAGAAGTTGGACTCGAGGCAAAGTTAATTGGGCAACCTCGAGCTATAGATAATTCATTATATAATAGATTAAAAAGTACTACGGCACAGGATACGATTGAAACAGCAAAAGAAATGTTATGTATTGGCTGTGAATTGATTCTTTTTGCTGGAGGAGATGGCACTGCACGAAATATATATGAGGCTGTCGGATATAAAGTCCCAGTTATTGGGATTCCTACTGGCGTAAAAATGCATTCAGCAGTATATGCTACAAATCCAAGGAATGCAGGTGAGTTAGCGGCAGAACTTATCAGTGGTCAGATTTGTCAATTTATAGATGGAGAAGTCATGGATATTGATGAAGATGAATTCCGTAAAGGGCGTGTTTCTGCACGATTATTTGGATATATGAAAGTGCCATTAAGCAGAGTACATCTTCAAGGCGGCAAAATTAGTATTTCAAGTGATCCCAATTCAGTCAAGGGAATTGCAAGAACTATTGTAGAAGACATGAAACCTGAAACGCTTTATATAATTGGCCCGGGAAGTACAACAACTCCTATAATGGAATTATTAGGATTGCCGTTTACTTTATTAGGTGTTGATTTAGTAAAAAATAAAAAGTTAGTTGCAAATGATGTAACAAAAAAGCAGATATTGTATGAGCTTAGTGCTAATTCCCACGCTGCAATAATAGTAACGCCGATAGGTGGACAAGCAAGTTTATTTGGTCGAGGTAATCAGCAGATTGGTCCAGAGGTAATAAATTGTGTAGGAAAAAATAATATTCAGATAGTTGCAACTCAGGCAAAAATAAATTCTTTTTATGGAAACTGTATGAAAGTTGATACAGGTGATGAAAAACTAGATAGTGAATTATGCGGATATTATCGGGTTATTGTATCTTACAAACAGGAGATTGTATTTCGAATCGAATGTTGAGGACACAAATATGGATAAAATGCAAGAGGTTTATTGCTGGCTTGACTTACATGAATCACAAATGGAATCCGATCTTCTTTCGCTACTTCGTATTAATTCTGTGCGAGGTACTCCAGAACCGAATGCCCCATTTGGCAAGGGACCGGCAGATGCACTTGATTTTTGTTTTCGTCTGGCAAAAAAGCAAGGTATGCATACGGATAATATTAATGGATATATGGGTATCATTGATCTGTACGGTAAAAACGAAAAACAGATTGGAATATTAAGTCACGTTGATGTAGTGCCCGCCGGAGTGGAAGGCTGGAGATATCCACCTTTTAATCCAACAATATCGGAAAAAATGATTTGGGGACGTGGGGTTATTGATGATAAAGGACCATTAATTGCGTGTCAATATGCATTAGCGGCTTTAAAACAATGTAATTGTAATCTTAAGTGGTCAATAAGGCATTTAATAGGAACAAATGAAGAAACAGGAATGGGGTGTATTGACTATTACATAAAGCATTGTGATAGCATACCAGTCTGTGGTTTTGTGCCGGATGCAATTTTCCCAGTTGTTATTGGAGAAAAAGGATTGTTACGGTGGAGTTGTTCCAGACGATGGGAAGTTGAAAATTCAAAAAGTAATCTAAAACTTGAATCATTGATTGGCGGTTCGTCAGTTAATTGTGTTCCGGATAATGCAACAGCAGTTTTTGATGTTACAGAAGACGGATGGAAACAATTAGAGTATATGAAAAAGAACTTATCTGAAGATATTACAAATGACATTTTCTTGACGCAAGATGGAAAAAAGGCAGTGGTAACGTCGACTGGTACTTCTGCTCATGCTGCTTTTCCGGAAAAAGGTGATAACGCAATAATTAAGATGCTTTGCTTTTTAAATCACATTGATCTGTATCCTTTGGGAGCAAGAGAGTTTATTAGATGTACTTCGGATTTATTTGTCGATAGAATAAATGGTAGGAACCTTGGTATTTATACAGAAGATAAATATGGTGTATTAACTAATTTACTAAGTTTAATAAATATTAAATTAGAGGAAGGCTGCTTTTCATGTGATACAAGATATCCAGTTACTGCTGATGGGGAAAAACTTATTGCTAAATTGCAAAATATTTCAAATAAAAATTGTTTACATTTTAATTCTTGGTACCAAATGGCTCCTTTATTATATAGTGAAAGTCATCCAATAATAACTAACCTTTTATCCGCATATCGAACAGTAACCCATGACTTCTTAAATCCTCAAGTCATTGGAACAGGAACTTATGCTAGAAAATTACCTAACTTTATTGCCTTTGGCCCAATTTTTCCAGGGCAAGAAAACATTACACATCAAAACAATGAGCGTATTAGTATTGAAGAATTTCATTTGTTGTCAAAAATATATGCAACTGCTATATACTTGCTATCAAATGAAGACAAATTATCTTTCGAAAGCTCATTTTAAAGTAGGAGGGGATACTAATATGCATATTGATTCGATTGATGTATATCTTACAAAAAATCCTTTGATTCATCCATGGAAGACTGCCTATGGTGAAGATTTTGATATCTATTCGGTTCTTGTTTCCATGACATCTGATAATGATGTGGGGTGGGCAGAGGCTTGCCCTTTGTTTGCACCTACTTATTCTCCAGAATGTGTGTGGAGTGTATATTATATAATTAAAGAATTTCTGGCTCCTCTGTTAATCAATAAAGATTTCAATACCCCTGAAGAAGTTAATGATGCGCTAAGTATTTATAAGGGAAACCCTTTTGCTAAATCAGGGATTGAAATGGCTTGGTGGACATTGGAAGCAAAACGTAAGGAAGTTCCTTTACATGAACTTTTGGGTGGTACATATAAAAAGATTCCCTCAGGAGCAGATTTTGGAGTACAGGATTCTATTGATACATTGATAAAATTGATTGATGAAGCTTTCAAATCAAACTATCCCAGGGTCAAATTAAAAGTAATGCGCGGCTGGGATATTGATATGTTAGTAGCAGTCCGTTCAACTTTTCCAAAAGAAACTTTTCATATAGATTGTAACTCAAGCTATAGCTTGGATGATTTATCAATATTTAAAAAAATTGACAAATTAGGACTTGCAATGATTGAACAACCATTTTATTATAACGATTTAATTGATCATGCTAAGCTGGCAAGGGCACTGGATACTCCAATTTGTCTTGATGAAAGTTTAAATTCTGTTTATGCAGCTGAAAAGGCACTTGATTTAAAAGCATGTTCTTATATGAATATTAAACCAGGACGGTTAGGCGGATTAAGTAATTCGATAAAGGTTATTAAAATGTGCAAAGATTCAGATGTAGGATGTTGGGTTGGTTCGATGCTTGAAACAGCAGTTGGTGCCGGAATATGCATTGAATTGTCTTCTTGCGATAATATGGTGTATCCTGGTGACTTATTTCCATCATCCCATTTATTTTATCAAGATATTTCTCTTGATGAGATTGAACTGTCTGGTCCGGGGTATATTTTTCCCTCAAACAAAATAGGTAATCCATATTTGCCTGATGTTAGAATTTTAAATTCACGAACTATAGAAATGGCTCATCTAGGACAGAATCGATAAATAGTTTACATGAAATTATATTATAATGCTGTTTTTTGTAATGTATTAATTACAACATTAAATATAATTTTAAATATCAATTTATAAATATTTGTAACAAATAAGTGCGTATTTTACTGAAAAAATATTGAAACAAATAAGAGCATAAAATATTAGTTGGGAAAGAGATGATTAAAAATAAAAGAAAAATAAGTTTAATAACATATATGAAAGTTCAGTATAATATGTTTTTTCTATTGACAAAGTTTATCATACTGGTATAATAAAATTATCAGTTATTACGCAAATATTTAACATGTAGTCGGAATATATCCCATACAGTTTCCCCTAGATAGATATTAAGCGGTAATTAGAAAGGTAATGTCATGATAAATAATATTATCGAATTGAGGCACATTACTAAAACATACATGCAAGGAAAAACATCGATTTTGGCACTGGATGATTTTTCACTTGAAGTACCGCAAGGCAGCTTTGTTTCACTGATGGGACCAAGCGGTTGTGGAAAATCAACTGTTACGAAGATAATTGCAGGAATTGAAAAAGCAGATAGTGGTCAAGTTTTAATATATGGAAAAAATCAAATAAATGGCGTATCACGGGATATTCAGTTAAAAATGGGTTATGTATTTCAGTGGCATAATTTAACTGAATGGAGAACGGTTGAAGAAAATTTGTATTTTCCACTTGAAATGTTAGGAATTAAAAAAGATTTTAGCTGGACTGAACGAGCGGAAAAATATCTTAATTTAGTTGGTCTTTATAAGTATAGAAAGGTTTATCCGCATGAATTATCGGGAGGAATGAAACAACGCGTTGGGATTGCTAGATCTTTGATGCTCGAACCAGAAATATTGGTTTTCGATCAACCATTTGGTGCCTTGGATGCAATAACAAGAGGCATTCTGGCAAATCTTCTTAGCACGGAAATGAGAAATCAAGGAAAAACAATATTGATGATCACAAGTGATACAGAAGAAGCAGTACATTATTGTGATTATATATATGTTATGACATCACAACCTGGTCATAATCGTACTATGTTAAAAACAAATATTACTGAAGATCAGCGTAAGGATCCTAATTTGTTAATCCAAAATGATTTTCTTGCTCTTGATCGTAAGCTGATTCAGATTATCAATTCAGAAGAAAATGACATAGAAAAATAAAGGAGATTTGAAATGTTGGATAACGATTCATCTCATTTAGATGTAAATAACAAGCATCATTCCTCTATATCACATTTTGATCAGAATGCTGAGTTGATTAAACCTAAAAGAAAATCTATAAAACAGAAATTAATATGTGACTGGTTGCCGCCGATTGTGGTGTTGTTGTTATTGATTATTGGTTTGGAAATATGTACTGATGGATTGCATTTATTTAAGGAAATGGTAATGCCTAGTCCTTCTAGCATATTAATATCAACGATAAATTTCTTTAAACTTAAAGTGGGTGACTATCAGTCTACGTTTTCAAATGTTTTTATCGGTTATTGTATTTCAGTACCGCTAGGGCTGATAATCGCAGGGCTCCTTGCACAGACCAAGGTTTTAGTAAAGGCATTTGGTCCATTGATTGTAGTGTTTGCAGTTACTCCTATGATGGTATTGGTTCCCATTTTGGTTATGTGGACAAATTTTGCTTCATGGACTCGTATCTTAGCAGTTGTTATTCAAACTGTTCCTATTATAGTTTTAAATTCTTTAGCAGGATTTACAAATGTTCCAGCAGAAAAAGAAGAATTGGCAAGGTTATATGGAGCAAGTAAGTCCAAGCGTTTTTTCAAAATTGTAGTACCACAAGCATGGCCGCGAATATTTACTGGATTACGTATGGGTGTTGTAAATGCTTCGCTAGGTATTATCTCTACAGAATTTCTGATTCTTGGAAAAGGTATGGGCTATCGTATAACTGTAGCTTGTAATTTTCTAAAATTCCCACTGGTATTTGGCTGCATTATTTTAGTAGCGTTGACAAGTTATTTGTTGATGACAATAGTTTCTATTGTGGAAAAAAGAGTCCTTGTATGGAAACAATAATTTTTCGTAAATATGAAGAGAAAGATGGTATCGCTATATGACGGATTCGATAATAAAAATGGAACATGTAGATATGGTATTTCATACAAGAACTCAAGAAATTGAGGCGCTTAGAGATATAAACTTGCAAATTTTTAAGCATGAGTTTGTCAGTATAGTAGGCCCTTCAGGCTGTGGAAAATCTACGATTATTAGAATTTTAGATGATATTATACAGCCGACAAAAGGAACTATTACGGTAGATGGATATACTTATATTCCGAATAAACAAGTACCAAAAGAAGTAATAAGAAAATTTGGATTTGTGTTTCAAAATCCTAATTTGCTTCCGTGGATGACTGTTAAAAAAAATATTATGTTTCCGCTAAAAATATTCCATGACAAAGATTCACAATGGGAAAAGGTAGTAGATGATTTACTGAAAATTTCTGGTATGAGTGAATATGCAGATTATTACCCAGGAGCTCTTTCGGGCGGTATGCTGCAGCGAGTTGGAGTTTTGCGTGCAATGTCATACCAACCATCAATATTGCTTATGGATGAGCCATATGGGACGCTTGATAATTTGCGACGTGAGCAATTAGATATGGAGACAATGCGTTTATGGGATACTCTTAAACAGACAATCATTTTTATTACACATAATGTGGCTGAAGCAATTTTTGTTTCCGATCGTGTGTATGTTATGGATACTCAGCCAGGACGAATTGTAGAAGAAGTAAAAATTGATTTACCACGACCTAGAACGCCTGAAGTTACAGCAACCAAACAGTTTAAAGAGTACAAACAGTATCTTACAAGTAAGATTTCTAATGTTGATTTAAATGCTATTAAATAATAAGTAGGAGATGATAATGAGTATGAAGTTTAAAGCATTTCTTTATAAATTATCGCCTTTATTAGTTTTCATACTTATTTTTAGTATTTTGGAATTGGCAGTTCAAATTTTTACAATTCCAGTATATATACTACCTTCACCTATTGCATCATTTCGCTATATTATTACATCTTTCGGTGAAATGTGGCCTCATATGCAAAAAACTTTTTCACAATATTTAATAGGTTACCCAATTGGGTCTTTGATTGGTTTTTCTTTGGCACTGATTTTTATCATGAGTAAAACAGTAACAAAGGCAATCTCCCCATATCTGACTATTATTTTCTGCACACCACAAATAGTTTTAATTCCACTTTTAAAAGTATGGCTTGGCTATGGGGCTACAGTTTGTACTATAGTATGTGCACTATCATGTTTTAGCAGTACTATGACTCAAATAATGACTGGAGCAGAAATGATTCCAGTTGAGCGTTTTGAATTAGTCAAGTCATGCAAAGGTACAAAATTACAGTCATTTTTTCATATAATAGTGCCATCATGTTGGTCAAGTACTTTTACCGGACTTAAATTAGGTGCAATTTCTGGTCTTGCAGGTGTTATAGGCGCAGAAATGATAGGTGACACACGCGGTATTGGATACGTTGTAAAACTTGATACGAATATATATCTTATGGTAGAAATGTTTGCTTATGTATATGTTTTAATGGCTTTTGGATATATTGTGTACAGTTTGATTTGTTTGGCGGAAGATAAATTTGTTAAGCAATAAAACCGATATTGATGGTTTTATAAAAGAAAGATTTCAAGAAAAAGGAGGAATGAAAATGAAAAGGTTGTTAGCACTATTGTTAGTTGTTGTAATGGTTATATCGTTGGTAGCATGTGGTCAATCAAATGGTACAAGTACTTCCGAAAACAATGCTTCTAGTGGAACCTCCTCAACAAATAGTACCGCTGATGCAGCAAAATCATCTTCAGATTTAACTACTGTAACTGTAGCAATGCCTAGTGCTTTGGAAGTACTTGGATATGCAAACTGGTTGTGCGCAATATATAATGGGTATTTTGAAGAGGAAGGTTTAAAAGTTGTTATGGTACCGCAAGCTGGTACAGATGTATGCAAAATGCTGCAATCTGGAGAAGCAGATTTTGCAGCACCAGCACCAGCACTGCTTTTTACTGCTTCCATATCTGGTATAGATATGAAGGTGGTTTATCAGCATGATTGTAATAATATTTTTGGCTTTGCTGTTATGGCAAATAGTGGAATTAATACTTGGTCAGATTTAAATAATAAGAGCATTGTTACTGACTCATCATGGTATTATCTGTGTGATCCTGTTCTAGAAGCAGCAGGTGTTGATGTGGATTCTATTGATTTTGTATCTGCTGCCGACGAACGTTCAGTGCTATTATCAGCAGGAACAGTAAGCGCAGCATTTACTTGGCAAAAGGAATGGCAATTATGGCAGGCTGAAGGCATGGATATTAAATATCTTAATGGGGAAGACGTATTGAAAAACACTTCAAATGCGTTGGTTTGTCTTACTTCTTATTATGAAGACCCCCAAAACGCTAAGATTATCCAAGCTTTAGGACGTGGACTTGCAAAAGGCACGTATTTTTGTGAATGTAATCCAGATGCAGCAGCGGCAATTACTGTTAACAGATGGCCTACGTTAGGAATTACTGCAGCTGAAGCAAAACCATCTATTGAAGCATTAGTTACGTGTGCAACACCGGATTCGCATGTTTATGGAGAAAGCGATATGGATCGGTGGAAAGTAACTTTAGATTGGTTGGCAAAATATAATATTGTTGATTCAAGCAAAATTGATTTGAACTCATTATTGAAAAGCAGTGAATTTACAGAAGCATATAATAATTGGGATACCACAGCTTTTAAGAATACAGCGGAGAAATTTGATGTATCAAGCGTTAAGAACTGGACAGATTAGGATACTGATTATGCTTGCTTAGTATAATTACGAGAATTGACTTAGTGCTTTGCAAAGGGAATCTTATTACATAGCAGAAAAGCTATTTTTTTGCATCAATCGACTGGATTAAATTCCTGTGGAGTTGTTGTAAAATGGCTGAGAAACGAATCAGTGAAATAGCATCAACTCCATTTTTATATTTATAATGCAACCATCAATCAAGTATTGATAGTTCTGATTCCTGCATAAAGTGATTGTTGTGAAAACTTCCTTTAGAGGGCTCCTTCATACGAAGAAGCCCTCTAGTATTTGCAGTCGTCTTTAGGCAAATGCAAAATGACAGTAAACGTCAAATCATGCGCCTTCACAAAACTAGTTTTTTCGTGCAAACTTTAAAAAACTACTAGTTTTTGGAGGAAGATTTAGATGGACATTACGACACATGAAGTACGGCTTGCTCAATGG